>Ga0265316_10002656_pt1 | contig 18424 bp, 4 predicted proteins | sample 4522metaG_FD_202092 | JGI IMG/M metagenome (GOLD analysis project Ga0265316, IMG submission 202092) | Rhizosphere microbial communities from Carex aquatilis grown in University of Washington, Seatle, WA, United States - 4-5-22 metaG | ecosystem: Host-associated > Plants > Roots > Rhizosphere >... | reverse complement strand
ACGATCACAACCTTACCGTCGGCCACGATCAGCTATTCAGGCACGCCTTATTGTTCGGATGCAGGAACAGTAAGTGTAACGCAGACAGGCACAGCAGGAGGCACCTATACAGCTTTACCGGCAGGCTTAAGCATCAATGCAGCCACGGGAGCAGTAAATACAGGAACAAGTACAGCAGGAGCATATACGGTAACCTATACAATAGCAGCAGCAGGCGGATGTGGCATAGTAACCGCTACTGCACCTATAACGATCAATCTTCCACCGACAGCTGTAGCAGGCTCAGATGAGAGCACATGCGATGATGCATCACTAAGTATAACAGGGGCGAGTGCAACGAACTATAGTACCATAGTATGGTCGGTAGTATCAGGATGTGGGACGTGTACATTTACTAATGGAGGTACATTGGCACCGACATTTAGTCCAGATGCAACAGGAGCAGATCATAATGTAAAAATACAGGTAACGGCAAACGGGAACACGGGATGCGCGGTACCTGCCACGAGCACAAAAAATGTAATGATATATGCAACACCAAATAGTTCAACAATACATCATGAGTAAAAAATAACATAAAGTTGAAAAAAAAGTAGAAAAAATAATAAATAATAAAAACAAGAAATTATGAAGACGAGACATTTCTTTCGGGTTGCTTTAATAGCAATATTGTCATTAAGTTATTTTGTAGGGACTAATGCACAAACAACACACGCAACAGCACTTCCCAATACAGGGGCACAAACAGTAAACTTAAATTCGACGCATCAATATGGAGTTGATTCAACAGAAAGAGGCGGAGTATCCAATATATATACATGGTCTATTGCGCCAGGTGTTGCCGGCACAGATTATGTAGTATTACCGGCAGCAAACACGGCAGGAAAGAGTATAAAATGGAAAACGGCCAATACGTATACCATAACTCTGCAGGAAAACAACCCGGTAGCATTTGGATCATGCTCAGGCACACCACAGACATTAATAGTAACAGTCAATGCAGCGCCAACAGGCACAGTAGGGTTTACATTGGCAGCGGGGACCAATCAATGTTCCGCAGCAGGGGCATATTCACCAGCTTTAACCACAACAGGAGTGGTATCTTATCCAATAACAGTAAATGTGACGTATACCAAAAACGGTGCAACTACAACAGCAGCAATAACAGTAGCAGCATTAGGCAATCCATTGGTAATACCGGCACTAGTAGCATTTACAACGAGTGCAACAGATGATGCAGCACGTAGCGTAACAATAAATAGCATAACAGATAGTTTTGGAGGCAATATCGGAATAGGAGCAAATGCTACACATACACTAACAATTTGGGCATTACCGGTAACATCGACAATACATCATGATTAATAAAATATAATTAAGAACAATGAGAAAGAGATTATTGATATTGATATTGCTGGGCGTGATAGTTACACAAGGAGCCTTTGCCCAGTTGCAGGTGCTACAGGGGACATCGCGTAATTTTTGGGTAAATAAGACCAATGGGGTAACGCTGGATGCTACAACACCTTATACATGGACGATTACAGGAGCCGGTATCGTGTCGTTAACGCCCAATGACAGTACTGCATCAGCGACATTCAGTAATACAGCGCCGTCAGCAGGAAGGATAGATGTGTACGCTACATCGGCAAACGGATGTAATAGCGATACAAGTTCAATAATCATACAAGTGGTTGCAGCACTGACCTTCAACGCAACATTTGCAACGCCATCACAAAATATATGTCCATTGAACAATCATGGAAGTACAGGCGATGCATCAGCAGTAACAATAAACTTTACAGGAGGTAATGTGTCAAGCTTCACATATACATTAGATGGGACATCAAATACAGTAACAGTATCACCGGCAGCGGCGAGTTATTCACTGGATGTAACTACGGCGTATACTGCAGCGCAATCAGGGGCGCATCTAATACGGATAACGAGTATCACGGGACAAAGCGGGGTAACATCCTTGATACCATCGGGAAGTGAACCCACACATACGATCAATGTAGGCAATGCAGCGACAATAAGTAAAATTAAGTTCTGATAACAATAGACATAGGGCCACAACCTGTCAGGACAAAGAACTGACAGGTAAAATAAAAAGGATATAAGTAAAAGCATGAAGGTTTTTCTTAAAATAATATGGGTTACATTCTTAATTGCTTCAGCAAGCATGATAAATATGCATGCCCAGGTGTATGTTAAGAAAGATACAACCATAACCTTTCATGTAGACAAGTTAGATACAGTGTCCTCGAACTATACATGGACGCTGTCACCGGCAATAGCGGGTTTTGTTTCCAGCGATGCAACAAGTCAAACGGTGAAGTGGTCGGGCAACACCGATAGCCTGTATACATTAACAATATTTCCAATAGGCATAGTAGGATGTGATGGGGCCCCAGAGACATTATCAGTAAGGCTTTATGATAGTATCCTGACTCTTCCGGTAACAGTAGGATGGAATTCAAACCCGGCACCTTTATGCCCGGTAGATACAGGTGATAGTGTAGTAGTATCAGGATTTATAAATGTAACAGGATACTCGGGTCCGTACACCGTATCATACAGGATAGACAATGATACGACAGTGGAGACCGAAAATTTTGATACATCCACGCCGGCATCCATATCATTCTTCAACAGGGGATGGAATAATTTATCAAATTCAGCATTTGTATACCATTACGCGAGGATAACAAGGATAGAGGCCGGCGGTGTCACGCAGTTATATGACAATACCAATGGGCCACTGTTGACCATAACAATTAAGCCAGTTCCAGGTATTGGAGAAATAGAGTTTTTAACAAAGTGACATAGAGAAAAAGGTAAAAGGAAAAAGGAAAAAGGTAAAAAGGTAAAAAGGTAAAAAGAAGATATTAAAACGAAAAAAGACAAATAAAATTTGAACCGGATTATATCCATATTGATTATAATAATAGCATCTGTGAAGCTTCAGGCCCAGGTGACACAGAATGTTTGTGCCGATACGATGGCACATCGGTATACAATAAACGGTTCACCGGGGATGACATTTAACTGGCATGTGCCAAAAGTTGCAAAAGTTGTAAATTCAGATACGCTCAGTGATACCATATGGATAGTATGGCCAAAGATATCAGGAACCTATCCATTATCGGTAACAGGTGATCTGAATGGATGCGTGGTGAGCAAAAGTATTAAAGTAAAGGTAACTCCGGGGCCGATGGTAGATCTAGGGTCAGATGCAAGTTTTTGCCAGGGACAGCATCTACCGCCATATAAAATTGACAGTGTTAAATATTCAGTACTGTGGTCCGACGGGCATAATTTACATTCAACCCAGCATACATATATACCAGATACTACCCAGACATTTTGGGTAACAGTAACCAATAACGAGGGATGTTCAACCAGCGATACCGTAAAAGTAACGATGAACCTTTTACCAAAAGTAAAATTGCCAAAGGATACGGTACTATGTGGAACAAATCCATTGGAGCTCGATGCAGGTAATCCGGGTTCAGAGTATTACTGGCATATAACAGGAGCACTCATAAATTCAGTGGATACAGCCTTTTATACACAAAAGATAACAGTTGAAAAAGGGTTGAAGACAATAACGGTTCAGGTAACAAACAGTTTTGGGTGTAAAGCAAGCGATACGATAATCATACAACCATGCGATATCATATTTAAAGGAATACCATCAGGATTTATACCGGGACATAGCGGACCAAATAATACCTGGGCAATACAGGGGTTGTCAGAGAAATATCCAAATGTAGTGATAGAGGTATATGACAGATGGGGCAGGTTGGTCTTCCGCTCATCCAGGGGTTATCCAACGCCGTGGAATGGCAATACAGACAATGGGCCATTACCCACAGATACATATTTTTATATTGTCGACTTTTATGGCAATGGCAAAACCACACAAAACGGGAGGGTTACCATAATAAGGTAGCGGAGTAGTAAATTCGTGAACCCTATTGCCAATTAAAAGATCGGAATATTAGAAAAGAGAGTGAACATTTGCATGCTTTAGATATCTATTTCGTCTCCGGCAGCTGGTATCGTTATATTTTTGAATCCTGCGGCTTCAAATTTATCGTCTATTTTATTCTTTTTACAACCTAATCAGGATAAACAAAAACAACTTCAAAATCATGTATAACTTCCTTTCATATAGTAATTTAGTTATAAAATGTAATTTTTGAAAGTTGGTCATGTAATAAATCACATTTGTAAAAATATTAAAGGGTTGATAGAAAAACTCACAACAGGGTAACTCATTATGTATTATTACGTAAAAAATACTGATATTTGAAAATTATTTTAAAATATCGTTATTTAAAAGAATTGAATAATTTTTAAAATGGCGTTTGCTACCCTAAGAAAATCTAAAATGCTGTTAATTTCTGCGATATCCTTTGCCAAGCCTAGATTTTATGGGAAATGGATATTGGGGGTAATATTTTTATTGGCAATTAACATAAATTCTTTCTCTTCAATAATTACCTGGAATGGTGGCGATAATCAATGGACTACTCCAACGAGTTGGACCCCAAATGTTATTCCCGGACTTGGTGATGATGTTATTATTCCCAATACTACCAACAATTCTATTTTAAGTGTTCCAAATATTAATTTAAATTCTTTAACCATTAGTGCTAATATTAGTTTGGCTGCTAATGGAACTGCAACAACTATAACTATCAACAATATTGATGCTACATCGGCTATAACAATAGGAGGTGGTAATGTATTAACAATGGGGGATGGTACAATTGGAAACGCTGTCAACCTCAATTTTCAGAATATAAATACTACTACTTCGATTAATGGTACTTTAACTAGTACGGCAAATTCAACTATTACTCTTGGGTATAATCAAACTCTTACAATTACAGGTGCTTTGACAAGTGGTGGAGTATTTATTGCAAATAACGGAAGTACTGTAATTTATAATGCTGCAGGTATTCAAACTATTGCATCATGTAATTATTACAATTTATCATTATCTGGAAGTGGAACAAAAACATTACAGGCAGGTACATCAACTATTAGTGGGAATTTTACCTTAAGCGGAACAGCAAGCACAACTACAGTTACGGGTATAGTCATTAGCGGGAATTTAAATTTGGGGGATGGTACAACATTTACAGCTGGTGGTTTCCCATTGACATTAACAGGTACAACAATAGTTGGTGGCGGAGCAAGCGGCAATTTGACCATATCATCCAATGCTGGTGCAAAAATATTTACGGGACTGGTTACAATAAATGCAGGAGCCACATGGAACAACTCGGGGAATTCGGCAATTACCTTCCAGGGAGGTATTACCAATAACGGAACATTTACAGCAGGAACTGGAATTCAAACATTTAATACAAATGCACAGGCATTAACCGGAACTTTCTCAATACCAAGTGTAACTGTAACCGGAATTACCTTGACAAACAATAGTACACTTACGGTAACAACTGCCCTGGCTGGTACGGGAGGATTAACCAACGCCGCAACAGGTACATTAAATATAAACTTTGGCGGAGTAGTTGGAATTACAACGCTAACAGCCAATACTGCAGGCAATTTAGTTAATTATGGTTTTGCAGGTGCACAGACAGTTTTTTCAACCAATTATAGTAATCTGACTTTAAGTGGCAGTGGAGCTAAGACGCTTCTGGCTGGTACAACAACGATAGGTGGAAATTTAACCATAAGTGGAACAGCAACCTCTACTACCATTGTAGGTTTAGCTATTAATGGAAACCTAAATATTGGAAATGGAACTACATTAACAGCAGCCGGTTTTCCAATAACAATAACGGGCACTACTACTATTGGTGGTGGAGCAAGCGGCAATCTGATTATATCATCCAATGTAGGAGCAAAAATATTTACCGGACAGGTAACCATAAACGCAGGAGCCACATGGAACAATTCCGGGAATTCAGCAATTACTTTCCAGGGAGGAATTACCAATAACGGAACATTTACAGCAGGAACAGGAATTCAAACATTTGATACAAATGCACAGGCATTAACCGGAACCTTCTCAATACCAAGCGTAACTGTAACCGGAGTTACCTTGACAAACAATGGCACACTTACGGTAACAACTGCTTTGGCAGGAACAGGAGGATTAACAAATGCCGCAACAGGTACATTAAATATAAACTTTGGCGGAGTAGTTGGAATTACAACGCTAACAGCCAATGCTACAGGCAATTTAGTTAATTATGGTTTTGCAGGTGCACAGACAGTTTTTTCAACCAATTATAGTAATCTGACTTTAAGTGGAAGTGGAGCTAAGACGCTTCTGGCTGGTACAACAACGATAGGTGGAAATTTAACCATAAGTGGAACAGCAACCACCACTACAGTTGTAGGTTTAACTATTAATGGAAACCTAAATATTGGAAATGGAACTACATTAACAGCTGCCGGTTTTCCAATAACAGTGACAGGCACTACTACTATTGGTGGTGGGGCAAGCGGAAATCTGATTATATCATCCAATGTAGGAGCAAAAATATTTACCGGACAGGTAACTATAAACGCAGGAGCCACATGGAATAACTCGGGGAATTCAGCAATTACCTTCCAGGGAGGAATTACCAATAACGGAACATTTACAGCAGGAACAGGAATTCAAACATTTGATACAAATGCACAGGCATTAACCGGAACCTTCTCAATACCAAGTATAACTGTAACCGGAGTTACCTTGACAAACAATGGCACACTTACAGCAACAACTGCCTTAACTGGAACAGGAGCATTATCAAATGCCGGGACTGGCATTCTGAATATAAACTTTACCGGTTTACCAGGCATCACAACACTTACCGCCAATGCTGCAGGCAATTTAGTTAATTATGGTTTTGGAGGTATTCAGACAGTTTTATCGACTTCATATGCAAACTTAACAATATCTACCAGTGGGACCAAGACTTTACAAGGAGCAATTTCTGTCAGTAACAATTTAACAATAAGCGGAACTGCAATACTGGCTTCTGACATTTATCAAATAACAGGAGGTGCAGGAACTTTTTCAATGGCAAATGGTACCGGCTTTACACTTGGTAATGCTGGCAATCCTGCTGCAGTAACTTTTCCGATTTTTACAACTACTACATTAAATAATACCAGCACTGTAACTTATCAAACTGGAGGAAACCAGAATGTATTAAATTTAACATACAGCAATCTTACTATTGGTGGCAGCGGTATAAAAACATTATTAGGTCCTATTGTAGTAAATATTAATTTATCTATTATAGGTACAGCGACACTTGCTTCAGATATTTACCAGATTACAGGAAGTGCAGGAACTTTTAGTATGGCCAATGGCACTGGCTTTACACTTGGTAATACTGGCAATCCTACTGCTGTAACTTTTCCAATTTTTACAACAACAACTTTAACCAGCACCAGTACTGTAGCTTATCAAGCCGGAGGAAACCAGAGTGTATTAAATTTATCATATAGTAGTTTAGTTATTGATGGTAGTGGAACAAAGACTTTGCAGGGTGCTGTTACAGTAAGAGATAATTTAACAGTTAGCGGAACAGCTACCCTTGCTTCTGACCAATACCAGATTACCGGTACTCTCGGTGGTTTGCTCACGTTGAACGCCGGAACCAGTTTAACATTGGGTTCACCTAGTAGTGCAAATAATATTTTATTTCCAATAATTTTTACTGCAGCTCATATTACTTTCGATCCGGCAAGCACAATTACTTATCAGGCAAATGGAGCACAAACTGTTTCAAATGTAAAACAATATAGTAATCTTTCTATTGCAGGTGGAAATACCAAAACATTGCAGGGAAATGTGTCAATTGCTGCTACAGGTAACCTCATTCTTACCTCTGGTATTTTAGAATTAGGTAATTTTAATTTAACCATCAATAATAATGACGGTGTAAACGCAATTCAAGGTGTTTTTGGCTCGGCAACTATGATTGCAACTGATGGGACAGGATATTTAATTAGAAATGCAGCTACTACGCTTCCTTTTACTTATCCGATTGGTTCTTTAAATGGAGGAACCAATTATTATTCTCCAATAAGTATATCATCTGTGGGCACTACAACCGGTACTATAAATGCACGAGCAGTATTTGGATATTTAGGCCCTAATTACCTAAATGCATATTGGGATTTACAGGCAAGTGTTCCTGCAGGTAAAAGTGTGTCTGCATCTTTTACGAATGATCCGGCTGAAACAAATGGAAATACAGCCAGCTATTCAGTGTGGTTTAAACCTACACCTCCACCTGTCATTTGGCAATCTCCTCCTCCTACGGGTGGAGTTATTCCCTGGGCAGCAAATTCTTTTTCAATTACAAATAATACCAGTCTTACGGCAACAAGTACCTATTGGACAGCCGGAGCACCAGCCACATATTATTCATACAAATCAGGTGATTGGCAGGATCAGGCAACCTGGACATCTGATCCGGGAGGTTCTACTAAAATTGGGAATACAATACCCGGATTAGGCGATTTTGTTGTAATTCTGAATGGCCGTACTGTTTCTCTTTTGAATGACATTACAACTGAAAACCTCACCATCACCATTAATTTTCTTGGTACTCTTGATCTTACTATTCGTAAATTTACAAATAACTTATTATCATTAGCTGGCGTTGGAGTTCTGAGATTAGCAACTGCCAATTTCCCTGCATCTATAACCAATACTTTTATTAATGCCGGTGGCGGAACTACTGAATATTACTCTAATGTTACTTTGCCGGCTGCGCAAACCACTTATAATAACCTTACAATTAATCCTCCAGGTACCACCGTGCTTTTGAAGAGCAATCTTACACTTAACGGAGATTTGTTAATTAAACAAGGCACTTTTCAAATTAATGATGCGACAACTCAAAGATTACAATTAACCATAAATGGTAATGTAACGGTAAATAATAGTACTTCATTCACAGTAGGCAACGGAGTTACAAATACTACTATTAACCCAACTACAATTAATGGAGGTGGACAGCCATTTACAAATTATTATACCGGACAAGCTCACAGGATTATTGTTAAAGGAGATTTCACCAACAATGGAACAGTGCGGTTTACAAACCTCACATACCCGGTATATAATTTATTTCCACCAATAGTAGCAGGCGCTACAACTGGTTTTGCATCTGTTTATTTTCAGGGGCCAACGAACAATACATTGACATGTAATGGGACCACTGATTTTTATAATTTAATTGTTGATAAAGGGACTGATCAAACATTTTCCCTTACAATTAATTCAACTGCCTATAATTATTTCCGGCTTTTTGGCGCCAATATAGCTTCACTTGAAGGTGGTCTTCCAGTTAACGCAAATCCCAGTGTCAGAAAAGCGCTTTGGATACGTACAGGTACTTTAAGGTTGAAAGGTTTACTTGCAATTCCATCACTGACGGAAGGCACAGTCCCTGGACTTTTGGTACCTTCATCAGATTATTATATACCTGCAAATGGGGCTTTGCTAATTGATGGAGCTGATGTAATCGTATTGTCAACTGCCGATGACTTCAGTGAAGTAAATGCTGCATATGGTCTGGTTGGGAATAGCAATGCTATTTATGGAGTCGATCCCGGTTCTGGAGGAAGTGGGCTTGCTATTTTGGGTACTATGCAAGTTAATGATGGTTACCTTTCAACACGCGAATCTGGGGGTTTGCTATATTGGAGTTATTCACCAGGCCTATTTATCCTGAACAATGGAACGGTTGATACAAAACAATTTCATAATCCGGAGGGCGGGGCTACAGGGCTTATTAGTTATAGACAAACTGGTGGCAATATTATTTTAAGAGGCCGTTTTCAAAATACAATAAATTATATACAACCAAGTGACCTAACAGTACCAACTATTAATACTGCAAGAGCGTCAAATGGCATAGACCCTGCTGCTGGTATTGGGACTTTCCATATTAACTCCAATGCATCCAATGGCTATTCAATAGGTGGTGGTACCATGAGTATTTACGATGTTTGTAACAATACCGCAACACCATACGCATTTGTAGTTGCCTGCCCAACCTCAAATATTAGTGTTTCGGGCGGTACAGTGCAGTTTTTACCTACAACAGGTACTGGTTTGCCTGATGCCAATTATCTCGTAAATTCTCTTGCATCATTTGGAAATATTGTTGTTGACAGAGCAAGTAGTGCTTCAATCGTTCAATTGAATACGAATCCATTGAATATTTTGCAAAACCTGACTCTTCTTGAAACAGGAGTATTGGATGCTAACAGCCTGGATGTTACTATTGGAGGAAACTTTTCAATTGCAAATGGGACATCTTATATTACTGGTGCAAACAATACAGTATTTAACGGATCTGGTACACAAACATTTACAGTAAATACTGTCGGAGCCCTTGGTCTAAGCACATTAAAAATAAATAAAGCAGCTGCAGATGCTATGGTTTTTGCAGGTTCACAAAATATAATTAATGCAGCGGCTCTTTCAATTCTTGGCGGCAAACTTAACGATAACGGAAAAATGATCAATGTTTCCGGTAATATTTACAATGCTGGGGTACATTATAGTACTCCGGGTACTGGAAAAATTGTACTGAATGGCACAGTTGCTCAATCCATTGATGGAAATGGTTCGGGTATATTTTATAATATTGACTTAAACAATACTACCGCTGTACCAGCACCAGTATCGTTAGTTGCCAATGCTACAATTACTGGAAAACTAAGTTTAGTATCTAATAAGATATTTTTAATTGGAAGCAATAACCTTAATCTAACTTCAACAGCAACTATTTCGTCAACACCTGGATTCACCAATACTTGTTTTATTCAAACCAACGGACTTGCAGGTGATGGAGGTATAACCAGAGCTTATACTTCGAATGTTGCATTTACATTCCCAGTAGGGGCGTTTTCCACCAATCGACCTGCTACTTATGCCTATACACCGGCAACTTTAGGATTTAGTATTTCTCCAACAACTTATGGTACTATTACCGTAGCACCTGTTGGTTATGAACATCCAAGCACAACTACAAAAAATCAAAGTCTTACTTACTTTTGGCATGTTAAATCTGCCGGGTTTACAGGGATAGCCGCTAATTCTGTAACGCACAGTTTTACATATTCGCAAGCCGATGTTAATGGTATTGAAGGTAACTATACTCCTGCTCTCTACGATGCTACTGTATATACATGGAGTAAGGGGACAAATGCAAATCCACCTATAGATATTGGCGCCAATACCTTCATTGATTGGTTTGCACCAACAAATAGTGCAAATTATTTAAATGCAGATTATACTGCCGGTGACAATGCTTTTGGTATTCCTACAAAATATTATAGCAGAAATGGTGGTGGTAACTGGAATGTAAATGCAACCTGGTCCACAGATCCGGTATTAAAACATGACGGACCAGCTGCTGCTTCTTTTCCAGGCATAAATGATATTGTAATTATTGGTAAGAATAGCGCTCTTGTTCCTAGTACAGTTACTTTAACACAAAATCAAAGTTGTGCCAGTTTGCAAATTGAAGCGGGTTCAGTTCTTGATATTTTTACATGGTCCGGTAGTAGTTTTGGAATGGTGTTAAACCACCCGAATGGCAATGGTAAATTCAGGGTAACAACTTCTCCAGGTTCTCCAAAATTATTTACATTTCCAGTTGGCGATTTTTCCGACTTCAACAATAATAGTGGAACAACAGAATTTTATGATATTGATGGTGCTTCTGGAGCATTATACATATTACCTGCAAATGTAACTTCTTATGGTAACTTAATGGTAACTGCAAAAGGAGGAGACAATCTTATTTTACCCAACAATAACTTAACAACTATTAAAGGAGACCTGACTATCGGAGGTGATAATCCAGGAGCCTGGATTGCAATGAGCTGGAGTACAGATAACCCTCAAAATGGTAATAACCCTATATATTCCAACGTTGTTGAAAAAACAGTTCATGTTACAGGTAATATGTTCATAAATACCGGAACATTTATTTTCATGGATGATTATCAACCTCAACATTTAGTTGTGGATAGAAATGTTACAATAAATTCAAATGCATGGGTAGATGTCTTATCTCCTGGCGGAAATTCCCCTGGAAGTGCACCCAAACCAAATACATTTACAATTGGTGGAACTCTAATTAATAATTCAGTAGGTGTTGGAAATTGGCTTGATAATGCATCGGGAATATTATTGCGCTGGAACGGATATTATTGCGATTTGACATTTAACGGATCGGGTAATGCATCTTTTTCCGGTACAAGCCCTTCTACAATAATCAATAAATTAATTATTAATAAAGGCAATTCACAAACAACCATCCTAACTTGTGATGTCGGAGGAACCTTGACTACTCCGGTTGACAACTGGCTTACTTTACAAAATGGCACCCTTCTTTATAAGCGTACAGGTGATTTAAATATATCAACAGGCACCCCTTTTTCCATCCCTGCAACTGCTGGTTTAACTTTAGATAATACTGCTTCAAACATAGTAATTGGTAATAATACAATTAGTGGAACTATCTTGTTTCTGGGCGGAAAGCTTAAACTGACTAGTAATTTTACTGGGAATGTTTTCATTGGAACCAATGGTACAACAGGCAACCATAATGACATCGAATACTCAAGTGCAGGTGCTTCATCTATTGAAGTTGCCAATGGTACTTTAGTAGTAAATGGACAAATCCGGCGTGATCCTTCCAGCTCGGCCGGAATATTAAGTTATACCCAAACCGGTGGTGCTGTAAATATTCTGGGTAATGCTGTTGCAGTTGCGCCTACTAATATTAATAATGCAAAACTGGAAGTGTTGAATACGGGTAGTTTGTTTAATATGTCTAATGGCACACTGAATATAGTCCGTGGAGGAGGTGGCAATACTTTTGGTGACTTATACCTTAGACCTCAAACCAGCTCAATTACTGGTGGTACAATAACTTTCTCGCAGGGAGCAATTGCTGCAAATCAAACATACCAGTTAGATGCCAATGTACCTTTAAACCACCTTATTATAACCGGCGGTGCAAATACTGCTACTGTACAATTGATGGTTAGCCCTCTCGTATTAAACGGCAATCTCACTCTTTTCAATGCAAATAGCATTTTGAAGGCCATTAGCGCTGCAGGCAACAGCATCAATGTAACATTTAATGGGAATGTAATTAACAGTGGCGGAATAGGCTCCTACCTTTATGGCACAAACCTTACTACTTTTAATGTATCTAATATATCTTCTTATGCCGGTGCACAAAGTTTGACGGGGGTTACAAATTTTTATGATTTGAATGCCAGCCCTGGTACATCACTTACTTTAAATAATGTAATTACAGTTAATCATAATCTTACAATTGGGTCAGGCACGCTAATTTGTGGTGCAAATAAAGTAACAGTTCTGGGTAATCTTACAAACAATGGCCGCTATACAGATACCAATGGACCAAATACAGGTATCAGCTTAAGTGGGGCAACCATTCAACATATTTTAGGTACAGGTCCTTTTGGACGTTTGGAATTGAATAACCTGGCAGGTGCTCATCTTGATAATAGTATTGATATTGAGGAAGATTTGATATTGACCCAGGGAGTATTTGATATAAATCAATTTCTATTAACTCTGGGTTTAAATAGCAACATCGGGGGTGGACCATTTGGCATTGCTAATATGATTTCTACCGAAGGAGTATTCAGTAACATCGGTTTGAAGAAATCTTTTAATCCCGGTGCTACTGTCTTTTTATACCCTATAGGAACTTCGGGTAAGTATACTCCTGCTTTATTAACTATTACAAACAATGTTTCGGCAAGTTCTATTCGTATCAACAATATTAACAGCACGCAACCGGCAGTATTTGACCCTTCGAATACTTTAAAATATTATTGGGATGTAGAAAGTTCAGGTATTTCAAACTTTACCGGAAATTTGCAGCTTAATTATTTGCAGGGTGATGTAATGGGTCCGCAGGAAAATAATTACATAGCTGCTTGGTTAGTTGTTCCAGGAACCAGCTGGAGCGAAACATCAACAGTTGATCCTGTCGGAAATATAGCCACGTTCAATTATACAGGTAATGATAATATTAGCGGAGAATACACTGCTGGAATCGCAGCAGCTTTTCCTGCAAATGTACCCACTTATACAAGCAATAAAGATGGTGACTGGACCGATAATACTATATGGACACAAACAGGTGGAACTCTTCATGCATGTCCCCCCGGTGGACCAAACGGTTTTATTGTGGTCATTAATCACATTGTTACTGCCAATGTTAATTATTGTTCAGCATACAACACAACAATTAATGGAAAACTCAAGATAGTTATTCCCTATTTTGGCCATAATCTTGGAACTGTAACAGGGAATGGAACTTTGTATCTTGAAGAGGAGACTTTTCCAGCCGGCAGGTATGAAGATTTCCTGAGTTGTGATAATAATTGTACAATTGAATATGGTGGTAACGCAACATATCCTATCTATAGCAGTCTTTATAGTAGTGTGCCTAATTTACTTTTTTCAGGAACCGGTACCAGGCAAATATTACCAAGTTCAGATCTAACTATCTGTAATTCTTTAAAAATTGGGACACCAACTGATGGGCCAATTTATGACAATAGCGGTAATACACACAGGCTTATTATTCAGGGAACAATGGAAAGATATAATACCGGTGTGTTTAACAATGGAACAAATGCAGGTGCCATAGTTTCTTTTGCAGGTTCATCGGCTCAAACCATTGGAGGAGCTACCGGTGATTTTACTGGTACAAGTAGTTTTTATAATTTTGAAATTAATAACGATGCAGGTCTTACAATAAATGCAAATGGTAAAGTTGAAGTATCAGGTAACCTGTTATTAACAAATGGATTAATAAATACCACATCAAATAATATACTTACTATAACAAATACAGCTATTAACTCTGTAAATCCTGCAGGAGGTAGCTTGACATCATTTGTAAATGGGCCATTAATTAAGAAAATAAACCAGGGTGATAATTTCAATTACCCAATAGGACAAGGAGCCATACTTGGAAATAATTTATCTGTTTCATCAACTCAAACCGGCACGTTGCTTTGGACCGGGCAATATTTTAACCCAAATCCAACATTCAACAGCTATTCAAGTCCGCTTCAGGCAGTAAGCTGGGATGAATTCTGGACTGTTAGTGCCACCTCAGGAAATCGAGCAAACATAAGTCTAAATTGGACTCCTTCAAGTGATATAACTCCTTTGGTAACCCAGAATGGGTTAACTGATATGAGAGTTTCAGGATTTAATACCGTTACTGGTAAATGGGAAGAAATTGCCTCTAATGCCAGTGGGGATAATTATAATGGTACAGTTACAACAAACAGCAGGGTGACTATTCCTGCTTCCGGGTCGAATAATTTTACTTTAGCTTCAGTTACGACAGTGTTACCTAAAGCCAAATTTACTCCATTGGGTCCAACATGTGGAAATTCTTCAATCCCTATCACATTTTCAGCGGCAAATGCAATACCTACTACCTATTCGATAGACTATACCATTAATGGTAATCCACAACCAACAATTAATGGTATTACTACAAATCCATATATGCTTGCTGTTACAGCTCCGGGAGTGTATCAACTTACCGGGTTTAAATATAATAACGGTACTGTTACAGGAGTAGTAGATAATACCACCGTCACAGATTATAATACACCTACTACTGTACTACCGATGACCAATCAGGCTCTTTGCGGTATTACCTATGCAACATTAAATGGAACTGTGCCTGTTTCGGGTACGGGTTTGTGGACAATTGTTAGCGGGTCAGGTGGTACATTAATTTCTCCAACAAGTTTCAACAGTCAATTCAATGGACTTCTCGGTGTTACCTATACTTTAAAATGGACGATTAGCAATGGTAACTGCAAATCGTCAGGTAATGTACAGGTTGGTTTTACAACTTTGCCAGATCCGCCTACAGCCAATCCAAATCAGACTTTATGTACGGGAACAACGGTTAATGACCTTCAAGCTACAGTTCCTGGAGGAAGCATGTTGAGATGGTATAATGTGGCTTCCGGAGGAGCACCATTAGTTTCAACTACATTATTGGTTTCAGGTAATAGTTATTATGCTGAATCATTTGGCACCGGTTGCGCTAGCTTGACTCGAACACAAGTCACGGTTACTCTAAATGCATCACCAATAGGTCCAACTTTGAATGCAAAGACTCCAAACCAGGCAAGTGTATGCGACGGTACAGATGTAAGTGCTACATTTACGGCAGGCAGTGGCGGAGTTGGTTGCAGCGATTCGTATCAATACAGGTATGATGGGGCAGGAGTATGGAGCGCTTACACACCAGGCAATAATATAAGTACAACGGGACACACTTCAGTAGATATTCAAGGACAGAGATCAGGTTGTACAGCAGGAGCAGGATGTACTGGAACAGCGTGGGTTACCTTATCGAGTTGGTCGATAACAACCTTACCGTCGGCCACGATCAGTTATTCAGGCACGCCCTATTGTTCAGATGCAGGAACAGTAAGTGTAACACAGACAGGCACGGCAGGAGGCACCTATACAGCAGCACCGGCAGGCTTAAGCATCAATGCAGCCACGGGAGCAGTAAATACAGGAACAAGTACAGCAGGAGCATACACAGTAACCTATACAATAGCAGCCGCAGGGGGATGTGGCATAGTAACTGCCACGGCACCCATCACGATAACAACCTTACCGTCGGCCACGATCAGCTATTCAGGCACGCCCTATTGTTCAGATGCAGGAATAGTAAGTGTAACGCAGACAGGCACAGCAGGAGGCACCTATACAGCCGCACCGGCAGGCTTAAGCATCAATGCATCCACAGGAGCAGTAAATACAGGGACAAGTACAGCAGGAGCCTATACGGTAACCTATACGATAGCAGCAGCAGGGGGATGTGGCATAGTAACCGCCACGGCACCTATCACGATAACAACCTTACCGTCGGCCACGATCAGCTATTCAGGCACACCTTATTGTTCAGATGCAGGAACAGTAAGCGTAACGCAGACAGGCACAGCAGGAGGCACGTATACAGCTTTACCGGCAGGCTTAAGCATCAATGCAGCCACGGGGGCAGTAAATACAGGGACAAGTACAGCAGGAGCCTATACGGTAACCTATACGATAGCAGCAGCAGGGGGATGTGGCATAGTAACCGCCACGGCACCCATCACGATAACAACCTTACCGTCGGCCACGATCAGCTATTCAGGCACACCTTATTGTTCAGATGCAGGAACAGTAAGTGTAACGCAGACAGGCACGGCAGGAGGCACGTATACAGTTTTACCGGCAGGCTTAAGCATCAATGCAGCCACGGGGGCAGTAAATACAGGGACAAGTACAGCAGGAGCCTATACAGTAACCTATACGATAGCAGCCGCAGGCGGATGTGGCATAGTAACCGCCACGGCGCCCATCACGATAACAACCTTACCAACAGCCACGATCAGCTATTCAGGCACGCCCTATTGTTCAGATGCAGGAACAGTAAGTGTAACACAGACAGGCACGGCAGGAGGCACCTATACAGCAGCACCGGCAGGCTTAAGCATCAATGCAGCCACGGGAGCAGTAAATACAGGAACAAGTACAGCAGGAGCATACACAGTAACCTATACGATAGCAGCCGCAGGGGGATGTGGCATAGTAACTGCCACGGCACCCATCACGATAACAACCTTACCGTCGGCCACGATCAGTTATTCAGGCACGCCCTATTGTTCAGATGCAGGAACAGTAAGTGTAACACAGACAGGCACGGCAGGAGGCACCTATACAGCAGCACCGGCAGGCTTAAGCATCAATGCAGCCACGGGAGCAGTAAATACAGGAACAAGTACAGCAGGAGCATACACAGTAACCTATACGATAGCAGCCGCAGGGGGATGTGGCATAGTAACCGCCACGGCACCCATCACGATAACAACCTTACCGTCGGCCACGATCAGTTATTCAGGCACGCCCTATTGTTCAGATGCAGGAACAGTAAGTGTAACACAGACAGGCACGGCAGGAGGCACCTATACAGCAGCACCGGCAGGCTTAAGCATCAATGCAGCCACAGGAGCAGTAAATACAGGAACAAGTACAGCAGGAGCATACACAGTAACCTATACGATAGCAGCTGCAGGGGGATGTGGCATAGTAACCGCCACGGCACCCATCACGATAACAACCTTACCGTCGGCCACGATCAGTTATTCAGGCACGCCCTATTGTTCAGATGCAGGAACAGTAAGCGTAACGCAGACAGGCACGGCAGGAGGCACCTATACAGCTTTACCGGCAGGCTTAAGCATCAATGCAGCCACGGGGGCAGTAAATACAGGGACAAGTACAGCAGGAGCCTATACGGTAACCTATACGATAGCAGCAGCAGGGGGATGT
>Ga0265316_10002652_pt1 | contig 18442 bp, 17 predicted proteins | sample 4522metaG_FD_202092 | JGI IMG/M metagenome (GOLD analysis project Ga0265316, IMG submission 202092) | Rhizosphere microbial communities from Carex aquatilis grown in University of Washington, Seatle, WA, United States - 4-5-22 metaG | ecosystem: Host-associated > Plants > Roots > Rhizosphere >... | reverse complement strand
CAATCTCATAGTGGACAACGACAAGAAAATCCCTCCGAAGGTCTCCCTTTTGCGACAGGGAGTGTTATTAAGTTTACCAAGCATAAGGTGGTAAAAAATGAATAAAAGTAAAATGATAGTCAGTTATCAACCAATTGAATGGAAAGGGGACATGGTGAAACTGCTCGACCAAACCCTTTTACCGGCGGAAGAAGTTTACCTGGAAATCACCGATTTCCACGAAATTATGACCGCCATCAAGGAGCTAAAAATCCGCGGCGCCCCGGCGATCGGGGTGGCGGGCGCGTACGGCATGGTATTGGGTGCTATGCAAATCATGGCGAAAAGTAAAGCGGCTTTCGTATCTGAACTGCATGATGTTGCAATTGCAATTAGCGGCACCAGACCCACAGCGCGTAATTTATTCTGGGCAATCGAGCGGATGGAAATGGCAGCAGCCAAGGGAAAAAATGTCGAAGAGATAAAAACAATATTATTGAAAGAAGCCAAGAAAATCCACAATGAAGAAGCCGATGCCACCATCGCATTGAGTAAAAACGGCAACGAGTTGATAAAAGACGGCATGACGATTTTAACCCACTGCAACACCGGCCCGTTAGCTACGACCGGTTACGGGACGGCCGTAGGCATCATCATTTACGCGCATATGCAGGGCAAGAAAATCCAGGTCTACGCCGATGAAACCCGTCCGCTTTTGCAGGGCGCGCGCCTGACCACCTGGGAGTTGCGGAAAATCGGCATACCGGTCACACTGATCACCGATTCGATGGCCGGGTATTTCATGAAAAAAGGCAAGATAGACTGCGTAATTGTCGGCGCGGACAGGATTGCGGCTAATGGTGATACCGCCAACAAGATCGGCACCTATTCGGTGGCAGTACTGGCCAAAGAAAACCGCATACCGTTCTATGTCGCTGCCCCTACCAGTACGTTTGATTTATCGCTGAGCACGGGAGCCCGCATACCGATCGAACAGCGCAACCCGGCGGAAGTCACACATATTAAAGGGATCGCCATCGCCCCGCGTTATGTCGGCGCGGCGAATCCGGCGTTTGATGTCACCCCGAACAAATACATCACAGCCATTATCACCGAAAAGGGTATAATTAGAAAGCCGATTACCAATAGGAAGATCAGCGATAAACAACTGAAGCTGATGTAAACATTTTCGGTAGCTAAAACAATACCAATGGAATAGGTTTGTAAAGAATTCGGAATTAATCTTGAGGAGAAACCGCATGCCAAACACACCAAAAGCTAAAATTGCCGTCATCGGCGGGACGGGATTGGAAGATATCGAGGGATTGACGGATATCAAGCATATTAATATCGATACACCCTTTGGGAAACCGTCGGACGCCATCACCGTCGGCAAACTGGACGGCATCGGCATCGCCTTTTTACCCAGACACGGGCGGGGGCATTTCATTTCTCCCACCGAATTACCGGCCCGCGCCAATATTTATGCATTAAAATCGATCGGCGTGGAGCAGATCATCGCCGTATGCAGCTGCGGTAGTTTTAAACAGGAATTAGCGCCGGGAAATTTAGTGATCCCCGACCAGATCATCGACCGCACGAGGAACCGAGTGAATACCTTCTTTACGGACGGGATTGTCGCGCACATCGGTTTTGCGGAGCCATTTTGTAAAGAATTGAGCCGGATCCTCTATCAATCTGCCAGGGAAGCGAATGCCACAGTGCATGCAAAAGGCACTTATGTCTGCATGGAAGGACCGGCTTTTTCCACACGCGCGGAATCCAAGCTTTACCGCAGCTGGGGCGCAGATATCATCGGGATGACGGCGCTGCCGGAAGCGAAGCTGGCCAGAGAGGCGGAAATGTGCTATGCGGTGATCGCCTGCGTAACTGATTACGACAGCTGGTGGGACCCGGGTAAACCGGTGGATGTAGCGACGGTAATCAAGACCCTGAACGAAAACATCGCGTTATCAAAGCACATTATCAAGTTGGCAGTGAAGAAGATACCCGCACACGCTGAATGCAATTGCGCCCATGCGCTGGACGGCGCGATTGTGACAGCGCCTGACAAGATACCCGCTGAAACAAAGAAGAAAATGAGTTTAATAATAGGAAAATACGTTAAGTAAATAGTCAAGAATCAATACTCAATAATAAAGAAGAAGAGGAATATTGATTATCGTCATATAAATAGGATATAATCGTGTCTCTAAGCGAACGACAACAGGAAACAAATAAAAGTGACAAATACTAAATTCGGGTGTTTACCCACCATGATTGGCACAGTGCCGCACAAGGACCCGGTTCGCGCCTGCGAATTGGTTACCCATTATTTGCGCGATATTCCTGCGTGGCCGCAACTGCCGAAACGTACCTTTTTAGAGAATATGTATGCCCAGTACAGCGAGAGTTTCCCCGGTATTGTTATTAATGGCGAGAAGATTTACGTCGACCGTAAACAGGACCTGACCAAGCAGCTGGAGAAATTTTATACCGATTATCTGGCCAACGACTTCTCCAATTACTCCCTCAGTCCGGAATACGCGGCGGGGCTCCATACTTTTATCAAACTGGATAAGTTGAACCCACGCGCAATCAAGGGACATGTGACCGGGCCGGTGAGCTGGGGTTTAACCGTTACGGATGAAACAGGGAAGGGCATTATTTACGATGAGACGTTGGGAGATGTGGTACCTAAATTCTTACGTCTGAAAGCCAGCTGGCAGGAACAGGTTTTAAGCAAACTCAACCGGAACACAATTATGTTTGTGGATGAGCCGTACATGACCGCTTTCGGTTCGATCGCAATGCAGTTGTCGCGCGAGCAGGTAATCAGCGCGCTGGAAGAAACCTTTGCCGGAATCAAGGGCATTAAAGGCGTGCACTGCTGCGGCAACACCGACTGGTCGATCCTGCTGCAGACGAGCGCTAACATCATCCATTACGATGCCTATAAATACGCCGATTCGCTAGCCATCTACCCCGGGGAAGTCAAGAAATTCCTGGACAGGGGCGGCTGCGTCGGCTGGGGGGTTGTGCCGACGGATGCCGAATCAGTGAATAAAGAATCCGTCGCCAGCCTGAAAGACCGTTTGGAATCGGCGATGGAGCCGTTCACGCGCAAGGGCATCGCGTTTAAAACGTTGATCGAACAGGGATTGTTGCTGCCGTCGTGCGGCCTGGGCTCGATCGGTAGTGAAACGGCGGCAGAACGGGCTTTGCAATTGCTGGCGGATTTGTCTGTGTATATCAGAGGAAAATACCTGTAATGAAATAAATCCCAAATTAGAAATACGAAATTATAAATAATATTTAAAAACTAAATACAAATATTCAAACTGATTTATAGAGCTTAAAGCTTTTTAAGCACGAGACTTGGAATTTTAGTGAAATTGGAGTAAATTAATAGATATGAACAAAGGTAAGAAACTGGCTCTACGTCAGCACCGTCACAAACAAACCCTGGCGGAAGACCGGCGCAAAGCTGAAAAGAAAACCACCTCCAAGAAATAAGACCCTTTGATTTTTATTCAGGGCAATATCTCAGGATGCCGGCAATCGTCAGACCTTGGCTTTGCATTATCCGAAATATTTTCGAGGCGCGAAAGGTTAATTGAGCGCGTCTTTTTATTTTAAGGGATGTACCGGTTTGCAGGACTTAAATCCCGTATATCAGGCAAATTTGATCAGCAGTTTTTAAGCCTGTCTTCAAATTCTTCCATGCTAAAGCTATACTCTTGCGTACCAACTTGCTCCACGCAGAAAGACGCACACACACTGCCCATCATGGCGCAATCTTTGATACTTTTTCCATGCACCAGACCGCTGATTAGACCACCCCGGTAAGCGTCGCCGGCCCCGGTCGGATCTACTGCCTTTTTAGGTTTAACGACCGGGATTTTTAGTTCTTCATCCCCGGTATAGACCAGGGAACCGCATTCACCTTGAGTGACAATTATGGTCCCGGCCAGCTTCAACAACGCGGCTTTGTTCAACCCTGTTTTACTCGTTATCAGCTCCAGCTCATAGTCATTCGCAATCAGTATCCGACATCCCTTTATTGCCTGAGTCAAGTCCGCGGCTTCCAGCATCGGCAACGATTGCCCGGGGTCAAAAATATAGTCGATACCCCTGGCTTTACAAAAGCGCGGATAATTTCGCATATCACTGAGATTACCCGGTGAAACAGTGACAATAGTTTCTTCCGGATTTAATTTTTCGAAATCCAAAGCAGCCGAATATTTCATCGCGCCGGGATGAAAACCGGTGATCTGATTGTCAGCTTTGTCCGTTGTAATATAAGCGCTGGCAGTAAGGTCATCATTAATTATTTTAATATTATCAGTGCCGATCCCATTCTTCGCGAACCATTCGAAGTAGCTGCGGTAGTCATGTCCGATGGCGCCGGAGATTACAGGATGCTCACCTAATAAACTTAGCGCGTAGGCAATATTGCCTGCCGTTCCGCCGAACTTTTCCTTGACGCTATCCACTTGAAAAGCGACATTCAACATGTGCAACTTTTCCGGAAGGATATGATCGCAAAAGTATCCGGGGAAATCCATAATCCTGTCGTAGGCTAATGATCCTGAGACAATGATATTTTTCTTCATAAACCCTCAATTTATTCATTCTGAATTTCCAAGCCGCAGGGTAATGTCTAATATTATACCTTTTATCAGGTTGTGCCCACAAAACGCGAATTATGAATGAATATGTTACAATATTTTAAAATCTTCGCCTGCCATTGATTACGCGGCCGGGGAAGCAAAAGGTAACAAAAAAGCTATACAAGCCGTAATGGAAATTGACCTTTGATTTCATATTATACCGGTTCAGGCTCGGCTTCAAATCCATCACCGACCATGATACGTTCGAGGTATTAGTTAATTGAATAAACCGTTTCTGAAATACGTCCAGGAAGACCTGGGGGATAATTTTTTATTAATCACGACCGGATTGCCAGCGACCTGGAAAACAGAGAGCGCCGAGGAAGTAGTAAAAATCAAGAAAACCCCGGTGCTGCGGACATACAGCGTCCGTCTGGAGGCACCGAAAAGCGAAGCTATCATCGACGAAAAAGTCGCCCCGAAAACGAATAAACTAATGGCGGTCTATGCCGAAGTATTCCGCTGCGCGGACGAAACGTTAAAAAGCAATGGCAGCGTTATTCTCGATGCTACTTTTACCACTCAGGAACTCCGAAAACGCGCCGCCGAAATCGCCGATAAAAACAACAAAACACTGGTCATTCTGCAAACCGATTGCCCCCGGGAAGTATCGGCTGCGCGTATTCTGAAACGTACCAGGGAAAAACCTGAGCACAATGCGCCGACCGAACAGGCTTGTTTGAACAATAATGAAAAATTCGAAAAAGTCGATTTGGATGACATCAAAAAGGCATTCCCAAAGTTGAAAATCCTGCATCTGGTGATCGATACTACCATCGGGGAATTAGAAAATCTGTATGTCAAGGCGGTGCATAAAAGACCGTGATGAAGATCGACCTGCACATTCACACCAGCACCGGGTCGGATGGAGCGCTACCTGTGGAAGAAGTGATCAGGGAAGCCGGCAGGCGCAATATTGGCTTCATGTCCATCACCGACCACGACTCCGCCCTGGCCCAGGAAAAAGCTGTCAACCTGACCAAAGCGGCGGGTATCAAATATGTGACAGGCGTAGAATTGAATGTGACCTTCCCGCCGCCGCAAGGAAAAGCCGTTTCCCTCGATTTTTTAGGCTACGATTATGACATTCAAAACAAAGCACTGACTGAAAAGTTGCAAATGATGCGCGAACACCGTGAGAGACGCGCACAGGAAATTTTAGAAAAAATTAATAATGAATTCAGAAGTGAAGGCCGGCCATTATTCACGAAGCAGGACATGCAGAATATTCGTGATAGTGTCGACGGAGCTTTTGGCAGACCGCATATCGCTGCTTACATGATAAAAAAACACATCGTACAGGATACACAGGAAGCTTTCGACCGTTACCTCGTAAAATGCGATGCGCCTAAATACCCCCTATCGCTGGCCGAGGCTGCGCAATTGATCCATGATGCCGGGGGAGTTCTGGTCCTGGCACACGGCAACGACCCCGGTGGGACTTCATTGGCGATGATCACCAGGGATCTACGGCAGCAAACCCAAATTATTGCAGAAAATATGATAGAATATATCAATGGTTTGGAATGCTGGCATCCCAGACACGATGACGCGACGATCGCGGCCTACCTGGAATTTACGCGCAAGCATCATCTGCTCAGCACCGGCGGGAGTGATTGTCACCAGAAACCCATCATAATGGGAACAGCGAACGTGCCTGCTGCGGTAGCTGACCAGTTTAAACTAAGTTAGTGAATAGGAGTCGATATGGCAAGTAAGAAAAACTATGATGTCAAAGACGCATCCCTGGCAGAATTAGGGAGAAACCGGATCGAGTGGGCGGGGCGTTCGATGCCGGTGATCAAAATGATCGCCGATCGATTCAAGAAAGAGAAACCGCTGAAAGGGATCCGCATTGCGGCTTGTCTGCACATCACCACCGAGACAGCCAATCTGGCATTAGCCTTAAAAGAAGGCGGCGCGGACGCTATATTTTGCGCCTCGAATCCGCTCAGCACCCAGGATGATGTCGCCGCCGCATTAGTCGAGTATGGTATCCCAACCAACGCGATCAAAGGCGAAGACAGCGATACCTATTACAAGCATATCAGCACCGCGCTCGACCATAAACCGCAGATCACCTGCGATGACGGCGCGGATTTAGTATCGACGATACATACCAAACGCAAAGAATTGATCAAATATATCATTGCCGGCACCGAAGAAACCACGACCGGCGTCATTAGACTGCGCAGCATGGCAAAAGAAAATGCTTTGAAATACCCGATCATTGCCGTGAATGATGCCGAGACGAAATACCTGTTTGATAACCGTTACGGCACCGGACAGAGTACCATGGACGGCATCACCCGTGCCACGAACTTGCTGTGGGCCAGCAAAATTGTAGTGCTCTGCGGCTACGGCTGGTGCGGGCATGGTTTCGGCATGAGAGCGAAGGGGATGGGCGCGCGTGTCGTGGTGACGGAAGTCAAACCGGTCCGGGCGCTGGAAGCCGTGATGGACGGATTCGAAGTGATGCCGATCGCCGAAGCAGCCAAAATCGGAGACGTCTTTGTGACGATCACCGGCGATAAAAATGTCATCGATAAAGAACATTTTCAGGTAATGAAAGACGGTGCGATCATGGCCAACAGCGGCCACTTCAATGTTGAGATCAATATTCCCGCGCTGGAGAGCCTTTCCAAAAAGAAACAGGAAATCCGCCCGTTTGTCGACCAATATACGCTAAAGAACGGCCGGAAATTATTCCTTCTGGGCGAAGGCAGACTAATCAACCTGGCCGCCGCCGAAGGGCACCCGGCCAGTGTGATGGACATGAGCTTTGCCAACCAGGCGCTGTGCATGGAATACCTGATCAAAAACCAGGGCAAACTGGAAAAGAAAGTCTACAGCGTTCCTGACGAAATTGATAAAAATGTTGCCCGGTTGAAACTCGCTTCAATGGGGATTAAAATTGATACATTGACGCCTGAACAGCAAAAATATCTGGACAGCTGGCAGGAAGGGACGTAGATAGAAGAGGTCAAGTTAAATACTTTTATAATGTCAGATAAATACCTCCTCAGTTCAGAATCAGTCACCGAGGCGCTGGTATAGTCTATGAAGTATTTTTGACAATTTATCAGTAAAAGTAGTACGATACAAAATACAAAAATTAAAAAGTGAATAATCCATTTTGCTATCGAGAGCGGTGGTTAGGGAATTGGCCCATTTGACCCACCCGGCAACCTTCGAGACCTTTCTTAAAGGTGCTAAAGCCATCCCGTAAGGGAAACGATATGCCATTTGCAATTATGGAAAAGGAAGGCAATAAGCCTCCGAAACATGGAGGTTTTTTATTTTCTATTGCAAATAAACCGTTTCCTTGATTGCTAAAAAAAGAGGTGGTCAGATTTTAGTGAATGCAATGTTAAATCAAGATTAAAAAACATTTGTATCAGGGAAAAGATTTAAAACAAGACGTAAAAAGGAGAAATCATGGCAAATTGTTTTATGGAATCGGGTAAATATTTACTCAGTTCGGAATCCGTCACCGAAGGGCATCCCGATAAGGTCTGCGACCAGATTTCCGACGGTATCCTGGATGCAATCATGGCCCAAGACCCGATGGGCAGGGTGGCTTGTGAAACGGCCGTCACCACCGGTCTGGTTGTGGTATTGGGCGAGGTAACCACCAAATGCTACGTAGATGTCGAAGACGTTGTACGTAAGACCATTCAGGGCATCGGTTATACGAACCCGGCCTATAACTTCGATTACCAGTCCTGCGGTGTCATTGTCGGTATCAAAAAACAATCGGCCGATATCGATCTGGGCGTCAGCAAATCGCTGGAAGCCAAATCCAAGAAAAAAGTCGATACGCTTGATCTGGAAGGCGCCGGCGACCAGGGCATGATGTTCGGGTTTGCCTGCAACGAAACACCGGAATTAATGCCGCTGCCGATCGCATTATCGCATAAACTATGCCTGAGATTGGCCGAAGCCAGAAAAAAGAAGATCATTCCTTACCTGCGGCCGGACGGAAAATCGCTGGTGACTGTCGAATACAGCAAAGGCAAACCGAAGCGTATTACCAATGTCGTTATTGCCGCGCAGCACGACCCGGACGCTACTAACGAGCAAATCCGGAACGACATCATCGAGAAAGTTATCAAGAAAGTTATTCCCGCGAAATTGATCGATAAAGATACGCAATTCTATGTCAACGGCACCGGCAGATTTGTTATCGGCGGCCCTGCCTCCGATACCGGTTTCACCGGGCGTAAGATCCTGGTAGATACCTACGGTGGCATCGCGCGGCACGGCGGCGGCGCTTTCTCCGGCAAAGACCCCACGAAAGTAGACCGCAGCGCCGCATACATGGGTAGATACATCGCCAAGAACCTGGTGGCCGCGGGTATCGCCGACCGGTTGGAAATCCAGATTTCTTATGTGATCGGTAAAGCCGCGCCGCTCTCTGTATCGGTGGAAACTTTCGATACGAACAAGATTCCGAATGACGATATTTTAAAGCTGGTGGAGAAATACTTCGACCTGCGGCCGGCGGCCATTATAAAATACCTGGACCTGCGCCGTCCCATTTACCAGAAGACCGCGGCTTACGGCCACTTCGGCAGACTCGATGTCGACCTGCCGTGGGAAAAGCTCGATATGGTGGATACCCTGAAAAAAGCAGCTTTCGGAAAGAAATAACAGCAGATAAATCCGAAGCACTAAATACGAAATACTAAATAAATTCAAATAATTAAAATGCAAAATGTCATTCCGGCTTTCGCCGGAATGACATTTTAGTTAGAGGCATCCGGTCTTATGGAAAAAGCGAAAGGCATTAAAATCATCAGCGTGGATTTCTTCAGGACAATTATTGACGTTGAACCCACTTCAGAAACACTTTGGCAGAAATTTCTCAGAGAGAATTTCCCCGCTGAGATTTCGACGAAATATGGACAAAGAGCCGAGGAGATCCTACGGAGAAGATGGGATGCCGCTGGAATTGATGATAAACAGTTTAAAAGTGTCAGAACGATCAATGAAGAGACGGCCACAGAATTATTTACAGAGATTGAATCGGATTATGACCCGAAACTGGCAGCGAATACGATAATCGACGGCCATAAAATACATAACACCTTTCAAGATGTGCAACCATTTCTGAGCAGTCTCGGCCACAAATATCCTGTCTGCCTTGCAACTGACGCTGATTTTGATATGCTCGAAAATATTAATGACATTTACCCTTTTAATAACCGGTTTATCTCCGAAGAATTGCAGGCTTATAAACCAAATCCCCGTTTTTTTAAAAATATGCTAAATCATTACAAAGTAAAACCGGAGAATATCTTGCATATCGGAGATTCTAAATCAGATATCGTGACTCCCAAACAACTGGGCGTGCAAACCTGCTGGCTGAACCGCCGGAACAGCAAATGGGAGTATTCTGTAAAACCGGATTTTGAAGTCAAGTCCCTGCTTGAAATCCTTGATATATTAGATTAATCTTAAATAAATTGCAAATGACTGAGGTAAAATCATGTCCGAATCCAATGACCGCAAGGTAAGTAAAGAAACCAAGAATAAAATCTTCTGGGAAACTACCGTCGAATCCGAGGATAAAACCGGCTCACCCCGTCTGGCCAATTTCCGGTTATACATTCATAAATGGCGGGTTCCGGAACCTGTCCCGCAGACGATCTATGTCGGGATAGAACCGGCGAAGCTGCAGAAAAAGCCGAAGTTCTTATCCGTCGATGACGTATTAGAAGACCCGGAGCTGAGGGTAAAACCCATTATCGCGATTATCCACGGCTTTAAGCAATATACAGAGACATTGCGATACCACCCGATCGAAGACCAGAGTGAATGGGAGATCGGTGAGCCTTATATACCTTACAGCTTGACCTTTAACCAGGCAGAATACCTGAAAATCACCGTCAAGTGGGAAAAACCGGCTGACCGCGGCTACCTGGAATTAACGAACAGCTAACATATAAAGCCAAAGGGTGAGGATCTCTGTTGTACACCCACATCCTGTACATTTGCTTCGATGTAAGTCTACCGAACCAAATGTATCTTCGACCTTTTCCCCTCAAGGGAGAGGAACTAGTATGAGGAGGTTAGAGATGAATAACCCCATTAAATTCGGCACGGACGGCTGGCGGGCGGTGATCGCCGACGATTTCACCTTTACAAATGTGCGGTTTTGCGCGCAGGGCGCGGCTGATTACCTGAAAGAAAAAGGACTGGCCGGGCGCGGGGTCTACATCGGTTACGACTACCGCTTCGCTTCCGAAGATTTTGCCGCTGCCGCTGCCGAAGTCATAGCGGCAAACGGCATCAAAGTTTACCTGTCGCCCAAAGCAATACCAACTCCGTTCGTTTCTTTCGGCGTAATCACTAAAAAGACCGGCGGCGGCATTGCCATTACTGCCAGCCATAATCCGGCGAAATGGAATGGTTTCAAATTCCGCGAGGAAACGGGCGCCAGTGTTTCGGAGGAGACTGCACTCCAGGTAGAAAAACATATCGACCTGGCTTTTAACGCCAATAAAGTTAACACTATGCCTTTATCACAAGCTTTAAATACCAAAGCCGTTGAATATCTGGATTTAACGCCGGCCTATTTCGCCAGCATCAATAAGCTTATCAACCTCGACAGCTTACGCAATGCCGGCCTCAAGGTGGCTGTGGATTCGATGTACGGCGCGGGCGCAGGAAATTTTAAAACGCTGCTGAGCGGCGGCGCTACCCAAATTACCGAAATCAACGACGAACGAAATCCCAGCTTCCCGGGAATTAATCCCGAACCGATCGCGGTCAATTTGCAGAAACTTTTAACGCTCGTTAACCAGCAAAAAGCCGCCGTAGGGTTAGCCACTGACGGTGACGCAGACCGGATCGGTATTGTCGATGAAAAAGGGGTTTTTCTGACCCAATTACAGGTATTCGCGCTGCTTTCTCTGTACCTGCTGGAAGTGCGCGGCGACCGCGGCCCGCTGGTGAAAACGATTACCAGCACAGCGATGCTCGATAGGCTGGGGGAAATTTACAAAGTACCGGTCTATGAGACACCGGTAGGCTTTAAATACGTCGCGCCGGTAATGATTGCCCAAAATGCCTTGATCGGCGGCGAAGAAAGCGGTGGTTACGGTTTCCGCGGACATATCCCGGAGCGGGATGCAATTCCGGCCGGACTTTATTTCCTCGATTTTATGGTAAAAACAGGCAAGACACCATCACAACTTTTAGCCTATCTATACAGTAAGGTCGGGGAGCATTATTACGACCGTATCGATTTGCATTTCCCGGCGGAAAAGAGGCAGGCAATCATCGACCGTGTGCGTGACGGCGCGCCCAAGAGCATCGAAAATATCAAAGTGGCCAGATTGGATACACAGGATGGGTTCCGCTTTATCCTGGCAGATAATTCCTGGTTATTAATCAGGTTCTCAGGCACTGAGCCCATTCTGCGGATTTACGCAGAGACCAATGACACGGAGAGGGTGAAAAGACTACTGCAATTTGGCAGGCAACTGGCAGGGGTTTAAAAGCAGTTACCTCGCCTTTATGTTGAAAATGGTGAGGATGAGGGGGTACAACTTAAAATGCAGAAATCTAAATTATTGTTTCTAACTTTATCAGCAATTCTGGCATTGGTATCTCTGCCATTATCTTCCTGCAGCCGCGTGACATATACAACTGTTCCCGGAGAAGTCGAAGCAACGGAATTTCAAGGGACCAAGCTCACGGCGATCAAAGACCAGCTCAATAATGCCCTGAAGGGCACCCAGGTGATTAACAAAGACACTTACAAGCTGACAGTCGATGGACTGGTCGACCACTCGCTCAGCTTGAGTTATGCCGATTTACAGGCTTATCCCCAGATATCGCAGCTGATGGATTTGAACTGTGTTGAAGGCTGGAATTTTACCGCGAAGTGGACCGGCCCCGCGTTGAGCGCCATTTTTAAAGATGCCGGTGTGCAATCGCAGGCTGTTATCGCGATTTTTTACACCGCCGATGATGACAAAGGCTACACTTCAATGGATGTCAGTTACCTCAATAGCAACAATATTATCCTGGGCATGAAGCTCAATGACATCACTCTACCGCCGGACCGCGGTTTCCCCTTCCAGGTCGTAGCCAACAGCAAATTCGGTTATAAATGGGCGAAATGGGTTACCCGCATCGAATTATCCTCGAACACTAAATTCCGCGGCTATTGGGAAAGCAACGGTTACAACAACGACGCTTCCATCACAGGACCATCGGGCAACTAGCAAGCTTGACATTTTCTGCCGTTAACATGTAACATAAGGCCTAATCACATGTTAGCCAAAGTCAGAAGTTGCGCCGTTGTCGGAATGGAAGGGGTCATCGTCGAGGTAGAAGTAGATATCTCGGGCGGACTGCCTTTCTTTGCCGTTGTCGGTTTGCCGGATGCCGCTGTGCAGGAAGCGCGCGAACGCGTCCGCGCCGCGGTGCGGAATTCCGGTTTCAGATTCCCGGGTACACGGGTCGTGGCTGCGTTGGCTCCGGCCAACCTGAAAAAAGCCGGCCCGGCCTACGACCTGCCTATTGCCGTGGCAACCATCATTGCCACCGGACAGGCTCCCGCGGAAGCCGACGGCCTGGTTTTCCTGGGAGAACTTGGACTTGACGGCTCGCTGAAGCATACGCCCGGCATCCTGCCGATGGTCGCCGCCAGCCATGAACAGGGATTCTCCCGGATCATTGTGCCCGAAGCCAGCGCGAAAGAAGCCTCGCTGGTGGATGGCGTGTAAATTCTGCCCTTCGCCAATCTGGCGCAGATTGCGGCGTATCTCAATAAAGAAGGCCAGCCGCTGCCGGTACCCACCAATGTCGCGGATGAAGAATATATTCCCCCGGAAATGACCGGAATCGATTTTGCCTATATCAAAGGGCAGGAGCATGTAAAAAGGGCGCTGGAGATCGCAGCCGCGGGCGGTCACAACGTTGTCATGATGGGGCCCCCGGGCAGCGGAAAGACTTTACTGGCGCGTTCGCTGTGCTCGATATTACCGCCGATGACCAATGATGAAGCCATCGAAGTAACCAAGATCTACAGCATCAGCGGGCTATTGCCGCCTTCTACGCCGATGATGCGGCAGCGGCCGTTCCGTTCACCGCATTATACGACCTCCAATGTCGGTCTGGTGGGTGGGGGTCATTTCCCTAAACCCGGCGAGATCAGCCTGAGCCACCGCGGCGTGCTCTTTCTGGATGAATTACCGGAATTCGGGCATACGCTGCTGGAAGTGCTGCGGCAGCCGCTGGAAGACAGAGTGGTATCCATATCACGGGCACAGGGGAGTGTTACCTTCCCGGCCAATTTCATGCTGGTGGGCGCGATGAATCCCTGCCCGTGTGGGTATTTCGGCGACCCGGTGAAGCAGTGCACCTGCGCGCAGGGTACGGTCGCCAGGTACCAGAAACGAATCAGCGGGCCTTTCCTCGACAGGGTGGATATTTTCGTCGAGGTGCCGCGCATCGACTATGAGAAACTGGCCGATAACCGGCTGGGCGAGAAATCTGAGAAAGTCCAGGCACGCGTGACAACCAGCCGAAGGAAACAGCAACAGCGATTCAAAGGCACAAAGTTGAACAGTAACGCCGATATGTCGGCGGCGGATGTAAGAGAGTATTGCCAGGTGGAAGAATCGGCGCAGAGCCTATTGAAAGCAGCAATGAAACAACTGAATCTCTCGGCCCGGGCTTTTCACCGTATTTTAAAACTGGCACGCACGATCGCCGACCATGAGAACAGTGACATAATCAAAGCACCCCATCTGGCAGAAGCGATACAATACAGACCAAGAAGCTTATTGATGTAAAAATCCAAATTCCAAAATATAAGCTCCAAAAACAAAAATGAACAAAATGCAAAAACCCAAGATAGTATCCATCAGGGAAAATCCCATAATCGTCGATGACGCGATAACTTATTTCCAAAAACATTGGGCAAATACAAACAGTATGATGGTTTATGATAATTGCATCCGCAATTGTATCAATGCAAAAGCGTCCTTGCCCCAATGGTATTTGCTGGTATACGACGATAAAACAATTGGCTGTGCAGGTCTGATTACAAACGATTTTATAAGCAGGATGGATTTATTTCCGTGGGTTTGTGCCCTCTATATTGAAGAAGAACACAGGGGAAACGGCTATGGTTCTCTTTTGCTGGAAAAGGCTAAGCAGGACAGTGCAAAAATCGGATTTGGCAACCTGTATCTCTCAACAGACCATATAGGCTACTATGAGCATTACGGATTTACGTATATTGGTACAGGCTATCATCCTTGGGGCAAAAGCTCTCGTATTTATTGTGCAAACGTGAAGTAAATTCTTGTTTGTCGCTGATATTTAAAGGAAAAGGCTCCCATCGCGAGGAACGAAGAAATGCTTCATAATTTACACCGGGTTGATATCCTTCTCACGGCGGCTGCAGAATCACCGAGATTGCCACGCTTCGCTCGCAATGGTCATGCAGTCCGGAACCAGGGCTCGCAGTAGTCAATTGTTTGATTATTTTGACATTAGTTATTATTTAGGATTTGGTGCTTCGTTTCGCCGTATACTTTCTCTTCTGCTCTTTGATCAGCACTGCTTTTATTATCTCTTTTGCCCCGCGCGGACGGAAGATGATTTCAGCATCGGCATTCAAGGCATCCGCCATTTTGGCGATATAACTAATAGTCGGCGAAACACGCCCGTTTTCCACCTTAGAGATGTAAGCTTGCTTAGTATTCAGTTTGTCCGCCAGTTTTTTCTGTGTTGCATTGCCGCGCATACGTAATTCGATCAAGGCGCGTTCCACTTCGAATTCAGCATCCAGTTCATTCCAGGCCTTTTTGAATTTAGTATCTTTCAACTTTTCCTGTATTACTTCGTCGAAAGTCCGACAACCAGCGGGAATATTACATTTTTTCATATTAAGCTCCTTCTGCCCGACGCAGATAGTCCGCATATCGTTTTTCAGCAATGTCGACTTCACCTTCCGGCGTTTTTTGCGTCTTTTTCATGAACGCTCTGACGAGTACATAGTGTTGATTTCGGTGCATAAAATAGAGGACGCGGTAACGGTCTATTTTTATCTCCCAGATTTTACCATCGATGTGTTGGATGTGATTTTCGAGGATAGTATAACCATAGGTTTTTAGGAGTTCAACCATTTTGTAGACTTTAATGGAATCGTTATCACCAAAATTATCAATTTCTTTGACAACGGAGTCCCGCCCGTCCTCACTGGCATAAAATACAACTTTCCATTCCGGTTTCATCGAGTCTTATAATATAACCTATAAGTTATATTTGTCAATTGTTGCCAACATAATTCGACGTTGGGCATGGCACTTGGTCTTGACAGTCCGGTATGATAAACCGCATTATGTAGATTAGTAAATATCAAGGGGCAATTTACGGTGAAGAAGAATATTTTCTTTTGGCTGGCAATATTGGCTGCGGCGCTGTTGTTCGTTTTCCTGGGCTGGGCGTTCAGTCAGCACGGCACCATCGGACTTTTCCGGGTCAACGGCACATTCCAGAAACTATTTATCATCCTGGGAGTATTCGGCCTGGTTTTAGCCGGTCTGGCTTTGCTGGAAAAGCTTCTTCAATCCAGACAAGCGAAACGCAGCACTAATATCCTGTCCTTTTTCGTGCGCGCCGGGACGCTGCTGGGAATCATTATCTTTGTCTTTGCCTTCTTTTATATCGATATGATTCCGGGGCCACTAAAAAGCGGCCAAACGCCCCAATTACTGATTGAGGACGGCGCAGGTGTTAACGGCGTGCCCAACCTGGCTGTTGTTTTTAACACCGGAAAAGCAACCAGCAACACAGTCAAATGGGGGCAGGATAATTCATCTTCTACACTGAGCGAAGAAAAACCGGCGAAGCAGCATGTTTTCGCACTCAATAATTTACAGCCTGATGCGCGATATTGGTACCAGGTCAATGACGGGCAAAAAGTCTACTTTAACAGTCCACCGGCGGCAGGTAAACCATTGCATTTCGCAGTGGGGAGCGATGCTCATTTTGGCGCGGGAACCACCCGGACTGACCTCACCGCTAAAATGCTGGCGCAGATCGCCGACCCCTCAAATGGATATAACATGTTTTTCTATCTCGGGGACCTGGTTGAACACGGATTTACGGATAACCAATGGCAGCAAGCCCTCCAGGCGATGTCCGTAACCACGTCGGAGATTCCCTCGAAATATGTAGTCGGCAATCATGACACTATATTAGGTGGTTTGGGCCGCTACGAGGGCTATTGCGCCCCGGCAGGGATGGCCTTGCAGTCCGGCACGAGGCTCTGGCAGCGGATCGATGCGGGCAACGTGCACTTCCTGATGATCGACCTGGAATGGAGCGCTGAAAGCTTCACTGCGGAACAGGGCGCCTGGTTGGAAAAGCAGCTGGCCAGCATCCCGAAAGATGACTGGAAGATTGTCGTGGGGCACGGGTTCTATTATGCTTCGGGGTTAATTACCGACGGTTGGAAATGGTACGACAATCCGGAAACAATCAATAAATTGTCGCCGCTGTTTGAAAAATACGGGGTAAATATGGTCTTTTCCGGTCACGAGCATACGTTGGAATTGTTGCAGAAATCCGGCGTCAATTATATTATCTGCGGAGGATTTGGCGGAAAGCCCGACGATCCGCGACAATATATTTCGCCTGAAAGTATCTGGTATGCCGCCAACGAATATGCGTTTATGGATGTAACGGTTAACGGCTCTAACGCTGACTTAATCTTCCGTAACCCTGACGGCAAAGTAATTTATAGTCATGTAATACAGAAACACTGATTTTAACAACAACCTGGAATAAAGAATACGTTTTTCTATTATTCCCCTGCGGGCCGGTTAAAAATACTGAGCAGGTTTTGCCAGATTATATTGGCATCGTCCGTTGTTTTTTCTTCGATTGTTTGCTCACCGTAGCGCACATCAAGGTATAACCCGGTAATTTTGTGCAACGATTCGCTGCTTTCCGGCACGGCATGGCCCAGCCGTAAAGCATATTCGGACGGGGTTTCGAAATCTTCCCGCGGGATTCGCAACCGGGAGCCCTGCCAGAGCAAATGCTGATAAATTTCGCGGATACTCAATCTATGCTTAATATCTTCTTCCGACTGCCAGTTCACCGGCACGCGGGCGGCGGCAGGTTTGGGTTTACCTTTGAAACGATCGAATAACATTTTAAGAAAAACTTTGATATCAGACACAAAACCACCCCAGCTCCAGAGCGATTCGTTTTCTTCACCCGTGTCGTCTTCAGTTTGCGCATTGCGCCAGCGCCGGACGGCTTTCATTATCAGGAAAAGCGCGGCCCCCGCAACCGCAACGAAAAAAGTGATTTTCACGGTCGTAATGATCCAGGCAGGGAAGGGCTGCGGCGTATTCCCGTTTATTTTGTTTGGAGGCGGACCTATCTCAATTGTCGGCTGTTCAGGCGGTTTGCCTTTGGTGATCAAATTAATTAACCATTGATAAATATAACTTAATAACTGCACAATAAAACCGACGGCATATAACAGGAACAACACGACCTTATCATAGACATTCGAAACCGCTTTCATGAATCCTTGCAGGACTGAGATAAACTGAGAGGAAAATATGCTTGCAAAACCAATCCCCAATAAAACCATGCCGACAATGACCGTAAGAATAATCGAGAGCCACTTTCGGCTGAAATTTTTAGATGACTCCCCTTTAGTTTTTAAGCGTTCCTGAACAATGCGCAAATTAGATAAAGCCATGGCTACCAGGCCGAAAAAGAAAAATCCGATGATATAAATC
>Ga0265316_10002649_pt1 | contig 18444 bp, 8 predicted proteins | sample 4522metaG_FD_202092 | JGI IMG/M metagenome (GOLD analysis project Ga0265316, IMG submission 202092) | Rhizosphere microbial communities from Carex aquatilis grown in University of Washington, Seatle, WA, United States - 4-5-22 metaG | ecosystem: Host-associated > Plants > Roots > Rhizosphere >... | reverse complement strand
GTATCTTTCGTCGGGGTGTGGGGTGTTGGCGTCGGGTTTCTCTGGCTGTTCGAGCAGGCTGCGCCCGGCGGCAGTGCGCGCTTTGCGTTCGGTGTCGGCATCGCGCTCGCGGCTGGTCTGGCGCTGCTCGCGGTACGCGATGTTGTGGTTCCGCTGCGCGTGCTGGAGGAGCGTTCGGGGGAAATGTCCAAGGGGCAACTCGCCCGGCCGGTTCCGCCCTGGGGCGAAGCCGACGAGCTTGGTCGGCTAGCGGTGATTTTTGAGGAGATGCGGCGCTCGCTGCGCGATCGGCTGCGGTCGACCGAATCAATCAACGTCGATTTGGAACGCGAGGTGCGTCGGCGCACCGAGGCTCTGGAACAGCGCAACGCCGAGCTGCGGGACGCGCTCGACAAGTTGCGACGGGCACAGGACAACCTTGTGCGAAGTGAGAAGCTGGCCTCCATGGGCCGGCTGGTGGCTGGAATCGCGCACGAGATCAACAACCCGGTCAACGCCGTGATCAACTCGCTCGGGCCGCTGCAAGAGGCGGTGGCGCGCATCGCGGCTGTCGAGACGGGAGCCTCCGTCGCAACGCTTGCCGCCGAGGCATCGGAGATTCTAGCTGTTGTCCAGCGCGGGGCTGCGCGCACCAAGAGCATCGTGCAGGCGCTGCACGGCTACGCACGCGGCGACGAATCGGTCGAGCGCGAGGTCTTTCTTGCTCGCAGCGTGGAGGACACCCTTGGGTTGCTGCAGCACCGCTTGCGGCACGTACAAGTCGTGAGAGAGATAGACCCCGACGCTCGCATCCGCGGCTTCCCGGGCCAGATCGATCAGATCCTCATGAATTTGCTGACCAACGCCGCGCAGGCCATGGGTGATAGAGGTGGAACCATTCGCGTCAGCGCGCAATCCCGCGATGGCCGTGTATTGCTCATCGTGAGTGACGACGGTCCCGGCATCCCCGCCGACGTCTTGCCGCGGATCTTCGACCCGTTCTTCACCACCAAAGACGTGGGCGAGGGCTCGGGGCTGGGTTTGTCGATCGTCCACGGTATCGTCGAGCGCCATGGCGGCCAGATCGACGTGGATAGCAAGCCAGGGCAGGGGACGACCTTCACGGTTTCGTTCCCACGTCCGGGCAGCTAGCTTCTTCACCGCGGAGAGTACAGAGAACACGGAGGTCGAAAGGGAAAGGGTTCGGACCGGACAGGAGCCCACCCTTTCCCCTTTCCGGTCCGGCGCTGTGGCCTCTGTGCTCTCTGTGGTGAAAAAAGGGATTCAAGCTAACAGTTTGTGAGCGTGGTCCGGTTGCCGTGATGTGGTCTGGCCGTCGGAGGAAGCGGCGGGGCGAAAACTTGACGGCCGAGGCCGTGGGGATACGGTGTTTGTAGGTCTAGGTAGTAGCAAAAGGATCACGCCGAAACGGGGCAAAAAATGGCGACAGCGAAGAACAAAGGCGAAGCGCCAGGACGTGGCCGCGAGATCATGGGGATTGGGCTGCTGGGTCTCGGGCTATTCTGTGTGGTGTCGTTGGTGTCCATGCAGGCCGGCCGGGGACGCCTCATGGGTCCAGGTGGCGCTGCTGCTGCGACCGGTCTCTACTCATTGATCGGCCTGTGCTCCTATCCGGTGGTGGCGGGGCTTCTTCTGATCGCGGTTCGCATGTGCCGCGCTCGTCGTCTCATTGAGGACGTCGTGGGCGCGCTGGGTTTTGTGGCGTTGCTGTGCTCGGCAGCCGTCCTGCTCCACCTCCCCTTTGCTGGCGAGTCGGTCACCTTGCGTGGCCCGGGCGGGCTGCTCGGGCAATGGCTGGCGGAGACAGGCGCTAGCGCGGTAGGCGGCGTGGGCGTGGCCCTGGCCGCGGCAACGCTGCTTTCCATTTCGTTGATCCTGCTCACCCACGTTAGCGTAGGCGAGGTCTTCACGGCGCTGGCCTGGGCTGCGCGTGGCGCAGGTCGTGCGATTCTGGTCGTCGCCCGCGCGGGGGCATGGCTCGCAGTGAGCGGGGCGCGCTCCTTGGGACGCATGGTGGTGGCCATGTTTCCTGAGAAGGGAGAAACCGAGCGGGCCGAGGAGTTCGATCCGGTCCAGGCCGAAGCTGGTTGGGATGAGATCCCGGACGGAGATGTTCCCTTTGCGGCGACTGTGGTGGCGCCGGTCGAAACCCTGCGGGAAGCCGACAGCGACGTGCACGGCGCGGAAGATTCGCAGACTATGGCCGGCTTGGCCGAGCCCGGCGACGGTCCGGACGCCATGCTAGACGAAACGCCCGTGGTACACGAAACCGAGGATCGTCGGGCGATGGCGGCACTGGTCGCCGAGGTTGCGGCGGTCGAGTGCGCGGCTCCGGTCGAGCCGGTGTGCGAGCCGAAACAGTCGTCCGTCGAGGCGAAGCCCGAGCCGTGCATCGTTCCGGCCGTGACCGCTGCGCTGGAGGAGGGCGTGACCGAAAAGAACGCGGAGCCTTTCGACGACGCGCAAGCGGTGGGGCCGGTTATTGTTCAGCCCGTGATTCGCAGGGAGCGGGGCGAGGAGACCGTCGAGCCAACGGCCTCCAACGAGGGGGACGGTCTGGGCTACGTGCGCCTTTCCAGCGGCGCTTTCCAACTTCCTGCCACCGACCTTTTGGAGTACGTCCCACCGGAGGGCGGCGCGATCGACGAGAAGACCCTGAAGGCCATGGCCGCGCGCCTGGAGCAGGCCATGGGCAACTATGGCATACGCGGCAACGTCACCGCGATCCAAATGGGGCCGGTGATCACGACGTTCGAATTTGCCCCGGTTCCCGGCACGCGGACCGGCAAGATCGTGCAACTGGAAAACGATCTCGCCATGGCGCTGGAGGCGCAGTCGGTGCGCATCGTGGCTCCCATACCGGGCAAGGCCGTGGTGGGCGTGGAACTCCCGAACAAGAAACGCGAGATGGTGTACCTCAAGGAAATCCTCGAGGACGATTCATTCCGCAAGGCCAGCTCGAAACTGCAGATTTGCATGGGCAAGGATACCAAGGGCGCACCGGTCAGTGTCAACCTGGCCAAGATGCCTCACTTGCTGGTCGCCGGCACCACCGGGTCGGGCAAATCCGTTGCGGTGAACGGAATGATCACCAGCATTCTCTATTCGGCCACGCCGGAAGAGGTGCGCTTCATCATGGTGGACCCGAAGCAACTCGAGCTGTCGATTTACGAGGGGATTCCCCACCTGCTTCTGCCGGTGGTTGTGGATTCCAAGAAGGCGTCGCTGGCGTTGCGCTGGGCGGTAGACGAGATGGAGCGTCGCTACGAGTTGCTCTCCAAGAGCGGGGTGCGCGACATCTCCAGCTACAACGCCAAGATTGAGGCGGCGGCTAGTGCGAACGCGGTCGCCGCGCCGCTGGCCGAGTCGCCCTCCAAGCGCGGCAAGCGACTCAAATTGTTCATCGCGGGCGAAGATGGCGTGGAGCGCGAGGTCGAGGTGGATGCGGAGAGCGAGCCAGATCCCATGCTGGCGGCCGGCGACGGCACCGTCACCGAGGAGAGGGCCGAGGAGATCTCTGCCGCAGCCGCCGCCGCGCAAGCGGCCAAGGAGCACGGCGAAGCCACGACACGCAAGTTGCCCTACATCGTGATCGTCATCGACGAGTTTGCCGATCTCATGATGGCTGCGCCCAAGGACGTGGAAACCGCAGTGGCGCGGCTGGCGCAGAAGGCGCGCGCGGCAGGACTGCACCTTATCCTGGCGACCCAGCGGCCCTCGGTAGACGTGATCACCGGCCTCATCAAGGCCAACTTCCCCAGCCGCATCGCCTTGCAGGTGGCGTGCAAGATTGACTCCCGCACCATTCTCGACCAACCCGGCGCCGAGACGTTGCTAGGCAACGGCGACATGCTGTTTTCCGACCGAGGCACGAAGTTGCGGCGTATCCAGGGCGCTTTCCTGTCGGACGACGAGATTCATCGCGTGGTGGAGGTGCTGAAGAAGCAGGGCAAGCCGGTCTATGACATGAACATCCTCACCGAGCGCGCCGAGGACGGCGAAGACGGGGCTGCGCCGCGCGAGGAATTCTCGGATGTGCTCTACGATCAGGCCGTGGCCATCGTATGCGACAGCGGTCAGGCCAGCGTGTCCTTCATCCAGCGGCGTCTGCAGATCGGCTACAATCGTTCGGCGCGCATGGTTGAGCAGATGGAGCGGGACGGGATTGTGGGACCGGCCAATGGCATCAAGCCCCGCGAGGTGTTGGCTCCGCGCGGTGAGTACCTCGCTGCGGCTGACTGACGAGGCTTTCGGAGTTCACCACAGAGTGCACAGAGCTCACGGAGACGGATGGGAAGGAAGGGTTAGGAGCCGGAGCCGAAACCCTTTCCTTCCGGCCTCTGTGGTCTCTGTGGCCTCTGTGGTGAGACTCCGAATCCCGGGAAACGGGTGGTTGGCACCTATGATCGCGCGAAATTGTCGAGATTCGTTGTAGAGTAAGGCGTGGCTCCCCTAGGGCTTTCTCTCATCCTCTTTGCTGTGGCGGTGGCGGCTGCTCTGATCGGCGCGGCGGCGCGCAGGCACATGGTTCTTGGCGTCGGCAAACCCATGGCCACGGTGCTGTTGTTGGCCGTCTTGGGCGGCATGCCCAGCGACCTGTTCGGCACCTTGGTGTTCAACGCCATCATCCTTTCGCTCGCCGCCGACATCACCCTCCTGGCCGAGGGCTCCGAAGCGCTGGTGGTGGGGCTGGGGCTTTTCTTGGTTGCGCATCTTTGCTACGGGTTCGCCTTTCTTGCAGCGGGGCCGGGTGGATGGCTGGCGGTGCCAGGCCTGGCTGTCTTTGGCGCATGCTCGGCATGGCTCGTGTGGCGCCAATGGCGTTGGCTCGATTCGGGACTGCGTGTGCCGGTCGTGGCTCATTCCTTGAGCCTCAGCATCATGATGGCAGGCGTGTTTTCCACGCTCGCGGGACAGGCATCGCTTGAGCTGGCTGTGGTGGCCGCCGTAGGGGCAACCCTGTTCTACTTTTCGCAGGCTCTGCTGCCTTGGGTACGTCTGCGGCGCTCATCCGTCTGGGCGCAAACTATGACCCTGGCCCTCTATTGGGGCGGGCAAATCTGCCTCGTGCTGGCGGCGCGCTGGGGCCTGGGCGGTAAGATCTGGCCATGACAACCATTTCGCTCATTCTGTTACTTGCTGCCGGCGATGCCGGCTGGGCTTCCGCTCCTTCTCAGGCCAAGCCGGTACGGCTTGATTTGTCGACGGTGGTCGCGCGGGTTCAGAACCGCTACGACCAAGCCAAGGATTTCCAGGCCCGTTTCACCCAGAAGTACAGTCGATCGGTTGTGGGGCGGGTGACCGTCTTCACCGGCCAGGTTCACTTCAAGAAACCGGGGCGTATGCGCTGGGACTACGACAAGCCCGAGGCGCGCATGTTCCTGTCCAATGGGCAGGTACTTTGGCTGTACGAGCCGGAGGAAAAGCAGGCATTCAAGCAGGATCTCAAGACATCGCAGCTGCCGGCGGCCCTGGCCTTCCTCATGGGCAAGGGCAGAATCGCCGATGAGTTCGAAGTGGATTGGTCCAACGACACCCGTTTTGGTCGCCCCGACGACTATCGCTTGTCGCTGCGGCCCAAGCAGCCCCAGTCCACCTACAAGTCGATCGTCTTCGTCGTGGATGCGGGCGACTTTTCGGTGCGCGAGAGCGTGCTTGTCGATCAGCAAGGCAACGCGAACCATTTCGCGTTTTCTGATCTGAAGATGAACGCCAAGGTTGCTGACGAGGTATTTCGCTGGAGTCCGCCAGCCGGAGTGCGCGTGGTCGACACCGGAAAAATGGAAAAACCGTGATGGGGCACGCGGACCAGTGACGCGCATTGGACTAGCCGCAGCAGCAGTGGTCGGCTTGAGCCTGGCTTCGCCCGAGGTGGCGGCCCAGGTCGACAAGCCGCGCTTCGTCTTCATCTTGGACAACTCGACCTCCATGATTGACAACGTCGCCGGGACGTCCACCAAGGGTGGGCTGTCCACTCACGGGGACGGCTCGCAGAGCCAGCCGGGCTGCGATCTTGATGGCAAGTCAACTGCAGGATGGCCGTACGACGACAGCAAGTTGTATCAGGCCAAGGCGGCCATCATCGACACCATTTCGGCATTTGGATCTGCTGAGTTCGCTCTTGCTACCTACGCCCGGGTGTTGCTGGGGCAGCCCTGCCAGACGGACAGTGACTGTACCGCGATAGTGGCGGGCGCTTCGTGCGTAGATTTGCCTGACGATGCCACGACTCAGAAGTACTGTGTCCGGCACATGGGCGCCGACTACACGGAATGCTCGTCCGGCCCGACATGCATCGGATGCGCGAACCCGGCTGACACCAACGATCGTGTCTTTGAGGCGCCCCGGCTCGACTGTAGCGGTCCCTGCGCCTATTCCAGCACCTGTCCCGGGGCGCAAGTCGTCGTGGCATTTCCCACCAGCGGTTACAATTTTCCCGAAATCTATAGCTGGATCGATGGCCAGGAAGACCCGCCGCCTTTCACGGCAAGCTCGAATCGCGAGATCCGGGCCTCGACATGGACGCCCCTGGCGGGCAGCGTGTACTCCGTGCGCGATTGGCTGCTCGACGCGAGTCGAACGGACGTGGGCCCGGGGGCCGGCTTGTTGTCGAGCGATCCGGCTGCACATGATTCGCGTGCCGCCTGCCGGTCGTACAGCATCATCTTGGTCACCGATGGGGAAGACACCTGCGCGCTCAACGGCAGCGACGACCCTGTGACGGCGGCCAGCAATGCCTACAACGCGGGCATCAATGTCTACGTGGTCGGCTTTGGGACCGGCTACTCGAATTCCTTGAATCGCATGGCGCTGGCGGGCTCAGGCGGGAAGAAGGCAGCCTATCTCCCCAACAGTCGCGCTGACTTGGTGGCCAGCTTGGGCGACATCATCGTCAGTTCCATTCCCGTGCCCCGGTGCAATTGCGATGCGACCTGCTACGACGAGGCAGCGGCCTTCCCGCAAAAAGGCCAGCCTTGCTCCGTTGGCGTGGGCCGTTGCAAGCGGCAAGGTGTCTACGCTTGCAACGCAGCCGGAAACGGAGTGGTGTGCGCGGTTGCGGCGGCTTGCGGGGCGACGCCGCTTGCGGCGGGCGCACCGGCACAAGAGGTTTGCGGAACCGCGCCCGGCTGTCTTGCTCCCACGCCGGCCGATTGCGCCGACGAGAATTGCGACGGGCAGATCGACGAAGGCCTTTCGTGCGACTGTGCCTACCAGCCCGAAATGTGCAATGGGCTGGACGACAACTGCAACGGAATTGTCGACGATGTCACGTCGGTGAGTTGCGGCGTCAGCGTGGGTGAGTGCCAAGCAGGGACCACGGCTTGTGTGGACGACGGCGCAGGCGGAAAGAAGACGGTGTGCCAGGGCGCCGTGGGACCGCAGCCCGAGATCTGCGACAACAGAGACAACGATTGTGACGGTGTGATCGACGGCTTCGGGCAAGCATGCTATCCGGTGGGCGCGTCGGGGTGTGCGTTCGACGCCGGAACCTGGAAGTGCAAAGGAATTTGCGCAACTGGCGTGCAGACGTGCGTGGCGGGTGTCTGGCAGAACTGCGTGGGCGCGACAACTCCCCAGACGGAGATCCCTTGCGACGGCAAGGACAACAACTGCGATGGGCAGGTTGACGAGAACGATCCTCTCTCAAGTACGCTGTGCTATCCCACGGGGGCTGCGGGTTGTGACGCTGCTACCGGGAAATGTGTCGGTGTCTGCGCCCTTGGGCACCTGGCCTGCCAAGCCAGCCCTATCACTGGCAAAGGTGAGCTGGCCTGCGTGGACGCGGTGACTCCCACAGCAGAGCTATGCAACGGCAAAGACGATGACTGTGATGGCAGCGTGGATGAGGACTTTCCCGACCTGAACCAGCCGTGCAACGCCGAGTCGTGCCAGGGGGCTGGTCAGTACATTTGCAACGCTCAGGGGACCGATGTGATCTGCACGGTCAGCTCGCTCGGCCCCATGCCGGAGATCTGCGATGGAATCGACAACGACTGCAACCACGTGATCGACGACCCCGACGCGAACATGCCCGGGGTGGGCGTCGCCTGTGGCAGTGCGGTGGGCGAATGTCGACAAGGCGTGAGCGCCTGTGTCGACGGGCAGATCGTGTGCAACAATGACGTGGGGCCTACGCCGGAAATCTGCAATGGCAAGGACGACAACTGCAACAACTGGGTGGATGACGACGTCGTCCCGCCGGGCGATGCCTGCAATCCGCCGGGCTTGGCATCCGGCGCTGCCCTACAGGGCGAGTGCAGGCCAGGGCATTTCCAGTGCCAAGGCGCGGCCGGGTGGGTGTGCGTGGGTGGCGTGGGCCCATCGACTGAGATCTGCGATGGCAAAGACAACGACTGTGACGGCCAAATCGACAATAACGCCGATTGTGGCAAGACCGCGGTCTGTTTGGGTGGCCAATGTGTTCCGCTTTGCGCGGAGAACGAATATCCATGTAGCCCCGACCGCATTTGCCAAGGCGGCGTCTGCCTGCTGGCGGCCTGTGTAGTGAATCCCTGTCCGGCGGGTCAACTGTGCGATACCATAGGCAACTGCTACGATCCCTGTGCAAGAGTCACCTGTCAGACGGGCGCGACATGCCAGAACGGCGTGTGCAAGGATTGTTACTCGCGCGGCTGTTCGACTGGACAGATTTGCCACAATCGACAATGCGAGCCTGATCCCTGCCAGAACGTACACTGTAATTCGGGCCAGTATTGCAACAACGGAACCTGTGTGCAGGGTTGCGCGAGCGTTGTGTGCCCCGACGGGCAGAGCTGCCGACTGGGTCAGTGCGTGGCCGATCCTTGCGCGGAAATCACTTGCACAGATGGTTCCTATTGCGATCCCGCGACGGCCACCTGCCAGCCACAGCCCTGTCTGACGGTATCCTGCCTGGCTGGCACGGCGTGCGTCGGGGCCAGCGGCAAGTGCGAGGCGGATCCCTGCGAAGTGATTCGCTGCCAAGATCCGCAGAAATGCATGGTCCAGACTGACGGACACGCAGAGTGCGTCCTGGACCAACAGGTGGTAAAGGCCCAGGTTCAGGCCGGAAGCAGAGGCTTGTTCGGCTGCACCGTCGCCGGCTGGAGTGCTGGAGCTGGTGCCGAGGCCCGAGCGTGGATGCTGGCGCTGCTGGGCCTGCTGCTGGCGCGCGGGCGGCGGCGTTCCCGGGGAAACTAGCCCTTTTCAAAGGCGCGCGGGGCTGCCAAACAGTATTCGATGGCCGGCTGGATCTTTTCCGGCGGCAATCCGCGCCAGAAGACATGCCATTCGGGAAAACGCGCCAATCCGTCGCACTGCTTTGCGTACCACGAGCATATGGGATTGGAAGGCTGCGCGCGCCAGAAGAAGGTCGGGTAGTCACGCGTGAGCAGTGACCAGATCTCGCCACCGATGCCTTCACCTTGGGCTTCTCGCTCGACAGCAAACTTGGACAGATAGGGCGCCACCGGCTTCTGCCCCACCAAGGCCGCGCCCAGGTAAGCTTCTTCCAAGTAGACGCGCTCGGCGTCGCCTTCAATCAGCCCGCCCGAATCCATGGCTCCTGCGACCAGGGCGTGGCCAAAGGCCGATTCCAGCAGCCCCTGCAGACGTCCCCGATCGACGCGTGCCAGACCGTCGTGCGTGTCGATGCGCGAGCCACGGCGAATCATGGTCCCGGCGCCGTTGACGGTGAACAGTTCGCGTAGAAGGTGCAAAGGATTGACCACGGCCACGCTCATGCGCTGGGGAACCTGATCGAGAAGATTCTTCACGTGTCGGAGCAGCGATGAGTGGCGGCGCGACAGGTGGCCAGCGGCCATCAGCCGCTCGTAGTCGCTCGACAAGTTGACCAGCGAGATCGACGGCGCGCCCTCTCGCTCCAGACCGGAGCTAGTGGACAAGAAGACCACCTTGCGTGTTTCCAACCCGGTGGCGAGGCTGTGCAACAGGCGGAAGCGATCTTCGATGTCCAGTTCCTTGGCCGCATCCAGCGACACTATGGGGATGGTGTTCTCTTGCAAGGTCTCGCGCACCGACTCGCGGATGGCGGCCGGAAGATCGGGCCCCGAACCAATGGTCCGGGCGGGAACCTCATCTTCCAGCAGCCATTCCAAGATGCGTTGCGACTGCCGATCGGCATCGCGGGCGTCGAGCAGGCCCACCAAGACCACGGGATTGAGGCCCAAACCGGCCAAAATGCGCAGGTCGAAGTGAAAGGGATCGAGTGCGGCGCGCACGATCTGGGCGTCGGCCACGATGATGGCGAAACTCTCTTTGCGCTGGGCGCGGAAGAGTTTCAGGTAAAGGTCCACGTCGGCCTTCTGGCCGACACTCTCGAGAAAGCGTTGGATGACTTCTGGTTCCATCAATTTTCGCGTGGGGAGCCCGCCGGCTTTGCCGGCGGCGCACCATTGTGGGAGGGTTTGGGAACCCTTCGAGGGTTCCCATGTGAATTGATCCGGAGGTGGCAAACATGACCTTAGCAGGGCCGCGCCGTCAATCCTCGTGAGCGGCCGCCGAGCTGCCCTGTGGTACGCTCGCTGCCACTGCTATGAGCGACCGGGGCATGGCACCCACCGAAATGGCGGAAGCCTCGCGCGATGCGCGCACAGGCACCGTGGTTGGTGAGCGCTACCGCGTGCTCGGGCGCATCGGCGAAGGCGGCATGGGGGCTGTGTTCCGAGCCGAGCACATCTTGATGAAGAAGGTGGTGGCACTCAAGCTTCTGCACGCCGAGATGGGACAGGTCGAGGAGGCGGCGCGGCGCTTCGAACGCGAGGCCCAGTCGGCTTCGCGGCTTAACCACCCCAACATCGTTTCAGTCACCGATTTTGGACGCAACCACACCGGTGAGTTGTTCTTAGTTATGGAGTTCGTGGCGGGCGAGGCGCTCGCTGATGTGCTCGCGCGCGAGGGCCGGCTGCCGGTGGCGCGCGCGTGCCGGTTGGCGGGCCAGATTCTCAGCGCGCTGGAACACGCCCACGAACAGAAGGTGATTCACCGCGATCTCAAGCCGGCCAACGTCATGCTGGTACAGAGCGCGGATTTGCGCCTGGGCGAAACGGCCAAGATCTTGGACTTCGGAATCGCCAAGATCACGGAAAGCAGCGATAGTGAGCAGCCGCTGACCAAGGGCGTGATGATCTTCGGCACGCCCAGCTACATGTCGCCCGAGCAGGCGACCGGACAGGAAGTTGATAGCCGTTCCGATCTCTATTCGTGCGGGATCATCCTGTACGAGATGCTGACCGGCCGGAAACCGTTCGAGGCCGAGGATCTGGTCAAGTTGATGGCCATGCAGGTGACGGCGCCGCCTCCGCCGTTTGCCAGAGTGGCGCCCGACGCTGGCATTTCGGCGGCCCTGGAGGCTGTGGTCATGCGGGCCATGGAGAAAGAGCGCGAGCGGCGCTACAGCACGGCGGCCGAGTTTCGCGACTGTTTGGATCGGGCCGAGGCGGCCGGGCTCGGGTCGGTTGATGCATGTGCGCGCCTGGGCACGGCGGTAGGGAGGGCTGTGTGGACCGCGCTGGGCAAGCTGCGGGTCGCGCTGGGTTGGCTGGGACGGCAACTGGCGAGAACTGCACGCCCGTTGATTGCGCGCTTGCCGCCGGCCGCGCAGCCGTGGGTCAAGCCAGCTGCGGCTCTGGTGGCCGTGGGTTTGGTCATGGCTTTGCTTTTCGGACATCGGCACGGCGTGGCCCCGCGCTTGCTGCCGCCGCGGCCCATTCCCGTGGCACAGGAGATGAAGTCGCCCATCAAGCAAATCGAGGCCACCATGGCCAAGGGGCGCTTTGCCGAGGCCCGCGTCCTGATCATGCAGCAGATCTCGGAACACCCCGACGTGGCGCGAGTGCGCTACCTGCTGGCGAACTTGGAGTTCGCCGACAAGAATCCCAGCGCAGGTCTGCAGGCATACGAAGAGGCGCTGCGCATGGACGCGGGGTTGCGCGGGGACGCCGCGCTGCTGGTCAACCTGCGCGGGCTGCTTCCGGACAAGAAGCTCGGCCGGAGCGCGCTTGATCTCATGGTCAAGCAGGTCGGCGTTCCGGCTTGCAGCGCGCTGGCCGAGGTGGCTAGCGACGACCGCCGCATGGACTTTCGGCAGGAAGCGCGTTCGGCTTGCGACAACCTGGGCTGCGCCGACAAATTCGACCGCGTAAAGAGTTACGCCTTGGACTTGGCGCAAGCGCAGAGCTGCGCCGAGAAGCGCGAAGCCGTCCGGCAGCTCGGCGCGAGCAAGGACTCGCGCGCGATCGAGCCGCTGCGCAAAGCCCGCTACGGCGATCGCGGCGGGTTCATTGGCCGGGTCCTCGGCCGCGGTGGCAATTCCTGCATCATCAAAGACATCGACGCTGCTCTCAAGGAACTGGGCGCCGAGCCGCCATCGCGCAAGAAGAAGTAGCTCGTCTGGTACCGAAACCTGGCGACGCCACGCGTGGCTTTCAGAAATACCGTTTCTGCCAGCGACAAACAGGCCTGCAGAATGGTTTTCATGGCGACACCTGGCTACCCATCCGCAGCTTGGAGTGCTTGCGGCCGTAGAAGAAGTAGATGACCAGGCCAATCGCCATCCAGGCGAAGAGCCGGATAAGCGTATGCGTGGTGGCCGTGTACATCAGGCCCCCGGAAAAGAGGGCGCCCAGGATCGGGATGACGAATGCCCCGCCTGGCACCTTGAAGGAACGGGGGATGTCCGGCCGCTTGAGGCGCAGGATCATCACGCCCAGGCTGACCAGCACGAACGCAAACAGAGTGCCTATGCTGGTCAACTCGCCCAGGATGTCGATGGGCAGAAGGCCGCCCGCCACGGCGCAAGCCAGGCCGGTGGTGATGGTGGTGATGTGGGGCGTGCCGAAGCGCGGATGGACCTTGGCCGCCACCGAGGGCAGAAGGCCGTCGACCGCCATGGAGAAGAAGATGCGCGGCTGGCCCAGCAGCATGACGATCATGACCGACGAGAGCCCGGCGATGGCGCCGATCTCCACCACGGTTTCCAGCCAACGCACGCCGGTGGCCGCGATCCCGACAGCCATCGGGTGGGGAACTGAGAGCTTGGTGTATGAAACCACCCCGGTCAGGATCAGCGACACGGCGATGTAGAGCACCGTGCAGATTGCGAGCGAGCCCAGGATGCCGATGGGCAAATCGCGCTTCGGGTTGCGTGTCTCCTGCGCGGCCGTGGACACGGCGTCGAATCCGATGTACGCGAAGAAGACCATGGTCGCACCCTGCAGAATGCCCGAGATGCCGTAGTGACCGAAGACGCCGGTGTTGTTGGGAATGAACGGGTGCCAGTTCTCGGTGCGAATGAAGGGCGCAGCGGCGGCAATGAAGAGCAGAACCACCGCAACCTTGATGATCACGATCACTGAGTTGAAGCGCGCCGACTCCTTGATGCCCACCACCAGGATGGCAGTGACGAACAGGGTGATCAGCACGGCCGGCAGGTTGATGATGGCGCCGGTGAACTGGACGTGCTTGTGCACCTCGCTCCACACCAGGGGCGAACTGGTCCAGGTGGCGGGCATTTTCCATCCGGTAACGTTGGCCACGAAGGCGACCACGTAGCCTGACCAGCCCACGCTCACGGTGGCCGCACCCACCAGGTATTCCAAGATCAAATCCCAGCCAATGATCCATGCCACCAGTTCGCCCATGGTGGCGTACGAATAGGTGTAGGCGCTGCCTGCGATGGGGATCATCGACGCCATCTCCGCGTAGCACAGCCCAGCGAAGGCGGATGCGACGCCAGCGACGGTGAATGAGAGGGCGACGGCGGGGCCGGCGTTGGCGGCAGCGGCGCGGCCGGTGAGCACGAAAATGCCGGTGCCGATGATGGCGCCGATGCCGAGCAGCACAAGGTCCAGCGCGCTCAGGCTGCGCTTGAGGCCATAGGAGAACTCCGCATCCGCGCGCAGCTTGTCCACGCTCTTGGTGGCGAACAAAGGATGAGCCACTAGACGACCCCTTTCGTGGACGCAGGCGACTGAGCCGGGCGTCGATCCTTGGCCGCGGAATGCAACAGGGACAAGGCACTGTAGGTCGCCACCCCGATGACGAGCCAGCGAAGTTGATCAACCTTCAGCTCGCGCACCACATACGCCGCCAGCAGCACGCCCGGCACACCGCCCAGGGCCAGACCCAAGGCGGCACGCGGCGAGTAGCTGCCGCGTCCGATGAAGCGGATTCCGCTGGTCGGCATGATGAAGGCGCAAGAGCCCATCATCACCGGAAACACCGCCTTCAGATCCATGCCGAGAAAACCGAACAGGATGAGGCTGGGCGCGTAGGCGCCGATGCCGAGATTCATCAGTGCGCCGAAGGCAAAGTTGCCGGCCAGGCCGACGCCCATGCGCCAGCCGTGCAGGCCCAGGGTGTCTCCGCCTCCAGGCAGGTAGTGCAGGGCGCTGGCCAGCATCAGTCCCGCAGCCCCGAGCAGCGCGAAGCCCATGCCGATTTGGATCTTGCGTTTGGGCCAGCCCGCCACGACGCCGGCGCCCAGCCACGATCCGAGCACCGACGCGGCGATGAGCAACACCAGGGATGTCATTTCCACCTGTACGATGTGGATGTAGATCACCGCCTGGGCCACAGTTGGCCACATGTGTCCGACCAGCAAGGTTCCCGGGATGAGCCGGTCAGGCACCAGACGGAACAGCTTGTAGATGGATGTCGTGGTTGCGTATGAGCCGATGCCCAGGGTGTCGAAGAAGTTGGTGACGAAGCCGATAGCGGTCTGCGCCAGCGATGGCAGCCCGGCTCGGGTCGCGGCGGCCTCGGTGCTGTCGCCGGTGGCCTCGTCCCTATCAATGGTACGCCGCGCCCGTTTGCGAGCGATGTCACGGCCCCAAAGCGCGGTGAAGACTGCGCCGAAGCCGGCCAAGGTCAGCATGAGAAGTGCTCTCACCCCAAGCATGGGCGCCATGCTACACGGAAGTCGCGTGTGACGCATACACGATGGCGCTTGGGTCGAACGAAAATCGAGGGTTGGCGGCGTACCCTGGGCAAGAACGAAGAATGCAGAACGTCCTTAACCCTCGTGCCGATGTGCCGATAAGTTTCTCAACGGGTTTCAGGCCCGTAAGGCACAAAGCACGTGGACGCCAAAGCAGAATCTGCTCAGGCCAGCCCGTCGCAAGATAGCAAATTGCGGCCGCTGGTTCTCGTCGTGGATGACGACGAGACCTTTGCGCGCTCGTGTGTGCGCGTTTTGGAAACCTGGGGCTATGGCGTGAAGACCGCATCGGATGGCGGTGCGGCGATCGAGCTGGCGCGTGCGCAGCAGTTCGACGTGGTGCTGACCGACATCCAGCTTCCCAGCTACAGCGGACTAGACATTCTGCGTGCGGTTCGCGAGCGTGACCGCGACACACCCGTGGTCCTCATGACCGGCGGCCCAGGTCTGGATAGCGCGCGGGTCGCGGTGGAGTGGGGCGCGCTCAGCTATCTCATCAAGCCGCTTTCCATGCCCCAGCTCAGGGACGTGCTTTCGCGCGCGGTGCAGATGCACCGGGTGGCGCAACGGGAACGACGCATCTTGCACAGCACCGAGGAGCACGAGCGCGAGGTGGAGGCGATGCGGTTGCGCTTCGAAAAGGCACTGGCTGGAATGTGGATTGCCTTCCAGCCGATTGTGTCTTGGTCGCGCAAGTCCGTGGTGGCCTACGAGGCACTCATGCGCACTACCTACACTGAGATGTGCTCGCCCTTGGAGATCCTCAAGACCGCGGAGGCTCTGAACGAAATGTCGACCCTGGGGCGCAAGACGCGCGCGCAAGTTGCGGACGTGCTGCGCAAACACCCAGAACTGCCGGGGGTATTCGTCAACCTGCACGTGCTTGACCTGGCGGACGAAGACCTCTACTCGCCCCATGCACCGCTTTCCGAGTTTGCCTCGCGCATTCACCTCGAGATCACGGAGCGCATGGCGCTGGAGAAGATCCCCGACATCCGCGAGCGCGTGGCCCACCTGCGTCGTCTCGGGTTTCGCATCGCCGTCGATGATCTGGGCGAGGGCTACTCGGGGCTGAACAGCTTCGCTCAGCTCGAACCTGACGTGGTCAAACTGGACATGACGCTCATCCGCGGAATCGACACCACGCCGACCAAACGCAAGATGGTGCACGCGCTGGCGAGTCTGTGCCTGGAGCTGGAAACGCCACTTGTGGCCGAGGGGGTCGAAACCGAGGCCGAGCGCAACATTCTGGTCGACATAGGCGCCGATCTCTTCCAGGGCTACCTGTTCGCGAAGCCGGGTGCTCCGTTCCCCGTGCCGCGCATCTAGCGGTGGGACGCATCTCCGTCGGAGAGCGTCGCGTTGGCAGGACGGGAATCGACTCTCGTCTGCGGGCGCAGTTGTGGCGTTGAACTGGCAAAAGTTCCTGTTGCTTCGCTGACGCTGCGGACGTAAGAAGACTGCGTTTTTCCTAAGTTTTACCCCCCTGGAGGATCACGACATGGCTCGCAAGAAAGTCACGATTGACGGCAACGAAGCCGCTGCCTACATAGCGCACAAGACCAACGAGGTTTGCGCCATTTACCCCATCACCCCTTCGTCGAATATGGGTGAGTGGGCCGATGACTGGTCGGCCGCCGGCCGCACCAACATCTGGGGCACGGTCCCGTCCGTGGTTGAGATGCAGAGCGAGGCGGGCGCTGCCGCCACCACCCACGGTGCCCTTCAGGCAGGCGCGCTGACCACGACCTTCACGGCCGCGCAGGGCTTGCTGCTCATGATCCCGACCATGTTCAAGGTCGCGGGCGAGCTGACTTCGACGGTGTGGCATGTTTCGGCCCGCACCGTGGCCACCCATGCCCTGTCGATTTTTGGCGATCACAGCGACGTGATGGCCGTGCGATCGACCGGCTTCGGGCTCATCTGCACCGGCTCCGTGCAGGAGGTAATGGACATGGCGCTCATCGCGCAGGCCGCGACCCTGCAGGCGCGCGTGCCGTTCATTCACTTCTTCGACGGCTTCCGCACCTCGCACGAGGTGCAAAAGATCGAGCAGCTCACCGACGAGGACATCAAGGCCATGGTCACCGACGATCTGGTCAACGCGCATCGCGCGCGCGCCATGACGCCAGACCGGCCCATCCTGCGTGGAACCGCACAGAACCCCGACGTGTTCTTTCAGGCGCGCGAGGCGTGCAACAAGTTCTACGACGCGACCCCGGCCATCATTCAGGCGGAGATGGACAAGTTCGCCAAGATCGCAGGCCGTTCCTACCACCTATTCGACTACGTGGGCCCGGCCGATGCCGAGCGCGTGATCGTGGTCATGGGCACGGGCGCCGAGATCGTGCACGAGACCGTGGATGTGTTGGCCAAGAAGGGCGAGAAGGTCGGCGTGGTCAAGGTGCGCCTGTACCGTCCGTTCTCCATGGACCACCTGATCGCGGCGCTGCCCAAGTCGGTCAAGGCCATCTCGGTCCTGGATCGCACGAAAGAGCCGGGCTGTGCTGGCGAGCCAATGTACCAGGACGTGATCACCGCCCTGGCCGAGGCGCAGTCAAATGGCAAGCTGCCCTTTGCCATGCCGAAAGTGGTGGGCGGCCGTTACGGTCTGTCGTCCAAGGAATTCACTCCGGCCATGGTCAAGGCGGTGTACGACGATCTCAAAAAGCCGGCGCCCAAGAACCACTTCACCGTGGGCATCAACGACGACGTGACCCACACCTCGTTGTCCGTGGACTACAGCTTCTCCACCGAGACCGACGCCGTGAAGCGCTGCCTGTTCTACGGACTCGGCTCTGACGGTACGGTCGGCGCCAACAAGAACTCCATAAAAATCATCGGCGACGATCCCCGCTTCTACGCCCAGGGGTATTTCGTCTATGACTCGAAGAAGGCTGGCGCAGTCACCGTGTCGCACCTTCGCTTTGGGCCCGACGTGATTCGCTCCAGCTACCTCGTTACCGAGGCGCAGTTTCTGGCCTGCCACCAGTGGTCGTTCCTCGAGCGCTACGACATGCTCCAGTACTGTCAGCCTGGTGGTGTGTTCCTGCTCAACAGCGTGTACGGCAAAGACGAGGTCTGGGACAAGCTGCCGCAAGAAGTGCAGAAGCAGATCATCGACAAGAAGCTACGCTTCTACGTGATCGACGCCTACAAGGTGGCCAAGGAAACCGGCATGGGGGCGCGTATCAACACCATCATGCAGACCTGCTTCTTCAACATCTCGGGTGTGTTGCCCCCGGACGAGGCAATCGCCAAGATCAAGAAGACCATTGAGAAGACCTACCAGCGCAAGGGTCCCGAGGTGGTGCAGAAGAACTTCAAGGCGGTGGATCATTCGGTGGCCAATCTGCAGCAGGTCAACTACCCGCAGAAGGTATCGAGCAGCCTCAAGATGCCGCCCATCGTGGCCAAGGAGGCGCCCGAGTTCGTGCACAAGGTGACCGCGGAGATCATCGCCGGCCGTGGCGACCAGCTGCCAGTCAGCGTGTTCCCGGTGGATG
>Ga0265316_10002647_pt1 | contig 18450 bp, 20 predicted proteins | sample 4522metaG_FD_202092 | JGI IMG/M metagenome (GOLD analysis project Ga0265316, IMG submission 202092) | Rhizosphere microbial communities from Carex aquatilis grown in University of Washington, Seatle, WA, United States - 4-5-22 metaG | ecosystem: Host-associated > Plants > Roots > Rhizosphere >... | reverse complement strand
TTGGGACAGACCTTGACCGGCTTGTCGTTGATCTTCTGCCACTCCTCGAACCGATGGCTGCAGGCGCTGCATTCGTATTCGTAGACTGGCATTTGGGTGCTCCGTAGAAAGATCCGCCGCCGGTTGGGTCCGTGACGGGCGTAAGGTTAAGCACCCGATCGCGCCTGTCAAGCAACCATGGAGAGTGCCTGAAGTTCGGCGAAAACAGTCGTAGTTTCGTATGGTTGCATTCTGCCGCGACGCCTGGCACTCGTGCCGGTCGACTGCCAACAGACGCCCTATCCACGCAGCCTTTGCGTTGCTGCGGTCAGTCCGGATCGGTCGGTTTGTGCAGAGCTTCGGCTTGGAAATGGGCGCGCAGGCTTTCGATGACGTCGATGAGATCGCCATCGAGAATCGCCGGCAGGTTGTGCCGGGTCAGGCCAATGCGGTGGTCGGTCAGTCGATCCTGCGGGAAGTTGTAGGTGCGAATCTTCTCCGAACGGTCGCCGCTGCCGATCTGGCTGCGCCGGTTGTCGCGCTCAGCGTTGTCGCGTTTCTCGCGCTCGATGTCGTACAGGCGCGAGCGCAGAAGCTTCATGGCCATGGCCTTGTTCTTGTGCTGGCTCTTCTCCTGCTGACAGTGCACGAAAAGCCCGGTCGGAATGTGGTGAATGCGCACAGCCGAGTCGGTGGTGTTGACCGACTGGCCGCCAGGCCCACCCGATCGCATGACCTCGATCTTGAGATCCTTGGGATCGATGTTGATGTCGACGTCTTCCACTTCTGGCATGACCGCCACGGTCGCGGTCGATGTGTGGATGCGGCCTTGCGCCTCGGTGACTGGCACGCGCTGCACGCGGTGCACGCCCGATTCGTACTTGAGCTGGGAATAGGCGCCCCTGCCTTCGACGTTGGCCACCACTTCCTTGATGCCGCCGGCCGAGGCGCTCGACATGGAGACAATCTCGACCTTCCAGCGCAAGCGCTCGGCGAAGCGGGTGTACATGCGATAGAGGCTGGCCGCGAACAGGGCCGCTTCCTCGCCGCCGGTTCCCGCGCGGACTTCGAGCAAGATGTTCTTGTCGTCGTTCGGATCTTTGGGCAGCAGCAGGAATGTCAGTCGTTCCTCAAGTCGCCCCTGCTCGGCCACGAGCTCGCCCTCTTCAGCGTAGGCCAGCTCGCGCATCTCTGGATCTTTTTGCAACTCGCGGGCGTCGGCCATGCGCTGGCTGACACCGCGGTGGACGCGAAACGTCTCCACCAAGTCACGCAGGTCAGAGTGCTCCTTGGCGAGCCTCTGCATGAGCTGCGTCTGTGCAAGCACGTCAGGATCGGACAGCTTGGCAGTCAGTTCCTCGAAACGGTTCTCGACGGCCGACAGCTTTCCGAGAAGCAGTTCGTCCAGCATGATGGGGGCACGGCCAGGGCGACGCCCGACCCGCGCGGGCTGGTTTTACGAAGCGGCCGGCTCTGGCGGGGTCGTCTTCTTGCCGTACTTCTTGTTGAAGCGTTCGATGCGGCCGCCGGTATCGAGGAACTTCTGCTTGCCCGTGTAGAACGGGTGACAATTCGAGCAGATGTCCACCATGAACGACGCGCGGGTGGAATACGTTTCCACCGTGTGACCGCAGGCACACTTGATGGTGACGGCTTTGTAGGCCGGGTGAATCCCCTTCTTCGGCATGGAGCAACCTTCCTTGGAGCCGGGGTTTATAATCGCCCACAGCGGCCAGGGCAAGCAGCAATGCGCAATTCATGCTATTCGGCGCCTCGCGCGCTCGCCTCTTGCGTTATGTTGTGCATGCCTTTTTGTCGCCGACTGGCGCGGGTGCGCCCCTGCCATGTATAGTCTGCCGCGCATGGCCGAAAAATGTCTACCCGACCGGGGGATTCGCCACTCGGCTGTCTACAGCTACCTGCGGCCCATTTTGGTGGGCCGGCGCGTGTTGGAGATCGGCTGCGGCGCGGGCGAAAGCGCATCCTACCTCGCACGCCTCGGCGCACGCAGCGTGGTCGGCGCTGACGACTCGGGCGCCGTAGCCGAGGCTCGAACTCGCCAGCGAGGCGCGGGATCTGTCGCGATCGCGGCGGACGGCGTGCTCAGCTTCGTCAATCTGACGGCTGCATCGCTGGACCAGACAGGTCCCTTCGATGTGGTCATCGTTCCCGAGGCCGCGGAAATTCTGCTCGGCCGCGGGCCACTCCCCTTGCCAGCAGTGCTGAAGCTGGTGGCGCCCGGCGGGCGGCTGGTTTGCGTGGTGCCCAACGGCGACCGGCCCGACGGGATTGCGCCCGGCCTTTCCTATTTCGACGTCGTCGATCGGCTGAGTCCGCATTTTCCCAAAGTCCGCATGTTTGGTCAGACGCCTTTTGCAGCCTGGGGAATCGCGGAATTCGACGAGGCCCCGGCCGAATTGCGGGTCGAGTCTGACCTGGCCCAGGCCGAGAGTGAGGAGCCAAGCCACTACCTCGCGCTGTGTGGCCACGACGAGGCTTTGAACCTGGGCTATGCCTTGGTTCAGATCCCGTCGCGCGCAGCAGAGGGCCCGAGCGAAGTTCCTGTGCTTGCGCCCAGCGTGCAAACCAATGCCTCGGATGTGGCCTTGGCAGAATTGCGCCACAGTCTCGCCGAAGCGCAGGGCCAGGCCGAGGGCTTGGTGCGCGTGTCGCGCGCCCAGAGCGAAGAGATTGAAGAGCTGCGCGGGCGCGTGCGGCGCACGGCCGAGGCGCGAGCCGAGCTGGACGAAGAAGTGCAGCGACTGCGGCGGGCGCTGCTGGAAGCAGACGAGTCGGTGGTGAATCTCACGCGCAAGACCGCGGACGAGATGACCGTTCTGGCCCAGCGTCTGACGACAGGCCTGCGGCCGAGCGAGCCGCCGCCCGTCGCGGGCCTGACCGACGAACTCAAGCGCCGCGAGGCCAAGCTCGCCGAACGCGAATCCGCCCTGTCGGAACGCGACGAGCGCATCGCAGCCCTTGAGGCGGCCCGACAGGAGGCGAGTTGGCGCGCGGATGCGGCCGAAGATGCGGTCGGCCGCCTGCGCGCGGAGCTGGTCCAGCTTCGGCATTCGCCGCAACCAATCGGCCCGAGCCGCGATGAGCTGCTGGCGATGTTGAAGTCGCGCGAGCAGGCGCTTGATGAATTCCAGCGGGCCGCGGCGGTGCACCTCGATGAGATGGGCCGGCTGCGCGATGCCCTGAACGAGCAGTCAAGCCTGGTGGCCGAGTTGGAGGAAGATCTGGCCACGGCGGAGAAGCGCCTCGCCGATGCGCTCGGCGAATCAGTGCGGTTGCGCCGGTCAGTCGTTGAGGTGGAAGAGGCGGATCGCCAGCGCCGCTCGCGACTGGCAGAGCTGGAAGGCGTAATGCTGCGGCTGCAGCACGGGCAGGCCGAAACCAAGGCGCAGGCCCGGGGCGAAGTGGAACAGGCTGAAAGGCGCATTGCTGATCTCGATCTCCAGGCGGTCGAACTGCGCAGCCAGCTCGGCGAGGCCGAGCGCCGTCTAGCGGATTCGTTGCGTCTGCGCGACGACACCGAGCGGGCGCGCAAGCAAACCACCGCGCGGGTCGAGGAGTTGCAGGCGGAATTGCAGGCGTGCAACGCGCGAGTGGCCGAACTGGAAGAAAGACTGCAAGCCGCGCCGATGGTTTCGCCCGATGTGGCCCAGCTTCGGGCGAAGCTGGCCAGTGCTGAGGCAGCGGCCGCGCAAGCCGATGAGCTGCTGCCACGCCTGAAGGCCGCCGAAACAACGGCCGCGCGGGTTCACGAGTTGGAGGCGTTGCTGCGGGTTGCGGATTCGAAGATGCTTCGTCTGGCTGAGCTGGAAGTGCAAAGTCAGCTGGCCGAGGAAGCAGCGGCCAAGCTCGCCGAATTGCGCGCCGAGGCGCCTGACCCTGAAGAAGTCTACGAGCGCCTGGTGTTCCTCGAAACCCAGCACAATGCCGCAATGCTTGCGGCGGCGCGCGTTCCCAGCCTAGAGGCTGAGCTGTCCGCAGCCAACGCCCGCATCGCCGAATTGCGCACCCGCCTCGACGGCAATTCCTAGCAATTCGCTCGGGTAGGGATAGCCCCCCACGCGTGGACCGGGGTCGCGCGGATGACGCCAGAAAGCGCATGCCGGCCAGACGGCGTCTGCTATCTTGAATCTGAGTATGAGCGGGCCGACGGATTTGCTGATGTTTGCGCATCTGCTGCGCCAGCCGGATCACGAGCTGGACCTCGAGAGCACCGCCCTTCTGCTCAGCGAGCCTGAGTACCCGGGCCTCGATATTCCAGGGTTTCTCGCCAAGCTCGATGTGATGGGCGAGTTGGCGCGCATTCGACTGGAAACCGAGCGTCGATGCGGGCCGGCTGCCGCGGACCGCGTGCTGCCGATTTTGCGTCTTCTCTACAGCGAGCTGGGCTTCCAGGGCAACGTCGGCGATTACTACGATCCGCGCAACAGCTTCCTCAACGAGGTGATCGATCGGCGCACCGGCAATCCCATCTCGTTGGCCATCGTGCTCATGGCGGTGTGCCGGCGTGCCGGGGTAGAGACGTGCGGCATCTCGTTCCCTGGACATTTTTTGGTGGGCGCACGGCGACGCGACAACACCTTGGCGGTGGTGGATCCGTTCGACGGACGCATGGTCCGGTGGGCCGAGTTGCGCGCGCTGTACGAATCTGCCACGGGCGATCCGAGCGACATCGACGAGCGCTATCTGGCCCCAGCAGCGCGGCGACAAATTCTGGTGCGCATGCTCAACAACCTGCGCGCCATCTACGAGGTGCGCGGCGATCAGCGGCGCCTGCGCTTCGTGCTCGAACGCATGTCCGTGTTGAGCCCGTCCGAAGAGGTGAAGAGTCGCCTCAACGCCTTGGTGGCCGACGTGACGATTGCTCCTCGGGTTAGCGTGAACTAGGGGGCGGCGGCCACCGACTTAGGCGGCCGCTCGGCGCTGGCGGTCGGCCAGGAGCGCTCCTCAGGGGACGTCCATCTCCGGACGCGCCGGACGCGTCCGTGATGGACTCGGTCGTCGCCTGGCATCCGAGCCTCGCAGACGAGTCTCGGAGCGGCTCCTCACGCCCCCTCGGAGTCACTCCTGCCGCCCGCCGGACGCGCCGAGCTCACGCCGGGTTCCGGTTTGCCGTGCACCCAGATGGATTGACAGGGGGCACAGCAAAGTCGTGGCGTTTTCGTGTAAGCGACGTGGATTCTGCCCGAGCTGTCTCGGTCGCAGGGCCGGATGCTTACGGATCAAACGCCTACTTGTTGGGCGGCACCGTTGTCTCCAAATCCTACACCCTCACGCGGATCGGTCTGTCGGTGACGTCGGCGGATACGACCAGTTCTGCGTCCTGCACCTTGTCGATGCGACCGAGCGGCTCCAGAAGATGGCGGCTGATGGCATCCCGGATGCGATCCTCGGGCAACCCAATTGCTCTGAGCAGTTCGAGCTTATCTTTTACCACGTCTGTCGTCAGTTTTTCGTTCTCCAGCCGCAAACGCTCGGCTTCTGCAGAATTGCGATAATCACGATCCTTCTCTCGTTCATGACGGTCGTTCAGATACTTCCGCAGAACTTCCAGGGGGTTGATTGTCCCAAGAAACTCCCAGAACCCCGGCGAATGAATTTCCACCGAGTGGAGAACCAACCGATCCTCGGGAAGAACGACCTGGTGTGGCTTGGCAATTCGACGAACAGTCCGACGGCGGGAGCCCGCGTAGAACAACCGCATCGGCTCGTACCTGGTCTTTGCTTCCTCGACGATGAGATCGAAGGCATAGAGATTGTCGTAGGCGTTCTCAACTGCTTCAAGAAGCTCGACAATCTGGGAAACGTCGCCGAGTCTGGTTGCGTGGAGTTTAAGGATGGCCATCAGTGATTACCTCATAGGTGTCAACGCCCTGCCGTTACGTGGCGGGCGGCCGTCTGCGGCCGATTGTCCGCTTCAACGGCTTAGGCCGCTCGCCACAGCATAGCTGCCAGGTCGCCAGTCCGACGACGCTCCCGAAAGCGGCGGCAGAGAACGGACACGGCCTCGCCAACCAGAACATCGAGGAGCACCGGATCGATGCCGTCTTGCTCCAACTGCGCCATGAGATCGTGCGCGCGGGCATGCAAGCTGTCGGCAGCGTCGAGCCACGCCACAAGAACGTTGGCGTCGAGGACGCACTCAGCCATCGTAGAGGTGCGCGCAGTCTTCCACAGCGTCTCCACCCAGGGTGACGATACCCTCCAGGTCGTGCAGACGCTGCCAAACAGCGGTCTTCTGGCTTTCGTGCGCGGACCTTGGCCCCCGACGACTCACCTCCACCAGGACGCGAGTGCGATCCTCAGGGCTCAGAGCAGCCAGTTCTTTGGCCAGTTCTTCTATGCGTGCGCGTGTTGTGGCCATCTATGAGCAAGCGTAGACCCCTTTTCTGCAAGCAGCAACCGTCGCCGACCCGTGGGCAAGGCACAGCCCCCATTTCTGAATGTGTCACCGGCACCACCGTAGCGGCTGTGGCGGGCTCCGGGCCTGCCACCCAAGCCCAACGATTTCCGCTACGCACGACACGCCCACCTTCACCTCTTCACCACGCCCATTTGCCGCACCTTCTGAATATGTCACTGGCACCATCCATCCGAGGGCACCATCCAACCGGGGCTTCCCACCTTGGACCTGACGAATCCCAAGAGCCGTTCGTGATATCTCCGCCAGATCTCGTTTACGTGGAGGGCTTCCATATTTCCTCCTTTTGATGTGTACTACATCTATTGCGTAGTACACGCATGGCCGGCGGAGGGATAAATGCCCAAGAAAGATTTGATCGAGGGCCTGACCAACAATAAGCGCATCCTGAGGCAGCTCGTCTCGGTCATTGAAGCCGAGGCGATCCATCGAAGAATCAAGGACTACTGGACCATCTATGAGCACGTGGATCACCTGGTAGTCACGCAGAAGATGCTCCTGGGGAGGATCAGGCAGTTTCTCGCCGAAGAGCGACCGGTCATGAAGCCGTACATTCCCGAGGACAAGCCCGAGGTAGAGAATGCCTCGAAGAGCGCGGCGGAGCTCGTCGACGAGTTCGAGAGGCTTCGGGACGAGCAGGTCTCCTTGATCAAGAAGGCTAAGCGAGGCGTATGGCAAAAGGCGGGGATTCACCCGGAGTACAAGAAATACAGCTTCGAGATACTCATCAGGCATACGCTTCTCCACGACTCCTTCCACATGTGGCGCATGGAGGAGCTCTGGATCGAGAAGGAAGAGCTGATCAAGGAACTGAATTAGCGAGGGCTCCTGTCCAAGATTCCTCACCCAGGTTGATTTCCAAGCCAGACGCGCAGGAGCATGCGTGCGCCCGCTGCCGTCACCCGAGGATGGCAGCGAGGGCTTTGCGTCGGGTTGGTCTCTTCCTCAGGGCTCGGGTATCATTGGGGATATGACGACCATGGAAATCCTTGTGGCCAAAGCCAAGGCGCTGCCGCCTGATGGGCAGCGCGAGGTGCTGGACTTCGTCGAGTTCCTTGAGACTCGCATGGGCCGAGGCACACCACACAAGAGCCTGTCCGGCGCGTGGGCTGACCTGGGCGTCGATCTGTCGGCCGAGGACATCGACCAGGCCAGGCGCGAGGCGTGGGCCGAATTTCCACGCCGGGATCTCGTACACGGTGTACGAGGACAAGGCCAAACTTTCGGCGTTCGTCAGTCAGGTGCAGCGAACCCGCGAGCCTGTGGTGCTCACCCGCTACGGCAAGCCGGTGGCCAAGCTGATACCGTGCGACGACCAGGGTAACAGCGAGCAAGAGGCTCTGGCCCTTCTGCAGGACGTGGCGAAGCGATCGGGTATTGCATACTCAATGGAGCAGCTCACCGCGCCTCTTCCCATCGAAGAATGGGGCACGCTGGCCGTTTCCGCCGGCCGATCGCGCAGCAAAGCCAAGCGATGAGGGTGGTCCTCGACACACCCGCTGTGCTCTCGTGGCTGCACGTGAGTACCAGTTGACTCCGGCGCCGTGACAGCCGACCGTTAGGGGGAAGCCGGTCGCTTCTCCATGCGGTTCACCCCACTCGCAGCGCTGCTGATTTTCCTGCCCTCGTTGGCGCAGGCGCAGGTCCCGGCTGCCCCGAGCGAATCGACGGCTGAATTGTCGAGCGGGTTCGGGCTGCAGTACACAATTGAACGCATCGAGGTGCGCGGCAATCGAAAGACTCGCACCGCTCTCATCTTGCGTGAGGTCGCGCTGTCGCCAGGCGACACGGTGACTGCTGACGATGCACGGGTCGAGCGAGCGCGCCTGCGCCTGCTGGCTCTCGGCTACTTCCTCGATGCGCGGTTGTCCATGATCAAAGGCGAACGCCGCGGGGGCGTGGTGCTGGTGATCGACGTGGAGGAACGCGGAACCATCGTCGTTGGCGCTATCCCTCTCGGCACAAGCGACGCCACCACGTTGTGGGGCGGGATGGACGTAAGCGAGCGCAATTTCCTCGGCCGCGGACTGTCGCTGAGCGCGGGCTTTGTCAGCTCGACGCGGCCCAAGGTCGACGGCGCCGAGCCGGCGCTGGGCCTTTCGCTGCGCATGGCCGGCCCGCCGCGTGTGCATGGCTTGTCGCTTTCGGGAAACGCGCTCTTCTCGCGCGGCAGCGAATTTTTCCGCGCGCGCGGTCCCTCGGACGATCCCAATCCTGCTGAATTCGTCGCGGTGAACGTCAGACGCGCCGGCGGCGTGCTGGGCGTGGGCGCGGTGCTGTCCCGCACGACCTATGTTCTTGCTGAGGCGCGATTCGAGGCCGTGCGCGCCGCCTTGCCCAGCCTGCGCGACCGCACTTCCGGCCAGGGCGCGGCTCAACCGATCGCGTTTCTGGTGCGCGAAGGATCCAGTCGGCTGGGATCGCTGGCGCTGACCCTCGTGCTCGATTCGCGCACGGATCCGGTCTTGCCCCGCGCCGGTCAGCATCTGGTGGTGTCGCTGGAGGCGGCGACGCCCGCGTGCGCTTCGCAGTACACGTATCTCAAAGCGACGGCGCAGGGCTCGCTCTACTTCCCCCTGTCCGTGGGTCACGTCCTCGGCGTGCATGGTCTGCTCGGGGGCGTGCTGGGGGACGCACCGTATTTCGATCGCTTCTTTGTCGGCGATCTGAACCTGCTGCTGCCCCCGCGCGCCTTCGGCATCAATTTTTCGACCCAGCCTTCGCGCGACTTTCTCGGCACGGCGGTGGCTGACCATCGCTACGACAAACTGGCCGGTCGCCTGCTTCTGGAGTACGCGGTGCCGCTATGGCAGCGGCACCGATTCTTCTACCGCGGCGACGTTTTCGCCGCGTTTGGCATCTTCGCTGTGACCAATCCCGATGATCTTAGGCGCGGGGGCGCCAGCCTGGGCCAGCGCCTTCCCGCTGATCTGACCGCCGATTTGGGTCTGCGCCTCGACACGTACATCGGCATTTTCACCCTTTCAGTGGCCAACGCCCTTGGCCGGCTTCCCTTGTGATGCGGTACTTGTCGCGCCTTCTGGCTCTTGCGCTGGCTCTTGCGGCGACGATAGGCACGCCCGCCTCGGCGCAAGAACCCGAGGAGCGCAAGACGGGAATCAGCCGGCGCGACGGACGCCTGCTGGTCAGCCTGGGTTTGCAGGATCTATTCAGAACGCCGGACGCGCAACGCCTGCTCTCGGGATTCACCAGCCGCGTGCTGGTGCGGGTGGCGATCATGCGCCTCGACCATGCCGAGCCCGTGGCCCAGTCCATGCGCCAGACCGAGATCGTCTACGACCTTTGGGACGAAAAGTTCCGCGTGCGCCGATTTGAAGCGGGCGGAAAAGTCGAAATGCGTGAAACGGCGACCGCGACCGAAGCCATCACGCTGGCGACCGCCCTCGATGCGTTTCCGGTCGTCGACCTCGACCGGCTTGAGCCCGGGGTGAGCTACCGCCTGAGTGTGCGTGCGGATCTCAACCCCATTTCGCAGGAACTTCTGGCCGACGTGCGGCGCTGGCTGGCACGGCCTTCGCCACGCGGTCGAGCGGGCTCAGGGGACAGCTTTTTCGGCTCCTTCGTCAGCATCTTCGTCAACCCCCGTATTGACGAAAGCGAGCGCCAGCTTCGACTTGTCTCGCCCGCATGGGTGGAGCCGCCGCGATGAGACTGCCGGGGCGTTTCGAGTGGAAAATCCTGGGCGCCATGCTGGCCGTGGCCGCGCTGGCCGTGGCCTTGTCCGCCTTCGCACTCAATTTCATGGTGCGCCGGTTCGCCGACATCTCACTCGAACACGACGCGCGGATGGCGGGATCTTCGGCGCGCGCTGCGGATGTGTTTCGTTCCTACTTCGCCGATCGCAAGGACGAATTTCGTCGTCGCGCGAACGCCATCGCAGCGGATCCGCCCGATCGCGCGGACGATCTGGCGGCCGTGGAGGGCCTGTTGCGTGCGCAGTTTCTCGTCGGCGCGGAAGTGGTCGACACCTGGGAGGCGCCACCCGAGACCCTGAACCGGTCGCGCGAAGCCCCGCCCATCCTGGTCGCGTTGCCCACAGCTAACGGCGAGTCGCCCCGCGCCTTGGAGCTGGTCTTCGGCATCCCGGCGCAGATGTACCAGGACTTTCTGGCTCTGCGTGCGGCTATTGAACAGGAACAGCAGATGGATCGCGTCTACGGCCTCCTGCTCCCGCGCTTCTTGCGCCAGTACTTGGTACTGGTTCTCGCCATCTTGGCCGTGGCGCCCTTGGTTGGCTGGTTGGTCGCGCGGCGGGTGACGAAACGGGTGGCGCGGCTGCACAAGGCGGCGCGGGCGGTGGGGACCGGTGATCTGTCGGTGCGCCTAGCGCCCAAGGGCAAGGACGAACTCGACGAACTGGGACGCGCGTTTGATCGCATGGTGGCCGAGTTGGGGCAGGCGCGCTCGCGCCTCGAATACCTGCAAAAGGTGTCGGCCTGGCAAGAGGTCGCCCGTCGCCTGGCCCACGAGATCAAGAACCCGCTCATGCCCATCCAGCTTGCCGTGCAGGAGATCGCCTCCCGATACTCGGGCGACGATCCCGCCTACCGCCGTCTGCTCGACACCGCCACCGAGATCCTGCGCGAGGAAATCACCGGGCTACGGCGGCTCGTCGAAGATTTCTCGGCCTTTGCCAAGCTGCCCAAAGTGGAACCGACGCCGCTTGATCTCGTGTCCCTGGTTGAAGAGATTGTGCGCCTGCAGCCCGAGTGGCAGTCCTCAGTGAAGGTGCAACCCAGCGAGCCGGTGTTCGCGGCGTGCGACAAGGTGCTCTTCCGGCGCGTGATTGCCAACCTGGTCGAAAACGCTTTGCAAGCCGCCAGCGCGGCCGGCCGGAATCCCCAGGTGGTCATCCGGGTCGAGCGCCGGCCCGAGCGCCAGCGCGCTGCGATCCTGGTAGACGACAACGGACCCGGCATTCCCGAGGCCGACCGGCAGCGGGTGTTCGATCCCTACGTCACCTTCCGTCCCGGCGGCACTGGTTTGGGGCTGGCCATCGTGCGCAAGATCGTGATCGACCACGGCGGCGACGTATCCGCAGCCGACGCGCCCGCGCCCTTGGGCGGCGCGCGATTCGTTGTCGAGTTGCCGACGGCCTAGGCGGCCGGCGGCCGGGGCAGCAGGAGATGGATGCGATCTTTGATCGCCAGCTTCTCCTTCTTCAGCCGAACGCGCTCGGCCTGTTCCGCCACGGTCAGCGACAACTGGCGATCCAACGTCGCCAGCTTGGCTTCCAGATCCTTGTGCTGGTTTCGAAGTGCCTCCAGATCCTCGACCGATCCCATGTCGTTCGTGCGGACGGCGTTCTCCTGCATGCGCTCCCCTTGTTGGTCAAAGCCGGCGATGAGAATGTAGCTTAGGTCCAATCCAGGCTGCGGTCAAAAGCCGATGATGCCCCGATGCAGGCCCGATGAAAGCGGCAGGGGCGCACGGGTGCGCTATGTTTGTTCCCATGCAGCGCAGGAACCTGGGCGTGCTCGACGGCTAACGTGCCACGCCCTGATGATTCGCGCGCCTTGATCGGACCGGGTTTCGCACGCGCCCTGCTTGCCTGGTACGACCGCAACAAACGCGACTTGCCTTGGCGCCGCGGGCCAAACGCCTATCGAACGCTGGTGTCCGAGCTCATGCTGCAGCAGACGGCGGTGGCCACGGTGGTGCCCTATTTCGAGCGCTTCACGACGCGCTTTCCAACCATGCAGGCCCTGGCGGCGGCGCGCGAGGACGAGGTGTTGGCGCTGTGGTCCGGGCTTGGCTACTACAGCCGGGCGCGCCACCTGCACCGCACGGCACAGGTTGTGGTCGGCGAGCTGGGCGGCGAGCTTCCGGCCAACGAAGACGATCTGCTGCGGCTGCCTGGCGTGGGCGCCTACACGGCTGCGGCGGTGGCGGCTATCGCGTTTTCCAAACGCACACTTCCGGTCGACGGCAACGTGGCACGCGTCCTAGCCCGCATCTTGGGCGAGCACAGGCCCATCGACCGGCCTGCCGTGCGCGCGGAGCTGCGCCAGCAGGGACAGGCGTGCGTGCCCACGCGACGGCCCGGCGATTTCGCGCAAGCCATGATGGAGCTGGGTGCGCTCTGCTGCGTGCCGCGCGAGCCGCGCTGTCTGGAGTGCCCGATGGCCCGTTTCTGTCGCTCGCGTGCCGACGGAACGACGGCCACCATTCCGGTGCGCGCAAAGCGGATTGCGAAGCGCCGCATTCACATGGCCTGTGTCGCGGTCGAACGTCGCGGCTGTTTGCTGCTGGTGCGCCGACCGCCCAAAACCCTGCTGGCTGGAACTTGGGTGTTTCCGCTACAGGAAATGCGGACGGGAGAAACCGCAGTCGATGCGGCCCGCCGCGCGCTTGCCAGTCTGGGCTTGCGCCTTGAGGGAGGCTTGGTGCCGGCCGGCGACCTTCGTCACATCTTCACCCACCGCGATGTCACTGCGTCGGTGTTCCGCGCCCGTGCCCGCGGCGAGGTCGAGAGCGCCGACGCGCGCTGGGTGCGCAGCGACGAGCTGGCATTGCTTCCATTGTCCAGCTTCGGCCGCAAGATGATCGACCTAGTGTCGAGGCGCTGAGACGAAATCCTTCGCCGCGAAGGTCTTGGTCTTGCCGGCCGCCAATTCGATCGTTCGTTGAGCGTCGCCGTAGCGGACGACAACTTGTCCGCCAGTGTGGCTGCGCAAGGTAGCGCGCTCCAGACGTTTGCGTTTCCAGCGCAGGTCGACCTCGAATCCGCCTTGCGCGCGCAGGCCCTTCACGGTGCCCCTGGGCCAGGCAGCGGGCAGCGCGGGCAGGAATTCGATTTCGCCGCTACGGCTTTGCAGCAGCAACTCGGCAATGGCCGCAGTGCCGCCAAAATTGCCGTCGATCTGGAAAGGCGGGCAACTGTCGAAAAGATTCGGATAGGTGTGCTCGGGTTGCAGCAGGGCGGTGAGAATCTTGTACGCGTGCTCGGCGTCGTGCAGACGCGCCCACAGCGCGAATCGCCAGGCCAGGCCCCAGCCAGTGGCGTCGTCGCCACGAATCTCCAATGAACGGCGAACCGCCGCGGCCATGCCCGGGGTTTCGCGCAGGGAGATCTGCGTGCTCGGGAAAAGGCCGAAGAGGTGTGAGACGTGGCGATGGTGAATCTCGGGCGCCGCCTGGTCCCAGTCTTCCAGCCATTCCTGCAACTGCCCTTGCGCCCCAATCTGATTGGGCGGCAGACGCACCGAAGTGGCGGCGAATTGACCGCGCAGCTCTGCATCGATCCCGAGAATCTCGGCGGCGCGAATACAGGCCGCGAAAAGATCACGCAGGATCTGGGCGTCCATGGTCGGACCCGCGGTCACGCTGGTCCCAAAGGGGTGTTCGTTCTCGGGCGACAGCGACGGATTGTTCACCAAATAGCCGTGTTTCGGTTCCGGCACCAAAGCATCGAGAAAGAACTGGGCCGCCCCGCGCATCACCGGATACGCCTTGGCCAAAAAGGCCTGGTCGGGATTGAAGAGGTAGTGCTGCCACAGGTGCAACGACAGCCACGCCCCGCCCATGGGCCACATGCCCCAAGTCGCGCCGTCAATCGGCGCCGAGGCTCGCCACAGATCGGTGTTGTGATGGGCAACCCAACCGCGCGCACCGTAGTGAACCTTGGCGGTGTGGCTGCCCGTCTCGGTCAAGTCGTCAAGCAGGCGAAAGAGCGGTTCATGGCATTCACTGAGGTTGGTCGTCTCGGCCGGCCAATAGTTCATTTCTGTATTGATATTGATTGTGTACTTGCTGCCCCAAGGCGGCTGCAGATGGTAATTCCACAGTCCCTGCAGATTGGCGGGCTGGCCGCCCGGGCGCGAACTTGAAATCAACAAGTAGCGGCCGAACTGAAAATAGAGCGCGGCGAACTGAGGATCGTCGCCCTTGGCAAAGGCCTGCAGGCGCTCGTCGGTCGGCAATCGCGCCGCCTTGCTGGCCCCCAAATCAAGTGTCGCCCGGCGAAACAATCGCTGGTGTTCGGCGATTTGGGCCGCACGCAGGTCCGGGTAGGTCTTCGCAGCCGCCGCCGAAAGCTGGCGCTTGCTCTGCTCTTCGGGATCGCCTGAGACGTCCTTGAAGCTCTTGTAGCTGGTGGCCATCGCCACCAACAAAGTGGCCGAGTCGGCGCCTGCAACGGTGATGACGTCTTTGCCAACCGTGGTGGTTCCGCCCTGGGCCACCACACGCACGCGCCCCTCGAATTTCAGCATGCCAGGGCCGGCAGGACTCTTGCCGTTGCGACCGGCCAGAACCAAGGTGTTGTCAGCAGTCGTCGTGACCGTCGCCGCCTGTGGTGTGGAAAGGCGCGTGGAAAAACCAATCTGGCCCGGCTTGTCCGCGGACAGTCGCACCACAATCACTTGATCAACCGGGCTGGCGAAGATCTCGCGGACGAAATGAATTCCCTTGGCCTGGTAGCTGACGCGGGCAATGGCGGTGTCGAGGTCGAGATCGCGTCGGTAGTTCGCAACTGTGGCGACTTCGGGGAAGGTCAGCAGAAGACTTCCCACGGGCTGGTAGGCGGCCTGCAGAAGCGGCCGGGCCATCATCTTCTTCTCAATCAGTTGGTGCGCCTCGCGAAACTTGCCCGCGAAGATCAAGGCGCGCGCCTGGGGCAGCGCCGCCAGCGCTTCGGGATTGGTCGGATCGTAGGGCCCGCCGCTCCAGAGCGTGTCTTCGTTGAGCGTGATGTGCTCCTCGACAATCCCACCAAACACCATGCCGCCGAGTCGGCCGTTGCCCACGGGCAAGGCTTGCTCCCACTCAACCGCCGGTTTCCGATACCAAAGGGCCAGCGCCTGATCAGGCGCCGCGGATTGGCCGACCATCTGGCCAGCAAAGGCCGGGATCTGGTAGGGGCCATCAGCGCGGGCGGGCGAGCTGGCCTCAATTGCCATGGCCGCTGTCACGAACAAGGCGTGCAGTTTCATTTTTCGGCCACCTCTTCATGGACCGAGATCAACAACGATCTTCGTGACGGTCCTGGGATTCTTGGCCCACATATCGAGGGCAACCCCGGCCTCGGCAAACGGAACAACGTGCGTGATGACCGCATCGACGGGAAATCGCCCGGCTTCGAGATATGCCATCACGCCGCGGAAATCGTCGGCGGTCGCATTGCGCGACCCCATGATGTCGATCTCTTTCATCACGAAGTTCTTGGTCGCGTACTCAACCGGCTCTTTGGCGTAGCCGACGTAGACCACGCGCCCGGCGAAGCACGCCTCTTCGACGCAGGCACGGAAGGTCTCGGGCAGCCCCACGCCCTCGATGAGCAGATCAGGGCCGTGATTGTCAGTCAGGGCCTGCAGGCGCTGGTGCAAATCCTCTGTCTTTGAGTTGACGGTCACAGCCGCGCCGGCAGCGCGCCCGACGCCAAGCTTTCCTTCATCGACGTCGACGGCCACCACGCGCGCCCCTGCCGCCGTGGCAGACGCGATGGCGCCCAGTCCCACCATGCCACAGCCGAACACCACCACCGTGTCGCCAGCAGCGGCCCGACCGCGCCGGGCCGCGTGCCAGCCGACCGACAGGGGTTCGACCAGAACCATGTCCCGCAACGACAGGCGTCGCGAAGTCAGCAGCTTGGTCGCGGGAACGACGATCTCCTCGGCCAGGGCGCCGTCGCGCTGGACACCCAAGGTCTGGTTGTTGCGACAGGCATTGGCGCGGCCTTTGCGGCAGGCGGAGCACGCGCCACAGTTCGTGTACGGCACCACCAGCACTTCCGTCCCCAAGGCGAAGTCGGCAGGCACGTCGGCGCCCACCGCATTGATCACGCCGGCCAACTCGTGGCCAGGCACGCGCGGGTAGCTGACCAGGGGATTCAATCCCCGGAAGGTATTGAGGTCGGAGCCACAGTAGCCGAGATAGCGCACGCGCACCCGCACCTCGCTGCGTCCGGGCTCGGGCCGCGCGACCTCCCGAATTTCGGTACTTCCCGGCGCAGTGATGAAAAGCGATTTCATGGATCCCCCAGTTGGTAGACGCGCCGAGCGTTCTCACCCAGGATGGCGGCGCGCTCTGTCGGCGATAGATGCGCAATCAGTTCCTGCACGGTTGCCATCCAGCGCGAATAGCCACAAACGACTAGGCAAACCGGCCAGTCGCTGCCAAAGAGCACGCGGTCGGGGCCAAACGCGTCGAGCACAACATCGACATAGGGGCGCAGCTCGGCGATGGTCCAGTCGGGACGGCCAAGTTCGGTGACCAGTCCGGACAGCTTGCAGGAAACATGCGGCCGCCGCGCCAGCTCGCGCAGCAAGCGCGCCCAGGGCTCGATCGCGCCCTGCTTGATCGAAGGCTTGGCCATGTGATCGACGACGAAACGCTGGCTGGGATGCCGGTCCACGAGTTCAATCGCCTGGGGCAGATGCCGGTCGTAAATGAGAACGTCGTAGGTCAGGTCAAATGCCTGCAGCGCCCGAATACCCGCCTGAAAATCGGCGCGCAACATGAACTGCGGATCCGGCTCGTCCTGCAGCACGTGGCGGACTGCCACCAGCTTGGACTGGGTGGCCAGTTCAGCCAGCGTGGTTGCCACCGATGGCGAAACCAGGGGCACCCATCCCACCACGCCGGCGATGAATGGATTCTGCGCGGCCAAGTCGAGCAGCCAGCGCGTTTCCTCCAGGCTCTGGCGGGCCTGCACGCTCACGACAGCATCGACGCCCGCGACGACTATTTCGCGGCGAAGGTCCGCGGGAAGGAAGTCCCGCCGGATCGCCGCCATTCCGTCGTCGATCCACCCGTACTCGGCCGGACTGTAGCGCCAGAAGTGATGATGAGAATCGATGATCATGGGTCTTCACCCGGGCCGCACACGCGGGACCCATCGCAGAAACTTGGCCGCTACTGAGTAACAGCAGTGAGTGCCTCGACGCAGAAGTCGAAAGGATTTGCGGCCGTGGCCGAACCCGGAATCTGGAATTCGATGAGCGCAATCATCGTGGGATCCCAGGTTTCCTTCGCCTCCCACGAGCCTTGCCCGAGCGGCGGAACCGAGGCCAAAACCGTGTTCTGGCCGATCGCGCTGACCGTCGCGAAGAAGACGTTGTCGTCTTTCTTCTTGCCGTAGGCGAAGCGAATCCCGCCGGTGGGAAGGGTTCCCGACAACACGAAGTTGAATCCTTTGACCCCATTCTTGGTCAGGTTGAATGGCTGCTGCCCACCCGTGTCGTTCAACTCAAACCCTATGCCGCCGTACGCGCTCGCACTCGCGACCAGGCTTCCCTTTGTGCACATCTTGCCGCCCACATTCGCGAAACTCCCGGTGCCCGGAGAGATGGTCGAAGCGGTGTCGGAATAGGAGAACCAGTTGCCGTTGATGCCGAGGGAATTGCTGGTAGCAGCCGCGTGGCCTGTGGCGTCCGGAGTGATGAGAACGCCGCCAACGCTGGCACCTGTGGTTCCACCCGTAGCCGGAGTGCCGCCGTTGGCAGCGGATCCACCCGCAGCGACAGTGCCACCGTTGGCCGAAGAACCGCCGTTGCCTTGCGAACCGCCGGTCGCTGACGAGCCGCCGTTGCCTTGCGAACCGCCGGTCGCTGACGAGCCGCCGTTGCCTTGCGAACCGCCGGTCGCTGACGAGCCGCCGTTGCCTTGCGAGCCGCCGGTCGCTGACGAGCCGCCGTTGCCTTGCGAGCCACCGGTCGCTGACGAGCCGCCGTTGCCTTGCGAGCCACCGGTTGCCGCCGAGCCACCGGTCGCTGTCGCGCCACCCGATCCAGCGTTGCTGCTGCCGCCTGCGCCGCCATTTCCCGAGCTGGTGTCGTCCTTGCCAGCGGCGCAACCCTGAGCCAGCAGGATGGCCAAACCGAGCAACGCGAAAGAAGATTTCGGGGACCTACGGCAATCGCGAGGGCGTATGTTCAACATTGAGTGAGGTTAGCACCGTCAGGCGTGTAGCGGTAAGGCCAACCTCTGCGAAACGGGCAGCGGCGACAGACTCAATGCGCCGCCAGCTTCGACTGGATCACGTATTGCGAGATGGGAACGTTGATTTCCAC
>Ga0265316_10002645_pt1 | contig 18453 bp, 21 predicted proteins | sample 4522metaG_FD_202092 | JGI IMG/M metagenome (GOLD analysis project Ga0265316, IMG submission 202092) | Rhizosphere microbial communities from Carex aquatilis grown in University of Washington, Seatle, WA, United States - 4-5-22 metaG | ecosystem: Host-associated > Plants > Roots > Rhizosphere >... | reverse complement strand
GCCGTTTTGCTTTCGTCACGACCTCAGTATCCTGTGCCAACACGTTGCTCATGCCTATCGTTCCTGTCTCGCCCTAGACACTAAATTCTGCTCTGGCGCTGTCTCAGGTCACGTTGACAGATAGGGCTCGGTCTGGCCTTGTGCTTTCTCATGTCCTGGCTTGCCAACCTCGTGGGGCTGGCCCCCATTGTCGGCGCCTTTGCCGCCGGACTCGTCCTGGAGGACGTGCACTACCGCAATTTCGTCGATCGTGGCGAGCACCCGTTGGAAGATCTCATCCAGCCCATCTCGGGATTTCTTGCCCCCATCTTCTTCGTCCTCATGGGAGTGAGGACCGATCTCCGCTCGTTTGCGGCTCCCGGCGTGCTCGGCCTTGCGGCGGCGCTGACTCTGGTGGCGGTGCTTGGCAAGCAAGCCTGCTCACTCGGCGTCTGGGGACGGGGTGTGGATCGGCTGACGGTCGGCCTCGGCATGATCCCGCGCGGTGAAGTCGGGCTCATCTTCGCCAACATTGGCGTTGGCCTCACCGTGGGCGGCCAACCGATCATCGATCGCGGAACCTTTTCGGCAATCGTGGTCATGGTGATCGTCACCACGCTGGTCACGCCGATCGCGCTGAAGTTCAGTTTGCAGCGGGCCGATCGACGACGGACTTCCTAGCCATGAAGCTGGCGGCAAAACTGATCGCGCTGACCATCTTGGCCGTTTTGGCGGTCTTTGCCGGGCGTGGCTATCAGAACGCGCGGCGGCAGATGGCACTATCCGAGGCCGATGCGCGTGAGAATGCGTGGCTGGTCGGCCGCGCCCTGCGGCCGGCGCTTGTCGATGTCTGGCGGACGGAAGGCGAGCAGCGCGCCCTGCAGGTGTTCTCGTATGCGCGCGAGAGGGTTCGCGTAACCAGTCCGTGGGATCTGCGCTTCATCCCGCGCTCCAGCCAGGACCGTCCGGGCAGCGAACCGTTGGCCCCGCGCACCCAGTTGGAAAAAGTCTGGCAGGGCGACGAGGTCACGCTGGTCGTGCCAGTTTCCGGGACTGAGCACCTCGTCACCTACGTGCCGGTCCAGATTGAGGATCGCCCGCTGGGAGCGCTGGAGGTTTCGGGACCGCTCACGGTTCGCGACGAAAGATTCAAGACGGAGATGATCCAGATCGTGCAGCGCACGGCTCTGGGAGCGCTGATCGCAATCCTGTCGATTGCGGTCGTGGGTTTCATGTTTGTCGGGCGGCCGATGCGACGTCTGGTAGACAAAGCGCGCAGGATCGGCACCGGGGATCTGAGTAGTCCCCTCGACATGCGCCAGCACGACGAGATCGGCGTCCTTGCGCACGAGATGAACGAGATGTGTGCTCGCTTGCGGACCGCTCAGGAAGAGCTCGCGGACGAAACCGAGCGGCGCCTGGCGGCCGGCGAGCAACTCCGGCACGCAGATCGGCTCACCACTGTCGGGAAACTCGCATCCGGCGTGGCCCACGAACTGGGGACGCCTCTCAATGTCGTCTCGGGACGGGCGAAGATGATCGTACGAGGCCAGGCAGTCGGCCCGGCCGTGGCTGAGAGCGCCCAGACCATCGTCGAACAGAGCGAAAGGATGACCCAGATTATCAAGCAACTGCTGGGGTTCGCTCGCCGGCGCCAACCGCAGCAGAAACAGGAGAGCCTGCGCGCGATTGCATTACGCACGCTGGCCCTGCTTCGACATATGGCGGAAAAGGCAGGGATCACCTTCGCGCCGATTGACAGCGCTCCGGACCCGGTCGTCGAAGTGGATGGATCGATGGTCGAGCAGGCCCTGACCAACCTGGTGGTCAATGCGGTACAGGCCATGCCAACTGGCGGCACCATCAGCGTACGCCTTGGCGCCGATGTGATAACTCCGCCCGCCGATATTGAAGGGCCGGTGGTCGAGTACGCCTATGTCTGCGTCGAAGACCAGGGGGTGGGCATGACGTCCGAACAGATGACCCACGCCTTCGAGCCATTCTTCACCACCAAGGATGTGGGCCAGGGAACCGGGCTGGGGCTGTCCGTGGCCTACGGCATAGTACGTGATCATGGGGGCTGGATCGGCGTTGCCAGCGAAATCAACACGGGCAGTCGATTTTCTATCTATCTGCCGCTTGCAAAAGGGAAAGAGTGAAAGCCTATGATGACAAACCTGCTCGTAGTTGATGACGACCAGGCCCTGTGTAGTTTCGTGGTTGATGGGCTGGGCCGCGAGGGCCTTTCCGTTCGGAGCTCCACGGCAGCGCAGGAGGCCCTTGAAATCATGGAGGCCGGCGGCGTCGACATAGCGCTCGTGGACATCAACATGCCCGGGATGAATGGGCTGGAGCTGTGCCGGCGCATCCTCGACAGCCGACCCGAGATCGTCGTGATCGTGATCAGCGCCTTCGGCAGCCTCGAAACCGCCGTCGCGGCCATTCGCGCTGGCGCCTATGATTTTGTGACCAAGCCCTTCGAGATCGAACAACTGGCAGTCGCGGTCGAGCGCGCGCGCCAGCACCGCGAGTTGCGCGACGAGGTCAAGCGCCTGCGGCAGGCGGTCGCGGACGCGCAGCCGTTCGAGGACATCCTGGGGGAAAGTCCTGCGCTTCGCCGCATGTGCAGCCTGGTGGACGGCGTGGCCAACGGCGAGTCCACCGTGCTCATCACCGGCGAGAGCGGCACAGGGAAGGAATTGGTGGCGCGCGCACTCCATCAGCGCGGCTCGCGCAGCAAGGGTCCTTTCGTGGCGCTCAACTGTGCGGCCATGACTGACTCGCTGCTGGAGAGCGAGCTATTCGGGCATGCGCGAGGGGCTTTCACTGATGCGAAGGAAGCGCGGGCCGGCCTTCTGGTGAAGGCCAAGGGTGGCACCTTCTTCCTTGATGAGGTCGGCGAAATGCCTCTCGGGATGCAGGCAAAGCTCCTACGAGCGCTGGAGACCCGGATGGTCAGGCCGGTGGGCAGCGACGTTGAAGTCCCCTTTGATGCCCGCCTCGTCGCAGCCACCAACCGAGATATCGAAACCGACGTGGAAGATGGGCGTTTTCGGCGCGACCTCTACTTTCGCATCAATGTCATCCGCATCGACGTCCCGCCCCTGCGCGCGCGCGGCAGCGACATCTTGCTGCTGGCTCAGCATTTCACCGAGAAGCTGGCTCGGCGACTGGGCAAGGCCGTGACCGGCATCTCCGCACCCGCAGCTGAGCGTTTGCTCGCCTACCCGTGGCCGGGAAATGTGCGCGAGTTGCAGAATGCCATCGAGCGCGCAGTGGCGCTTACCCAGTACGAAAAGCTCGTGGTGGAAGACCTGCCCGAGCCAATTCGCTCCCACCGGCGCTCGCAAATTCTCCCGTCGGGCGACGATCCCGCCGAAATGCTGCCCATGCACGAGGTGGAGAAGCGATACATCTTGCGGGTGCTGGAGGCTGCGGGCGGCAACAAGACCATGGCCGCGCAGATTCTGGGCTTCGACCGCCGGACCATGTATCGCAAGCTGGCCAGCTTCGCAGAATCCAAGAAGTCGTGAGATCCCGCGTGGCAGTCTGCCACGCGAGGCAGTTTGCCACAGGCGCTGCAGTGGTCTGATTGGCCCGAAAGCCCCCAATCGCCTGGCACTCCTTGTGCAGATGACACCACGAATGGACCACTCAGTAGGACAGCAAGCATCAGTTTCTCCCAATACTGACGAACAATCCGCAAGCAAGGACGTCGAGGCCCCTGTGATCTGCGGTCGCCTACTCGTGGCGGAAGACTCTCCAGCCTTTCGCTACCTTGTGGCTTCAGCACTGCGGGCCGATGGCCACCACGTGGTCGAAGTTTCCAATGGGGTTGATCTCATGGACACCCTTGGTGGCTCATTGATCCCTGAATGGGGCGCGGCGCCCTTTGATCTTGTCCTGTCGGACGTGCGCATGCCGGGTTGGAGCGGACTCGATGCCCTGGCCAGCCTCGGCCAGGATTTTGCGTTGCCACCAGTCGTGTTGATGACCGCCTTTGGCGACGACGAGCTACACCGCCGTGCCAAGCGGGCCGGGGCGGTGGCTGTCTTGGACAAGCCGATCGACATCGACGATTTGCGCCGCTTCGTGATCCAGTTTCTGCGGCGCAAGGTCCATTGAAGCCTCCTCGGTTCCCGCCTTGGACCATCGAGACGGGAACCGTCGCCCGAGCGTCAGGTTCGTTGCTTCTCAGGCTTCTTGAACTTGGCCTTGCCCGCTGCAGGAGCTGCGGGACTGACATCCGTAGATTCTGGCTGGGGCGCGAGATTGGGCAAAGCCTTGGGTACGCATTTGCGCTGCCTGCAATCCCAACGAAAGCCCTCCGGGGCCAGGTCACAGGTATCATCACAGTCGAAGGTCTCATTGCAGGTCCCGGCGGCGAGCGGAGTCGCTGGAGGGACCTGGGGCGGAATGGCCGCCTCGGCTTTGGGGGCATCGGCCGAATGTCCGTCTGGTGGCCGAGTCACAGGCGCCACCTCCCTGGCGGACACGGCCGGCAACTTGCTGGCCGACGCGCAAGAGGCAAATCCGATCGCGAGCAATGCAGTTCTCAAAACCCATCGAGTCATGGTTCCTCCAATGCGGGAAGGACTGGGCCGGACCCAGAAAAAATTTAGGCAAATGGCGTGCCGTCCGCTGTGCAGAGGGTGCCGATGGATTGGGCCCGAAACTTGCGAGCTGCCATAATGGCGCACGCAACCACCCGCGGGAGTTCCGAACTTGACCAGTGCCACAGCTACCCGATCGCTCGTCAGCAACGAAGCAACAACCTGCCGCAGAGTCCCCCGGCCCACCAGTCAGCGAACGGGTCGCCGCCATCTTTGGGTCGCACGGTGCCGACTTGTCGTCGGCGTGACTTTCGCACTCGCGACGGCTTCGGCGCAGGCAAGCATCGTGCAAGTTCCCGAGGGAGGCAGCCCGGTGCCTGTTGTCCCACGAGGTGTGGTCTGCGGCCCTGCGCCCGCCGGTTGGACAATCGAAGCGGAGAGCCGATTCGTGCGGCCACCAGCGCCGGATGCCATCGGGGCACGCGTAGCCGAGGTCAAAGTCGCCGCAGACAGGGCGGAATGCAGCCGGTCCACGAACGTCGTCACGCTAATTGCGACTGGCCCATTCCCAGAAATTGATTTGGCCAGTGTCGTGCTTTTTCCTGATGAGGGTCGGGTCGAAATGAAAGGCCAGCACCTCAAGGGCCTCCAGATCCGGTGGCAAACGCCGCAGAAGAACGGACAGGACGTATGCCTGGATCCGCAGCCTTCGGGAAAGCAGGAACAGTGTGTGGTTCCCGTTGCTCGGGATCTGCCCGTCGACGCCAGTTTGCGCTGGATGCCACCCCGGGCCAGGTTCGATGGCGACGTTGTCACATACGACGAAAACGGCGGCCCGGTCGATCCGAACGGTCTGGTCTTGCGCCCCGCAAGGGTGGTTGTCTCGAACCTATTCTCTGCGTCGGGCTCGGTCGACGTATCCCAAGGCCCGGGCCGGGTGCCCCTCGTCCACCCCGAGACGGTGCTCTCGGTCGACTGTGGCCAGGCCCGCTGCGAGATCGCTGAGGGAGCGGTCGGGGTGCGGAGTTTCTCCCCGACAGCCACCACCGTCACAGTTCGCCTGCGCCTCGCCCCGCGGTTCTTCCTGGCTCACGGAACGACACAGGAGCAAGTGGTCACCGCCACCCTGCCCCTTCTGCATTGCCCGCTCACAGTCGCGTCTGGGCCACCGCTTCGCGACGGCGACACCACCCAAGTAATCGTCCGCATGGATGCACGCTGCGTGTCCAGCACACGCTTGCGCTGGTTGGTGGACGGCCGTTCGGCAGACGTGGTACGCACGGAGAAGAGCAGCGACGCGACCTTCTTCCTGCTTGCCACCGCACGTCTGCTCGCCGAACGAGTCACCATCGCGGTCACGCGAGCGGATCTGGACGGGACGGTAATCGGGGTGGTCGAGACGGCCACCATTCCCTCGCCCCGTCCGCGCGTGACGTTGGAGCTGCCCAAGCACGGCTTTATCGATTTCGTCCCCACCAACCGCGATGCCGTGCTCACAGTGGTGGGTGCTGGTGAGCACGCGCGCTTCCTACCGCTTCCCGTGGAAGGGGCCTACGCCGTGACCCTCGCTCCCGACCACAAGAGCTACCTCGTGCGGGGAGAGCCGGGCGTCACCGGCTTCGTTTCCCTGAGATTTGGCTATCGCCCCGATGGCCTTCCTCCGGAGTTCGCCGGCACGAACGTCGCCACAATCGAGGATCACGTGCAGCGCGCCCTGCGCGAAGCCAGCGTACCAGCGCCGTTTGCGACCTCGGCATCAAGCGACAATCCACTCGTCGAGCTGGTGTGCGCCGACGCGCAGGGCAAGCCTCGTCGGCTCGAACCTGGCAAGGAGAACATCATTCCCTTCACAGCGCGAAGCACCTGCCGGGTGCTCATTCACCGCGAGCGTTTGCATCCAGAGGATGGCCAACAGGAAGTCGTGCTCGACGTGGACGTGACTGCGGCGGATGGCAGTGCGCGCGGCTCGGCCGGTCTGCACGAGCGCATGGTTCTGCGCCCGAGCAGCGAAATGCAGACGCTCGCGCTCAAGGGTGGCACACGGCAGTTCGATCACATCGTCGTGCGCGTGGCTCACGTGCTCGACGAAACACGCTACACGCTGGGCCCGCCCACCAGTGATGGGCTGCCAACGGTCCAGTGGTCGGTCACCATCGAAGGCGCCTGGGCGCGCCTGTACGGAACCGTTTCCATTCCGGCCGGCCTGTACCGCATGACCAGCCCGACAGGGCAGTTGACCCTCAATTTCGGAGTGCTTTCCCGAATCGTCAGGCTTGACCATCGGGGCAAGGAAAGCCTGCTGGGACTCGAACTGGGTCTGATGGGCATGGGTCTGCTCCAGCCGGCCAATGCCACCCCGTACCCCGCCACCCTGGGTGCCGTCGGTGGGCTCGGCATTCGGCTGCCGCTCGGCAACGGTGACGCCGCAATCGCTATTCACATGTGGGGCGTTTACGAGTTTCGCGGTCGCTATGCCCCGGACCCGAACGCGCCCAACGCCGACGCCTCACACTGGGCCCTCATCTTCGGACCCAGCGTCTCCATTGGAAACGTCGGCGCCAATCTGTGACCGCCCGGGCAACAACCTGAAAGCGCGTGGCAGACCGCCACACGAGGCAAACTGCCACGGTCCGATTGGCAGATTCTATCGCGCTTCTCCAGCGTGGCAGCGCCAGCGACCTGGCACTGCCTGTGCAGAGCTGTAGAGGGTGTCGACCCGCGACGCTCCCCGGAGCGTGGACCCGATGGCCTGCACAGTAGACCTGCGTGATGCGCCTCAATGGGCCGCTCGTGAGCCCGTCCAGGCAGAATCATAGCTATGTCGCGCGCTCGATTCACACTTCTGGTTCTCCCGGTTGCAGGCTTGCTGCTGCTCCTTCTTGCAGGCAGTGGGCGCGGCCACAATGAGCGCACCGGCGGTGACACGGCAGGGGCTGCTTCGGCTGATGTGGTGTCCGTTCCGTCAGCGCTTGCAACCGTTGTTGTGCTGCCCGACACCCAATACTACGCCTCAAGCTTCCCCTACATCTTTGCTGCCCAGACTCGTTGGATTGTCGAGCAGCAATCTGAACGCAGAATCGCCCTGGCGATTCATCTTGGCGACATCGTCGACGCATCGCGCGACCCGACCCAGTGGACAGTTGCCAACTTGTCTATGCGGCTCATGGACGGAATTGTGCCCTATGTACTGGTTCCCGGGAATCACGGCACTGATGCCAATCGCGTGGGCCCCATCGACAACTACTTTGGCCCCGCGACCATGCCGTGGATCACCGGGACCATGATCGCGGGCCAGATCGAGAACAACTACGCCTTGGTCAACATCGGGCCGCAACCCTGGCTGATCTTGGGCCTTGAATTTGGACCTCGCGACGTTGTTTTGGCCTGGACCGATGGCGTGCTGAAGGCCCACCCCGCCCTTCCTGCGATCATTGTGACCCACGCCTACCTCGACCAGAACGGCAAACGCTACAATATCGCGGTGTCTGGGCTCGATGCGAGTCAGCCGAACTATCAACCCTTCATCCCGCAGGCCTTCGGCTACACCCCCAAGGAGGGGATCAACGACGGAGAGCAGATCTGGCAGAGACTCATCTTGCCCAACCCGAACGTGCGGCTGGTGCTTTGCGGCCACGCCAACGGTGCCGCCCGTCTGACCAGCATCCGTCCGGATGCTTCTCCGGTGCATCAGATGGTGTCTGACTATCAATGGCTGAATAGCGGAACGATCCATCGCATCGGCGATAGCGGCTATCTCCGGATACTGGAATTCAATTACGCCAAGAAAGAGATTCACGTCCGGACCTACTCGCCCTATCTCGACCAGTCCATGACCGACGATGCCAACCAGTTCACGCTCACGCTGGACCTCTGACTTGGCTTCTCGGCTGGCGCGGCCAGGATTCGGGCGCTAGACAGGAACCCATGAAAACCTGCGTCTTCTTCATTTGCGCCAGCAGCCTTTTCGCTGGCGCCTGCGTAACCACGGGCACCTACGACAAGAAGGTGGCCGAATTGCAAAAGGTTACTGCCGATCACGACCAGTCCGCAGCGGCGCAGGAGAAGGCTCTTCAGGCACGCATCGACGATCTGCAAAAGAGGATGGCCGATCTTCAAAAGCAGCTCAACACCGCAGTGACCGAGCGGGATGGTCTACGCAAGTCGCTTGATGACACGACGGCCCTGGCGGGCGAGATGAAGAAGCGTCTCGAGAAACTCGGGCAGAACGTTGACAAGCTGACCGGCGAGAAGGGAGAGCTGGCACGGACACTGGAGGATGCCAAAGTCCGACTGGAGGAGCTGCGCAAGCAGAAGGCAGCTGCCGAGGCCCGCGCGGCAACGTTCCACAATCTGGTCGCGCGGCTGAAGTCGATGATCGATGCTGGCCAGCTCAAGGTAGTCATCCGCGACGGTCGCATGGTGATCCAGCTTGAGTCCGATGTGCTCTTCGACTCGGGCAAGACCAACATCAAGCCCGACGGACAGACCGCGCTGGCCAAGCTGGCCCCGGTGCTCGCGGGGATAACCGATCGCAAGTACCTGGTCACCGGGTTCACTGACGACGTGCCGATTCACACCCAGCGCTTCCCCTCGAACTGGGAGCTTTCCACCGCGCGCGCCGTCGAGGTGGTGAAGTTCTTGGTGGCGAGCGGACTCAAGCCGCAACAGGTGGCGGCCGCTGGCTACAGCGAGTTCGACCCAGTGGTGGCCAACGACACGCCCGAGCATCGGACGCAGAACCGACGCATCGAGATCGTTTTGCAGCCGAACCTCTCCGATTTGCCCTCACTCGACAATTTGCAGAGTGGCGCAAAGTAGAGCGGCTGCCAACGCAGCTTCCGTGGCGGACTGCCACACGAGGCAGACTGCCACAGCCCGATTGCCTACTTCGCGCCTGCTAGCAGTCACGATCGTCGCCAACTTCCGTTGGCACCGCATGTGCAGTTGTCGGGGCGAGAGGCAGCGCGTGCGAAGTAACTCCCCTATCGAGCTCCCAGCGACTCAGCCGAGCAGCGGGCAGCGGTTAGCGCCTTGCTCGCGGCTGCTCGTCGCGGAGGACGACAGGGATCTGCGCGATCTCCTGGTTGCCGGGCTCAGGGCTGATGGATACGATATTGTCGAGGTAGCCACAGGACTCGAGCTGCTTGACGCTCTGATGAAATCCGCGCTGGCCACCAACGGGCATGCCTTCGACCTGGTCATTTCAGATGTGCGTATGCCGGGATTGAGCGGCGTGGACGCGCTGGCGAAACTTGGCCATGGCACCAGGGCCGCACCGGTCCTCTTTATCACGGCATTCGGTGACGACGAAGTGCATGAGCAAGCGCGACAGGCGGGCGCGATAGACGTGCTGGACAAGCCGATCGACATCGACGATCTGCGTGCCTTCGTGGCTGCATTTCTGGCCGGTCGCGAGCGCTGAGCGGTCAGGGTTGAACGTGACAGACTGCCGTGCGAGGCGATCTGCCACGGTACCTGACGCCGAGAATCGGGGCGTGTTCCGGTCGTCAGTCTATTCGCGTCCCTCGACCTGCTTGAACCAGCCCTTCGGCAGCCATCCTCGCACCCGACGAACGATTGGACTTGCCTTCGGCTCTGGCAGAGAGGAATTGAGGATTTGCTCGTCGTAGATTGCGTTGATATCGCCACTGGTAAGGACCGCAACGACCTTCTGCTTCGAGTCCTGGGTCTCGACCACCAGCAGATCCTTGCTTTCAAATCTGGCCATCTTGGTCAACGCGGAATACAAACTCTGGTCGCCGGTGACCGTAACTGCGGGGGTGGCGAGATCCCGCGCCACGACCAGATTGGATAGGGCGGCACGGCTGCTCAGCGTGTATCGCACGGCTTCGAACGAAATAACCCCTGCCAGCACGCCATCCTCGCCCAACACCGGCAGGCAATTGAGGCCGCTAGCGGCAAAACGCTCAAGCACCGCAGCGAGCGGCGTTCTTTCCTTCACCGGCTCCGGCGGAGGGCTGGGACGCAGGGCCAGGATGTCCTGGACGGTGGAGCGTTCGAGCAGTGTTCGGACAATTCGGCGCTGGTGCGCGGGAGAGGACAAGCGGGCCGGAAGCTGCTTTTCGTAAATGGTCCGGTTTCTCACCAACAAAAAGCCCAGCATGCACACGAACATCGTGGGCACCAGCAGCTGGTAGTTGCCGGTCATCTCGCTGACCATGATGATCGTGGATATGGGAACGTGAGCAGCAGCGGCGAAGAACCCCGCCATGCCCACCATTGCGAAAGCGCCTGGATCAGGCACCAGAGCAGGCTGCCAGCTGTGAAAAATCAACCCAACAGCCCCGCCCAGTGAGCCCCCGATCACGACGGCCGGTCCGAACACGCCGCCACTCCCACCCGAGCCGACTGTGAACGAAGTGGTCAGCATCTTGGCGCAGGCAATAATGAGCAACGAGACAACAGTGCCCTGCCCTTGAAACGCACCCTGAATCACGCCCAAGCCGGTTGACAGCGCTTCGGGCACGAAGAGGCCAATGGCGCCCACAATCAGGCCTCCCAGTGCCGGCTTCAGCCAGGCAGGCATCGCCAGCTTCCGGAACCAGTCGCGGATTCCGTAGAATACTCGGGGATAGGTGCGTCCGGCGTACGCCACCACCAACGCGAGCACGAGATAGGGTCCCAGTTCGAGCGGAGTTCGAAACTGGAAATTCGGTGTCTCGAACAGGGGGGTCCAGCCGAAGATCGAACCGAACGTGCTGTACGCGACGATGGAGGAGAGAATGGCAGGCGCAATGACCTCGTATTCAAGGTCCATTTCGCGGTAGAGAACCTCGGCGGCGAACAGGGCGCCCGCCAGCGGGGCGCGAAAGATGGCGCCTATTCCGGCGCCCAGCCCTGCGGCCATTAGGGTACGGCGCTGCCGAGCCGACAACCCGAGCCAGCCTGCGATGGTGGACCCGAGGCCAGCGCCAATCTGGGCGATTGGTCCTTCCCGGCCCGCTGACCCGCCAGTGCCCATGGTAATGGCGGCCGTGAGGGCTTTCACGAAGGGCACGCGAGCCCGGATCTTGCCATCGTGGAAATGATAGGCGTCGATAGCGGCGTCGGTGCCGTGCCCTTCTGCCTCGGGCGCCAACAAGTAGACCAGGACTCCACTCACCAGGCCGCCCAGTGCGGGAAGCACGAAGAGGATCAGGCGCGACAATGGACGCACAGTCTCCCGAAAGAGCGGAGCCTCACCTGCTGGCCCGTGCGGCCGATAGCCCGCGATGCCGTCGAGAAGCAGGTGCTTGGAAGCCCCGAGCAGGTAGTGAAACCCTGCCGCCCCGAAGCCGGCGACAACGCCTACCACTGCACATAAAACCAGCAGCGTCCCAAAGTCCACGAAGTGTCGGCGCAAGTCGGGCGCGTTGCGATTAGCAGGAACAATCAATGCGAATCCTCCAGCGCTTTCATAGCGCATGCGCCGCCAACTCCCCAGGCTCGTCGTCGATTTCCTGGGGCATGACTACTGATCTCTGCCAGGCCGCGTCGACGCTGGCGGCGAGCGCATCCACTGTGGCCTGTGCAAGCGCAGATGCTCCAGCGCCCTCGGTAGCGGGCCACAGGATTTTCACGCAATAGACGAGGGATGAATGGGGCGAGGCTTTCCACTATCTCAACCCGGGCGAGTGTCCGTCCCAGATGCTGTGCGGCTGTCTGAGCGGACATCGCCCCTGTGGCGTGGCAGGATGTCACACGAGGCGGAATGCCACGCTACCGGATCCACCAGCAGTCTGTCTGATCGTGGCCTGTTCCTCGAACAGTCAAGGATTGGCGGCCCGGACCGCGTGCGGCATGAGGCTTGCTTGACGCTGGCAGCGAGGTAATAGATTCATGCCGAACGCCAGAAACATCCGTCGTTTCCACTTGGTCGTAGTCGTCCTTGGCCTGGCCATTGCGGGTTGCAAAGCCCAGTATCCCGCTTGCGATTCGGATCCCGACTGCAAGAACAAGGAGTTCTGCGTCGACAGAAAGTGTCAGCAATGCCGGAACAATGGCGACTGTGGCGAGGGCCGCACATGTACCAGCGGCCGCTGCGCCCCTATTGCGGGCTACTGCCTCGCAAAAAGCCAATGCGCTGGGGGCTTGGAGTGCATCGGCAATCACTGCCGGACTTGTCAGCTGGACAGCGAATGCCCCAGCTGGACACACTGCGATCAAGGCCGTTGCATCAAAGGCTGCACCGCCGACGACAACTGCCACCGTGGCGAGACATGCGTCAACGGTACATGCGTGGCTCCCAGAAGCGAACCTGAAGCGAGACACGCCTGCTCCCCTGATCCAGTGTACTTCGGTTTCGACAAATCACTGCTGACAACAGAGGCGAAAGACACGTTGAAGAAGAGTGATGATTGCCTCAAAAGAACGAACGATCCTCTCACGCTCATTGGGCATGCCGATCCACGAGGCACCACGGAATACAACATGGCCTTGTCCGATCACCGTGCGCGGGCGGTGAAGGACTATCTGAAGCGACTTGGAATCAAGCCCAGCCGGCTGCGCACTGTGCCGCGTGGAGCACTCGATGCCACGGGCACCGACGAGGCCGGCTGGGCCCGCGATCGACGTGTCGATTCGGAATGGCGGTAGGAACACACTGGTTCCAATTAGCTGATTCGCGTTACAAACCACAATGAAGGAGAAAGTCATGATCCGCAAATTCAGTGCATTGATGTCTCTGCTTCTGGGCGCGGCGTTGCTCGTGAGCGCCGGATGTGAGGACGAAGCAGGCAAGGCAGCCCTCAAGACCTGCAACACCAGTCTCGAAAGCCTGCAGAAGACATCGGCCGCTCAAACGGCAAGCGTGAACCACCTGAAGGCCGACCTTGCCCAGGCACAGGCCAAGGTGCAGGAGTTGTTGACCAAAGAGACCGAGCAAGCCAAAAACCCCAAGCTGATGGGCAAAGCAGAGGCTCCCGCCGCCAAGAAGCCCGCCGCCCCAGCCAAGAAGAAGTAGCCGCGTCGGCGAGCAGGAGAGGCTCCGCGAAGGGCGAGGTCCTGTCATTCTTGCTCTTCTTCACGTTCATGGCCCATCTCAGCGCGGTGCTGTTCCACACGCTGTAGTGTCCGGAAGGTCATCGCGTAGTTTCTTGCATAAATTGGCGGAGATACGGAGCTTGAATTGAAGGGCACCGTCCAGGCAACGCGGGTGGTTTGTCCAGCAATTGCGAGAAATGCAGCCATGCCGAATCTTGAAGATTAGGTCTATCATCGCATCATGCGCCAAGATGCGATCCCATCTGGTCCGGCCCACACTCCGCCACCCTGTCTTCAAGGCGCCGTTGGGCACTCCGAGTTCTCCCGTCCTAGAGACTCGGAGGCTCACGCTGCGCGGCGCTTCCAGAAGGTCTCCAACTCCTTGAGGCGCCGCTCGGGATCCTTCGCAAGAAGCACCAGTTCGGCCACCAGCATCGGGCTGGGCGCATGGCGGCCGGCTTTGACGTGCGAAAGATAGCCCTGCGAAAGGCCAAGGAGATGCTCAATGCGCTTCTGCTCCACGGCAGCTCCAGCTAGCTTGACGAGTTGTTGGGAGGCAAGCCGGACAAGCTCCGCCGTGTAGGCTGTCCCCAGTACGCCGTCGAGAGCCTGGCTCTGGCGCACGCTCAGCCACTCCTCGCCGCAGCGATCACATGTGGGGATCGCGAAGTCAGCAGGGACCTCGACCTCCATTGTCTTGTACCATTCGCGCCTGCCCGGGCTCGCCACGGGACGGATTGTTCCCTTGCCACACTGGGCGCAGCGAATCTTCTTCATGGCGTCACCTTCTTTCCGCGGGCGGTACGGATCGGCTGTTCCAGTGGGTGGAACTAAACCAGCAGGACGTGCTCAGGCAGCAGCGTGAACTTGATGTACCAAGCCCGGCAGGCCATTTCGGTGCCGGCAACCATGGCCGTGATGGGTGGAGTCGCTTGGTATGCGTACACGTCACAGATGTCCGGGTTTTGGAACTTGGTTTCAACGAACGCACCTTCGGTCAACTCTCTCAGCATGCGGGTGGCCGCCTCGGCAGCCAGACGTGGCGTGGTGAAGAAGACACGGGCACGTGTCTTCGAGAGAAGAATTGCATCCGGAGACGCCGCGACGTCCTTCACCTCTTTCAAGTTGAAATGCGGAGTCCGTGCCACGCGCCTCGATTGTACTCAATACAATCGGACAGGCAAGGGGGGAATATGCGTCGCTTCTGGATGCGCGTCGTGCGGTTGGCTCAGAGAACCCGCCGGGTCCACAAAGTCCGGTGCCTGCGGATGGCCAGCACGGCCAGGGACCGCAAGATCGGACGGGACTGTTTTCATGACCGCTCCTGTGTCAAAGGTGCTGCCGGCCTATCACCGGAAAGAACACACTTGCCAGTATGCCGAAGTCGGCATATCCTTCTCTGGTGAAAGAACCGCGAAGCTTTGCCAGACGTCCTTTGCTCGAAATCCCGAGCAAACCGCTGGTCTGGCTACACGGGGAGATCAAGACGCCGCCCATGTCGCGAGAGGCCCGCATCGAGGCTGGGTTTCTTCTGCGTCGCGCGCAGGAAGGCGAGAACCTCTCGATGCCTGAATCTCGTCCGATGCCCAGCATCGGGCAAGGCTGCCATGAACTTCGCATCACAGACGTTGAACGCCGAATCGAATGGAGGGTGGTCTACTGCGTCGGCAGGCTGGCGATCGCCGTCCTCGAAGTGTTTGAAAAGAAGACGAAGCAAACGCCCCAAGACACGATCGCGAACTGCCGGCGGCGCTACGCCGCTTTCAAGAAGGAAGGCACGCCATGAACAAAGCTCAGCGAGAACGATTCCAACGCGCTGGTTGGAAGGTCGGCACTGTCGGCGAATTTCTCGAACTCACCCCTGCCGAAGAGGACCTCATCGAGACGAAACTCCGTCTCGGTGGACTGGTTCGAGCCTTGCGCGAGCGTAGCCATCTTTCACAAGCCGCCCTGGCCAAGAGAATCGGGTCGAGCCAGCCCCGTGTGGCCAAGATCGAAAGCCACGACCCCGAGGTCTCACTCGACTTGCAGATGAAGGCGATCTTTGCCTCTCGCCCATCGGCCTCCCGCGAACTTGCGGCTCTCATCAGGAAGTGGGAGGCCCCCATCTCGGCAAGAGGTACTGCGCACGCGCGACGGCTGGTGAAGACGCGTCCTCCACTCCCCGGGCGCAACACCAAAACCGCCGCCTGACCTTACTGTTGCTGTCGCCATGCGTGGTATCCACGGAGTCACGTGCGGCGGGTTTGGCATGAATGGGGAACGTTCCTCATGCGGCCACGCGCGTTCCTCATTGTGGCAAATTGTCCCCAAATGGCTTTTCTCGGCCCCAATGAGGAACGTCCCTCATTGGCCAGAATGAGGAACGAACCAGGTGATGAACTGCGGCAACTGGACCCAAATGGTGCAACAGGTGGCGAAATCCAAACTCAATCGCCACGCCATCCGAGGCTTCGGTCGGCGCCACCTGTTCCATAGCTGCCTCTGAAGTCAGCGAATTTAGGCCACAATTCTCGCGACGAGTTTCTGGACAGTACGGGGGAAACTGGGCTTGTTTTCCCCTGGCTAGGGGATAGATCAGGTGCCTAGGCCGCCATGACCTTCCTGTTGGGAATCTGGAACGCGATTCGGTGAAGGAAAAATGGCGTTTGAAACGACTAGGCTCAGCAAAGACCGCAGCCGACCCGCCTGCATGAAGAGCCACGAAACCGGGAATAGCGCGCCTTTTCCACGCTGGTCCGTGTGGCTGGGGTTGCTGGCGTGGGTCGGCTTCCTTGTGCTCTGGATGTCTCGTACGGATAGGGCGTCGGCCGAGCTCTCGGCGGCGAACCTGTACAATTGGAGATCCTTGGCCGCCTGGACGAAGCTGGTGCTCTTGCACGCAGGCAAGAATCTGTTGTTGTTTGTTCCGGTTGGCTTTCTGTCGGTCTTCTCCCTGCCGCCGCGAGCGGCTTGGCTCGATCGCGCCTTGCGCCGATGGATTCCCGCCATCGCCATCTCGTTTCTGCTAGCTGCCATCGTGCGTGCACTGCACGTCCTATCGGCTTCCGCCGCGCCGTTCGCTGCGAGCGCGATGCTCGGCGTGCTCGTGCCTTGGCTCGGTTGCTTGCTCGGCACTTGGGCAGGTATGGCGTGGGCGCGGGGAACGCTGGCGCGGCTTTTGTTCTTGCCCAAGTTGGCCCTGCTCGCGGCGCTGCTTGCGGGCAGTGCCGCGGTTGTGGTCCACCTGGCCATCGACACTTCCCCGGCCAGCATTGAAATGCCCAAGGTCAGCTCGGCAGATCGGCGTCACCTCTACGATCTCTTCGTCGGGAAGAATCCGCTCAAAATCAAGCAAGACTCGACGGTTACACTCAGCATCACCGAGCACGAGCTCAATCTTCTGGCGGCGTGGGCGCTGTCGGTAGAGAACTCAGCGCGGCGGGCAGCGGTCAAACTCGATGGAAGCCAAGGCGAACTCCTCGCCTCGATCCCGATTCGAGGCCGTTCGCAATACTTGAACGTCATCGCTCACGGAACCTTCAGTGTGCGTGAGGGAAACGTCGCCGTGCAAGCCGATCGTCTGCGCATTGGGCGAGTCGAGATCCCCAAGATCCTGCTTGCGGTACTGTCACCCATGGTCGCACACACCGTCGCCGACGATCCCCGGATACAACCCGTTCTGGCTCACGTCCACAGCGCTCAATTACGCTCGGGAATGCTGACTGTGACCTACAGCCACGGGACACCAACCAAGGGACTCATTTCTGGACTGTTCCACGAACCGGACGCAGCCCAGATTGATATCCCGGCCGTCCACGCGCAGATCTTCAACTTGATTGCAGCGGCGCCCAAGCTGCCTCGTAGTAGTGAAGCGCGCTTTGCTGCCACAGTTCGGACCGCGTTTGGTTTTGCGCAAGATCATTCGCCGCAAGATCGCGCCGTCGAAGCGAACCAGGCCGCCCTGCTGGCACTTGGCATTGCGCTCGGCCACCCGCATGTGGAAACGCTCATGGGTCGGTTCATGGACGACTCGACTCGGGTTGCGCTCGGCCGCGCCTTCGGCGGAACGACGTTGCGCAAGCGCGACGATTGGCCCAAGCATTTCTTTGTTAGCGCTGCCCTCACGGTAATTGCCGAGCGCAACGTCAGCGACGCCAGCGGCTTGCTGAAAGAGGAAAAGGACGCGGCGGGCGGCAGTGGATTTTCGTTCGGAGATTTGCTGGCCGATCGAGCGGGAACGACCTTCGCACAGGTCGCCACGCGGGATGAAGCCTCGGCGCGCGCGCTACAAGCAAGGCTCGCCCAGGGCTTCAAGGTCGATGATTTCTTCCCCAAGGCAGAGGATCTTCCCGAAGGTATCCAAGATGCCGATTTCCAGGCGCGCTACGGCGGTACTGGCGGCGAGGGATATCGGCGCGTGACCGCCGAGATCGAACGGCGCATTGCCAGCTGCCCGGCCTACGCAAGCGCGCCACGATCTCCCGAGTGAGGAGCATCACCTACACCGAGCCCGGCTGTGCGCCGCAAATACTCCGTGCGGACCTGGAAATGGCGATGATCTTGTCCGTGCTCGTGCCGCAAGAAACCAGGACGGGAGCAAACAGCAGGGTACTCTTGCCGGATGCTTCGTGAAGTCACAAGAACCCTTGGTGTCCAGAAATAGATCGCTGGAATTCTGGCACAAAATCGCGGATATGCGCAGCTTGAATCTGCGCGTCTGAGCGTTCTTCCGATGGTGGCGCTGATGGACAGCGGCCCCGGCTGGTGTATCCGATGCACCGACCCCGTCTGGAACCTCGGGTTTGAGCGCGGCAATCTTGTCGCGTGGAACGTAAACCCCTTACAGGGAGGGTGAATGCGCTGGGCCGGATTGCGGGCATGCTGGGGGCATGGAGAAGAACGGAAGTTTGGCAGCGTCATCGTCGAAGCGAAGGCGCCGGCCACGAGCAGCGTGGCT
>Ga0265316_10002644_pt1 | contig 18455 bp, 13 predicted proteins | sample 4522metaG_FD_202092 | JGI IMG/M metagenome (GOLD analysis project Ga0265316, IMG submission 202092) | Rhizosphere microbial communities from Carex aquatilis grown in University of Washington, Seatle, WA, United States - 4-5-22 metaG | ecosystem: Host-associated > Plants > Roots > Rhizosphere >... | reverse complement strand
ACATTCCGGATGCGATCAAACAATCCATGAAGCTGAGATTCGTGGATTCCATGGATGAAGTGTTGAAGATCGCCCTGGAGCGCGAGTTGGTGGCGCTCCCCATGCCGGCGGGACCCACGGAAGTTGGCGTGCAGCCGGTGTTGGAAGAGAGCCGGGCACATTGAGCAAATTGGGATCGGGGCCGGGGCCGGGCGCTCGGAGCCCGGGACGTGGCGCCGCGCCGGGGCCGGACCTCGGCCGCGCCCGGCCGTCCCGCGCGGTTGTGGTTTGAAGTCGGAATTCGTAATAAGCGCTGGCCAGCCGGGGATGTTTCCCTCCGACCGGCTGCCGGAAATCGCATTTTTAGGTAGAAGTAACGTAGGAAAGTCCAGCCTGCTCAACGCCCTAGCCGGGCGGAAAGGGCTGGCATTTACCAGCAACACGCCGGGGCGAACGCAAACCATCAATTTTTACCGAGTCGAGGGAGCGTTCTACTTCGTCGATCTGCCCGGGTACGGATACGCCCGGGTTCCGGCGGAGTACCAGCGCGCCTGGAAGAAGCTGATCGAACAATATTTGGAGAATAGAGAGACGCTAAGACTTTCCTGCCTGATCCTGGATGCCCGCCGCGGATGGATGGACAAAGATCTGGATCTGAAACGGTGGCTCGAAGATCGTGGCAGAGCGTACCTGGTAATCGCCACAAAGACCGATAAGTTAAATCAATCCGAAGAGGAACGCGGTATGCGCGCCATCCGCGAGGAAGGCGTGGAACCGATGCCGTTCTCGGCCTCCAACGGCCGGGGAGTGAGGGAAATTTGGCAAGCAATAGCGACAACACTTCAACCACGGTAGGCAACGGCCTGCCGCAGGAAAAACCCGAGAGAATCGAAAAGCCCACCGAAGAGAATTCCGTCCGCGAGAACCCGGCGCCCGCCGCTTCCGCCGACACGGAGAAACCGGAAAAAACCGAGAAGGCCGTGGCCCCTCTGGCGAACGAAAGGCCGCACGCGCCGCGCCCGGAACGCGCCGAAAGGGCCGCCAAGCCGGCCGCGCCTCCGGCCGCGGAAGCCAGACCGGCCGCCGTGGCGAAGGCAGCGGAGCCCAGGCCGGCCGAACTCAGAGCGGCCCCGGAACCGAGAGCAGCCGTGGAGCCGAGGCCGGCGGAGGTTAAGGCCGCCGAACCCGCCGCGGCGGAGGTCCCGGCCGCGGCCATCCCGCCCGATCCGAGCGGCCACCCCGGCCACCAGCGGCGCAAGCAGCAGGCCGCGCAGAACGTCAAAGCCGGCACTCCTACGCTCGACCTGGTGGAGCTCAAGGACATGAGCATCCAGAACCTCAACCAGGTGGCCAAGGAAATGAACATCGCCGGCGCCGCCGGGTTGCGCAAGCAGGAGCTGATTTTCAAGATTCTGCAGACGCAGGCTGAGAAGAGCGGGTTGATTTTCTCCGAAGGCGTGCTGGAATGCCTGCCCGACGGCTTCGGCTTCCTGCGCGCGCCGGAGTACAACTATCTGCCGGGGCCGGACGACGTGTACGTTTCGCCCTCGCAGATCCGCCGCTTCGACCTGCGCACGGGCGACACCATCTCCGGCCAGATCCGCCCGCCCAAGGAAGGCGAGCGGTATTTCGCGCTGATCAAGGTGGACGCCATCAATTTCGAGCCGCCGGAGGAAGCGCGCAACAAGATTTTCTTCGACAACCTGACGCCGCTCTATCCCAACGAGCGGCTCAAGCTGGAGACCGTGCGCGACAATTATTCGGGCCGTGTGATGGACCTGCTGACGCCTATCGGCAAGGGACAGCGCGGGCTGATTGTGTCGCCTCCGCGCACCGGCAAGACCATGCTCCTGCAGAGCCTGGCCAATTCCATCACCACCAACCATCCGGAAGTGACGCTGATTGTGCTGCTGATCGACGAGCGTCCCGAAGAAGTCACCGACATGCAGCGCAGCGTGCGCGGCGAAGTGATCAGCTCGACCTTCGACGAACCGGCGACGCGCCACGTGCAAGTGGCCGAAATGGTGATCGAGAAGGCCAAGCGGCTGGTGGAGCACAAGCGCGACGTGGTGATTCTGCTCGATTCCATCACGCGCCTGGCGCGCGCCTACAACACCATCGTGCCGCCCTCCGGCAAGGTGCTCTCGGGCGGCGTGGATTCGAACGCGCTACAGCGGCCCAAGCGGTTCTTCGGCGCCGCTCGCAACATTGAAGAAGGCGGGTCGCTGAGCATCGTGGCGACCGCGCTGATCGACACCGGCAGCCGCATGGACGACGTGATTTTCGAAGAGTTCAAAGGCACCGGCAACATGGAAATCCACCTGGAGCGCAAGCTGGTGGACAAGCGCGTCTTTCCGGCCATCGACATCAACAAGAGCGGCACGCGCAAGGAAGAACTGCTGCTGCCCAAGGAGGAGCTGAACCGCGTGTGGATTCTGCGCAAGGTCTTGAACCCGCTTTCGCCGGTGGAGACCATGGAACTGCTGCTCGACAAGCTGGGGAAGACGCGCAGCAACGCGGAATTCCTGAACTCAATGAGCGGGTAGGCTTCCTATAAGCCACCTCAAGACGCGGCTTGCTCACCAGGTTCGCCGAGGTTGATTTTGCCACCTCTTCATGATGTACGTTGACTATGACGTGCGTTATTTGTGACGTGCGTTGAATAGTGTATGAAGGCCAATCCAGGCGGAGTAGCCGGCGCGGCGATCATCGACCCTGAGGTGGAGATCGCCGGCCTTTGGAGCAAACTGCAAACTCGCAGCGTTGCGCTGAGTGCCGAACGGCGTGTCGCTCCGGCGAAATATTGTCCCGTCTCACGAGGGGGAATCGAGGCCTAGCAACACAATCCCCGGCTTGATCCAAGTGTCTCGGTAGCCCGTTTCGAGGAGAACCTCATCGCGATCTTCCGATACGCGGCCGAGAATGCGCGATCAGCGGTTGACCCCGCCCCGAATTCAATTCGGGGCCTCCTTCCCGATCCCGGCCTGGCGCCCATCCCGCCCTCCCGAAGTGCGGCTTCGCGGAATAAAAGTGAATGACGTCCGAAATGGAGGCGGTTGGACGTATAATCGCTAGTAGCCGCGAGGCCAGGACGGAAGCTCCTGCCTTAGGGTTGGCCCGGACGCGGAGTCAGCCAGGCGAGAAAAGGAGTCTGTATGAACCCTGAGTCGTCACGTCGCACTTTCCTGGCCGCGGGGCTGGCTCTGCCCGCCGCCGGACTGGCGAAGCCCTCCACCACTCCGCTCGATGCGCAGGCCCCCGCTAAGGGAGCGCCCCCCAAGCCGGCACTCACCTATCGGACGCTGGGGAAGACCGGCCTGAAGGTAACGTCGCTGTCTTTCGGGTGCATGACCGCGTCGGACCAGTCCGTGCTCCAGAGGGCCGCCGACCTGGGCATCATTCACTTCGATACGGCGCGCGGTTACCAGGGCGGAAACAACGAGCGGATGGTGGGCGGGGCGCTGAAGGGCAAGCGAAAGCAGGTGATCATCTCCAGCAAGAGCATCGGCAAGACCAAGCAGGAGGTTCTGGCCGACCTGGACGTCAGCCTGAAGGAACTGGGCACGGACTACCTCGATATCTGGTATCTCCACAACCGGAGCACCCCGGCCGAGGTGACCGACGATCTGTTGGAAGCCCAGCGCAGCGCCAAGCAGGCCGGGAAGATCCGGTTCGCCGGCGTCAGCACGCATTACAATATGGACCAAATGCTGGCGCACCTGGTCGAGCGGGGGCAAACGGACGTCGTCCTGACCACCTACAACTTCGCCATGAAAAACGTGGCCATGGACAATCAACCGGCGCGCGTCGCCAACATGACCGCGGCCATCCAGACGGCGCGCAAGGCCGGCATGGGAATCGTGGCCATGAAGACGCTGGCCGGGGGGCTTACGCGGGCCTCGCGCGGCGACCGGCTCTACGGGGCGTCGCAGGGCGCGGTGGTGAACACCCTCAAATCGGAGGGCGCGCCACTGGCGGCCATCAAGTGGGCCCTCAAGAACCCATCCCTGGATACGGCCATCGTATGCATGACCGACCACGATCAGCTCGACGAGAACCTGCGCGCCATGGCCGAACCTTTTACGGACAAGGACGAGAAGCTCCTGAACCAGCAACTGGCCTACATCGGTCCGAAGTACTGCCGCATGTGCGGGGCCTGCGGCGGCGTCTGCGAGAAGGGCGTTCCGGCGCCGGACATGCTGCGCTTCCTGACTTACGCCGAGGGCTACGGACAATTCGCCCTGGCTCGGGAGAAGTTCCTGGAGCTGCCGGCGGAGGTCCGCGGCATCCGGTGCAGCGACTGCGCCTCCTGCTCGGTTCACTGCCCCTATGGCGTAGAGGTGCGCGCCCGGGTGGGCCTCGCTCAGGAATTGTTCGCCTGATCTCTGGCCACCGATGAACACCGATAACTAAGTTTTCCAAAATACAGCTACGTATTCTGTGGCTTTGAGTGGGACAGGCCGGGGTACCCTCTGGGTCCGCCTGTCGTCGCGCCGAAGGCGCGCTCCGCGCGCATGACAGTACAGGCGGACTGTCCCACTCAACGGCCGAACAATACGTCGCCGTAACTCGGAACAGGCTTTTCTTATGCGCCTGCCGGGAGCCCCTTCGGTGGCCGGGATAATCGGCGCGAGCGGCGCGGCATTAGTTCTTCAGTTCCACGACCACCTCTTCGAGCGGCTTGTCATTCAGGTTCTCAAGCTTATGCTTGCAGGGGCCGTCCCAGGTGGACTCTCCCACCTTGTGCTGCTTGACCTCGGCCTTTCCCTCAGGCGAGGTTTCGCGGACGTTCTGCTCCGTGAGATACACCACCACGTGGTTCACGGCGTGCTCGTCGATCGGCACGCTCTCGCGAGGACCGATCTTGAGGCGGATAACCCGAACCTGGCTGTTGTCGAATTCCAATTTGCAATCTTTGGGGTCGACGCGCAATGGGTCGAGAGCGGTACTCACCACTATCGCGGGGTCTCCCGCCTTCTTGATTCCGATATCGACGAGCACCGGCGCACCAGGGTCCGCAACTTTCATACTGTCCGGGACTTCGGAGCGGTGCATCCCGCTTGCCGGGCTCCATTGGACCTCACCCGCCGCCCACTTCAGGGTCACGTCCTTGCCGTCGAGGTAATGGAGCACTTCCCCGCCGTTCTGAAAGTAGATCATCACGCGATTCAGTTTGTGGTCGTGCGGCTGTCCGTGCCGCTGGTTGATGAGCACCTGGCCGTTCTCGAAGGTCGACTTGGAGTTCTGCGCGATCAGCGTGGCTCCCGCAAGAAGGCCAAGTGGGAACGCCCATTGGGTGAGTAACCGCAGCGTTGGCATTGGCCCATTGTACAGCAGCCCGCCGGCCGGAGCGGCCCTGCGCGCGCCGCTCGAAGCCGCTCGGGATGCCGTGCTTTGCCCGGCAAGAGGTGCTAACATCTCGACAATGAGACTCGTGCGAATTGCGGCATTTATTCTCCTGGCGGTCTCGGCCCTGTCAGCGGCCAAGACACTCAACATGTACATGATCGATGTGGAAGGATCGAAGGCGTTTCTGCTGGTTTCGCCCTCCGGGCAGAGCATGCTGATCGATGCCGGTATTCCGGGATCCGAGCAGAACGGCCGCGATACGAACCGCATCGTGGAAGCCTGTAAGACCGCCGGTGTGAAGAAGATCGACTTTATGGTCACGACGCACTACGATGGCGACCACGTGGGCGGGGTTCCGGCGCTGGCGGCGCGCATGCCCATCGGCACATTCGTGGATCACGGCGAGAACGTTCAAATCAACGATTTCACGCTCAAAGTGGTGAAGGACTACATGGACGTCGCAACCAAGGGCAAGCGCGTGGTGGTGAAGGCCGGCGACAAGATCCCCATTAAGGGCTTCGACGCGCAGGTAGTCATGGCGGCGGGAAAGGCGATTACCGCGCCGCTCGCTGGGGCGGGCCAGCCGAATCCACTTTGCGATACCACTCCGCGGAAGACGTGGGGGCTGAATTCGCGCGGAATCCTGGACAACCAGGACACCAACGAAAACTCGCACGCGATTGTGCTGCTGGTGACTTATGGCAAGTTCCGTATGCTGGACCCGGCCGATCTGACGTGGAACATGGATCGCGAGATGTTTTGCCCGATCAACCGGATCGGCACGGTGGACCTGTATATGACCGCCAATCACGGCATGGACGTCGCCAACTCGCCGCTGATGGTGCACGCGCTCCAGCCGCGGGTGGTGATCGCGGACAATGGACCGCGCAAGGGCGGAACGCCGGACGTGTTCAAGACTGTCGAATCGTCGCCCGGCCTGGAGGATTACTGGCAGGAGCATTATTTGATTGCCAGCGGCGACAAAGCCAATGTCGCACCGGACTTCATCGCCAACATAGAGGGCAGCCCGGACGGCAAGATGATCAAAGTCTCCGTCGAGCAGGACGGCACCTTCACCGTCACCAATATGCGCAACAACTTCAGCAAGACTTATAAGCCGCGGAAGTAGAATCGGAGTTGGCCCGGGACAGCGGCCTGTCGGGCGCCGAACCGCGCCTACGTTCCGTTGCCTTCGTTCCCGGCATCGTGTTAACCTCAGCACGCGAGGAGTGAATCGCCCACCCGGAATGCTGCCGATCGCGGCCGGCGGGGGCCCACCCTGCCGTCGCTTGACACAACTCGGGAGAACCGAGGGGCGGAGACAGCAGTCGCCGCCGATGTGCAGAAAGAGGAAATGGTATATGACCGATAACTCGGTATCTCGTCGCTTGTTCATGGCAGCCGTAGCAGCAGCTCCGGCGGCGCCTGTCCTGCTCGCCTCGGACAGAATTGCCATATTCGATCCGCCGCCCGACCGGGTCCGAATCGTGGTGGCTGAGGCCTCGTTCGTGGTCCCTCCCCCCGCCTACACGGCCGCAGAGGTGCAACAGATCAAGTCCGCGGCTTCGGGCAAGCCCATTGAGTTCACTCATACATCCAGCCTCGATGAATTGTACAAGGTGCTGCCCGATGCCGACGTGGTCTTCGGCGCGCTGAACGCCGAGATGCTGTCGCGGGCGAAGAACCTGCGGTGGATGCAGGCCATAGAAGCGGGCATGGAGCACGTCCTGTTTCCAGAGCTGGTCAAGAGTAATGTGGTGGTGACCAACATGGCGCGGATGTTCGCCCCGGGCCTCGGGGACACCGCCATGGCAATGTTATTGAGCCTGACGCGCGGGCTGCAGAAGACCTACATTCCGCAGTTCCAGAAGCGGGTGTGGAATCGCGATTTCAAACAGGTGGAGCTCGACGGCATGACCATGGCGATCTCGGGCATGGGCGGCATTGGGCAGGCCGTGGCTACGCGCGCGCACTACGGCTTCAACATGCGGATTCTGGGCACGGATGCGAAACCCATGGCCAAGCCGGTCTTCGTGGACGAATTGCACGAGCCGGCGAAACTCATGGACATAGTCGCGCAGGCGGACGTGGTGGTCTGCGCAACTCCGTGGACCGATGGGACCAAGGGCCTGTTCAACGACAAGGTTTTCCGGGCTATGAAGAAGACCGCTTACTTCCTCAATATGTCCCGCGGACCGCTGGTGGACGAGCCGGGGCTGGTCTCCGCGCTGAAGGAAGGCCGGATTGCCGGTGCGGGCCTGGACGTCGTGTACCCCGAGCCGTATCCGCCCACGGGCGCGTATTGGGATTGCCCGAACCTGGTGATGACGCAGCACACCGGTGGATTCTCGCCGGGACGCCAGATCCGTCTCATGGGCCTGCTGGCCGAAAACGTCCGGCGTTATACCACCGGCTTGCCGCTGATGAACGTGGTTGACAAACAGCGCGGCTACTGATTCGCACCGCCGGCGCGTGCGTGGTGGGGCTCTCCACTGCCGCCCAACGGCCTCACGTAAAATGGGCGGGTGGAGAGCGCCAGATGACTGCGAGAAAGCGCAACTGGATTGCCGCGATCGGCCTGGTGGCCGTGCTGCTGGCGGTTGGCCTGGCCATCGCGGCTTCGGTGCTGGCTCGGCGCGTTCAGCCTTATGCGCGCCAGGCGGCAATTCGCTACCTGAGCCAGCGGTTCGCGAGCGATGTGGAACTGCAGTCGCTCAGTATCCGGCTTCCCGAGACTTCGCTGTTCCATCTGGTTCTTACGCGGGGACGGGGGATTTCGGCGCGCGTCGAAGGCGAGGGGCTGGCTCTGCGGCTGAAGGACCGTCCCGACTTCGTTCCCCTGTTCGCGATCCGGAAGTTCCGTTGCGATGTCGATTTGCAATCGCTTCTCCACCCTCCGATAACCGTTACGCAAGTCTGGGTGACCGGCATGGAAATCCAGGTACCGCCGCGATCGGAGCGCGCGCCGGCTTCCCCGCCGGCTTCGGCGGGCGCGGAGCCGGCCGGCCAGCAGAGCGAGTCTAACCCCAGTGTCACGATCCGGAAGGTGAGCATTCAGCACGCCGTATTAGTGCTGAATCCCGGAGACGCACGAAAGGTCCCTCTGCGGTTCGAAATCCAGAATCTGCTATTGGAATCCGCCGGAGCCGGCGCGCCCATGAAATACGATGCGTCGCTCACCAATGCCAAACCTCCGGGAAAAGTGCACGCCACGGGCACATTCGGACCGTGGCTTGCCGAGGAGCCGGGTGACACGCCCATCACGGGCGACTATGAGTTTACGAAAGCCGACTTGGGAGTTTTCGCCGGGATCGCAGGCACATTGCGATCGAGCGGCAGCTTCGAGGGAAGACTCTCCGCTCTCGCGGCGCGCGGCCAAGCGTCGGTCCCCGATTTCCGTTTGCGCAAAAGAGGCAGCCCCGTTCCGCTATCTGTCCGCTTCGCGGTGCTGGTGGATGGGACCAACGGAAATACTACGCTCCAGCCGGTGACCGCCACATTGGGCTCGACGAAATTCACCACCAGCGGCGGCATCATCCGGCACGAGCCCAACCAGCCGCGCGCCATCAGCCTGGATGTTTCGATGCCCGACGGGAATCTGCGCGACGTGCTTCGCCTGGCGATGAAGGGCGATCCTTTCATGGAAGGGCGGCTCGAGCTCTCGACGAAAATCGACATCCCGCCATTGACGGAAAAGGTGCGTGAGAAACTGGAAATGGACGGGCACTTTCAAGTGTCGGATGCCAGGTTTCTGCATTCCCCGATTCAAAATCAGATTGACGGCCTGAGCAACCGGGCGCGGGGGCAGCCCCGGAACCCGGCGAGCGATCAGGTAGTCTCAAACATGAGTGGGGAATTTCATCTGGAGGATGCCGCAATCGAGTTTCGGAAGCTGTCGTTCGGAATTCCCGGAGCGGATATCGATCTGGCTGGCGGCTACAATCTGGATAGCGATGCGCTGGCTTTCGCCGGCACGCTCAAATTGCAGGCGACGGTTTCCCAACTGGTGACCGGCTGGAAGAGATTGATTCTGAGACCCGCCGACCGGCTCTTCGAAAAGAACGGCGCGGGCACGTTTCTTCGCATTCGAGTGGATGGGACTTCCAAGACGCCGAAGTTGAGCGTCAATGTCGCGGGGAGAGAACTTGCGGTTCCGCTGCCAAAACGGTAGGCCGCTCCGGCTATGGCTGGCGCTGGCGTTGGTATGCGCCGGAATCCCGGCCTACGCGCAAACGCCGGTGATCCTGATTTCTATCGATACCCTCCGCGCCGACCACCTGGGCGTGTACGGCTACCGCAAGATCGCGACTCCGAATATCGACGCCTTCGCCCGCCACGGTACGATATTCGAAGCCATCGAGTCGCAGATCCCGCTCACGCTTCCATCGCACACCACGCTTTTCACCTCGGCGTATCCGTTCGAGCATGGCGTGGAGGAGAACGACCAGCGCGTCTCAGCGGGTGTGGTGACGCTGGCTTCCGTGCTGCGCTCCCACGGCTATAAAACGGCCGCGTTCGTGGGCAGCGTGCTGATGGACCGCAGCCTGGGGCTGGATCAGGGTTTCGATTTCTACGACAGCCCTTTCCGCGGATTATCGGAAGAGTCCAGGAACCCGTATGCCGTGGGGGTCAGGCGCGACGGCGCTTTGGTATTGCGCGCGGCGCGGCAGTGGCTGGGCGAAAACCGCAACCAGCCCGTATTCGCCTTCGTTCACCTGTACGATTTGCACGCGCCTTACAGCCAGGCTCCGAGCCGGGGAGGGTTGCCGAACGCGGCTGGCTACGATGCGCAGCTCGCCTATGTCGACCGCCTCCTGGGCCAGTTCCAGCAGGCGCTCATGCAGGGCGGATGGTGGGAGCGTTCGCTGGTGGTGGTGCTCTCGGACCACGGAGAGAGCCTGGGCGACCACGGCGAATCGAGCCACGGATATTTCATCTATCAGAGCACGCTGCTGGCGCCCTTGATCGTTCACTGGCCGGACGGGGTTTCGGGCTACGAAGAGCGCGCCGGCCAGCCCGGCGGACTGATCGACGTTGCTCCCACCATCCTGGATTTCCTGAAACTGCCGGCGCCCGCGACGTTCCATGGCGCCAGCCTTCTGGCCGCGGCCCACACGGCGAAGGACGACGGGCGCGCGGTCTACAGCGAAAGCATGTACCCGCACGATGCTTTCCGCTGGGCGCCGCTGCGCGGAATCCGCGTGGGCGTGTTTCAATATATCGACGCACCGAAACCGGAGCTTTACTACCTGCCGGGCGACCCGGGCGAGTTGCACAACGTGATCGGAGAGAATGCCGAAATGGCGCGGACGCTGCGCGGACGGCTTGGCAGCCTGCTGGTGCAATACGCGGCGCGCCGCCCGTCGTCCTCCGGCGACGCGTCTCCGCAATCGCGGAGAACGTTGGAATCGCTTGGCTACGTCGGCCGCGGCCCGGATGGCGCCGGCTCGGGCGCCGATCCCAAAGACCGGCTGGCGGAATACAACCTGTACGAAAAGGCTTTGGCATCGATGTACTCCGGCAACCCGAGCGCGGCGGTGGCGGATTTCCGGCAACTGTTGGCGCGCGATCCACACAATTCGCTGGCCCGCTATTACCTGGGCGACGCGTACGTGCGGTCGCGGCAGCCGGAGAGCGCCATCCGCGAATGGACCGACGCGCTGCAATTCGACCCCACGTACGTGCCCGTGGCCGAAGCGCTGGGCGCGTTGTGGATTGGCCGGCAGGATTACGCCAAGGCTCGGGCAGCCTTTCAAAAGGCTCTGGCCATGGCTCCCGGCGATTCGGTCGCGCTGCTGGGGCTGGGGACTGCCGAGGAGCACCTGGGGCTGCTGCCCGACGCCCTCCAGCACCTGGAAAGCGCCTGCAAAACGATGCCCGATTCGGCTTCCTGCAGCCGCGAGCTACAGGCGGTGAAAGAGAAAATGAAGTAGCCGCGGCCGGCCCAGGCGCGCCAGCGGAATGGACAACAGCCATGCGGTGACCCCCGCGATGGCCGCCAACCACTCCCACCATTCCATGGTCACGCCGGCAAAGCGGAGCGGCGCTGGAACCGGCGAAATCCAGATGCGCTCCACGGGACCCGCAGGCAGCCGGCTCTCCGCGGGATGGAGCAGCGCATCGGCCCATGCCGTGGAACGAACCGTGCTGGAGTAGCGTGGCGCGGGCCGGGCGTCCAATTCTTTGGTGACGGTTTCACCGGCCACGGAAATCCGGCAGAGTCCCAGCCTCGGCGCGGTTGCGCGCAGCCTCCAACTGATCTCGCGGGCCGCCGGGACGTGCACGGGCGGCGCATCCACCTCGACCCAAGGTGGAGTTTGCAGCTCGACCGGCGGCAGCGCCCGGTCCGCCGCCGGGCGCGCCTCGACCGCCGGGGTCGGTTCCCCAGAGCGGACCATCCCGCCCGTCGGCGCCCGGTCCCCAGCCGGGCGCAGCCGTACCGTCAAGACGGCATGCCCTGCCGTCTGAAGCGGAGTGCGCGCGAAGAAATCGGTCAAGGGAACCGTCAGCAGCGCGACCACCGGCGCGGCGATGGCGAGCGGCGGTAGCGCGTGTCCCAGCAGAAGCGCGTTGGTTTTGGATATGCGCAACAGGCTGCCGAACGCCAGCGCAGGGTCGTCGCCGAAGAGCCGCAATTCCAGAACGTGGGCCCACAGTTTTCGGCGCAGCGTCCGGATGGCCGCGTGGTTGGTGAACAGCCAGAACGAGAGCGCCAGCACGATTCCCGTGAGAATCCCGGCGGCTGCGGCGGCGGCCATCGGATCGCGCCCGGAAAACGGCATCGCTCCAGATATCACTCCAAATACCCCAGGCCCTTCAGCTTTTCGATCAGCTCTTCTTTCGACCCGGCGGATTCCAGGCGCGCCAACTCCTTCTCCAGCGCGTGCATCACGAATTCCCGCGGCGACGAGTAACCGGCCGCGGCGGCGGCGCGCTCGATCCGCGCCCACAGGTCCTTCTCGAATTTGACGGTTGGTTGAAACATATCGTCAGTAAATGTTCCTTCCCGCCGGGCCTGTGGCCGGCAGACCAAACAGGGTGGGGAGGGACGCCGGCAGGTCCTTCAAATCGGGATCCGCCAGACGGCTTTTGCGGGTTTCCAGCAGCACGCCAGGCACGGCGCGCGGATCCATGCAGTGATCGCCGATCCACTCGTCGCGATTCTCCTCCACGATGGCGCGGCCGATCGATCCCAGGGCGCCGTCCCACGAAGCGCGGTATCCGGCCGCAAAGCCCACCACCAGGTCGGGCGCATATTCGATGTCGCCCCCGAATTCGGGATGCGGTCTCCAGACGGCGGTGACCGCGGGTTTGCCGGTGTCCGGATCGCGAAATGCGGAAAGCCGGGCGGCGATTTGCCGCGCCAGCTCCGCGGCGTCCTGGCGCGCGACCGATCCGTGCCCCTCCCTCCCCTGCAAGTTCAAGTATAGGGAGTTCAGCCCCAGAGAATAGGCGCGTGTGTTGGCCCAATCGACGTTGGCGGCCAAATCGTGGTCGTCGCCGGTGAGCGGCCGGCGCAGGCTGAGAAATCCTTCGCTCAGCAGCCAGGTATTCAGGTTCACGGCGCGGTCGAAACTGGCAAAGCCGTGGTCGGACATGACGATCAGGGTGGCGGTTTTGGCCCTGGCGCGCACCCAGCCGACGGCGTCGTCCACCATGCGGTAGGTGGCCAGCAAATCCCGGTCGAATTTTCCCCAAAGCATGTGGGAATTTTGGTCGACTCCGAAGAAATGGAAGAAGAGCAGCCCGCCGCGAAACTCCTTCACGGCTTCCTGCAACAGGGCGATGTGTTCGCGCGATACCATGCGGCTTTGGGTCAGGTACTCCTGCCGGTCGAAAACGTGTTGGCGCAGCGCGGAGGTGTCCTGCGGCATGCCTTGCGTGTAATACAAGCCGGCCGCGGCGGCGAGGCGAGCGCTGTAGGAAGCCGGTGCGGAGATCGCCACTTCGGGCCGCTGCGGGTCCACATTCACCGGCGAGACGTACACTTCAAACCCGGGCGCCAGTTGCCGGGCGTACACGCGGAACATGCCGTGCGCGGATTTGAGGCCGGGAATCAACGGGAATTCGGTCTCGACCCAATCCGACCATTCTCTCTGGCGCAGAATAAAGGACTGGCCGCGGACGGTGAAGCGCGCCACGGGTGCGGCGGCATCGAGATCCACAGCCATCTCCACGGACGCGAAGGCGCCATCCCGGCGGAACGGGTTAGGCGGTCCGAAGATGCGCAGCAGCGCGCGGCCATTTTCCACGCGGGTGGAAATAATCCGGCCGCCCGGCACATCGTGCGTGGACCCCGCCGGATCGTCGGTGTAAAGAGAAAACGTGCCGAACGTGCCTTCCATATCGGGAACCCCCATGCCGGAGAGGAACTCGCCGCGGGTGGCGGGCGGCGGATAATTCATGGGGATTCTCAGGATGGTGACCGGGATGCGCCGTTCCGCGAGGCTCTCCCAGAAGGCGCGGCCGCGGAGGAAGGTTTGGATTTTGGGAGACGTCAGCGGGATTTGAAAAGCGCCCAGCGGCACGGCACGGCTGGAGGGGACGGTTTCTCCCATGGAGGAGAACGGCTGCAACGTGCGCGGATTGCGGTGGATGAAATCGTAGATGCCGTGCGCCGTGGGGTCGCCGCCGGTGATGAACGTGGCCCACGCAACCGGACTCTGCGGGGGCATGGTTGTGCTCAACCGTTTGAATTCGCCGTCGCGCCGCAAGCGGTCGAGATTCGGCAGATCGGCCCAGTGGGCTTCGAGGAAATTGGGATCCATCCCATCGATTCCCAGTATGATGACGCCCGGCAGATTCGCGGGGGCGTGGCGGCCGCACGAAACCAGCAGGATCGCGAGGCTCAACAGCGGCCACGGGAGCCGCCATCGGATAGTGCGGGTCAGCGGCATTCGAAGACAGGCTTACCCTCCATCCAGCCGGGCGGGTCTACCCCGAACAGGCGGAGAAAACTCGGCGCCATGTCCTCGATGCCGGGGTCGGCGGAATCGATCGGGCGGTTGGCGAAGAGGATGCCCGGCACCAGCGGCGGGTCCACGCAATGGTCGCCGCTCCAGGGCCGGTCGTTCGCCTCGAACACCGGTCCGCCGGTTTCGCCGACCGCCGCGCCCCAGGCGGTGCGGTAGCCTTCGTGGTATCCCACAACCAGGTCGGGCGCGCGGTCGATGTAAGGTCCGGAGTAGATGGCGTCGGCATCGTAGAGGTTGCGAATGGCCGCGCTGGCGGTTGCGGCGTCTTCGAGGGCGGCGAGTTTTTCGATGAGATCCCGCTTCAGCGCGCGCGCCTCTTCGCCCGGCGCCACGATGCCCTCGGGCTCCCGCCCTGCGAGGTTCAGATAAAGGCCGCCCAAGCCCAGGGCGTAGGCGCGCGTGGCTTGCCAATTTACGCCAGCGAAATATTTGCCGTGCGCGTCGGGGGCGGCGCTCAAGTATCCGTTCTGCCGCAGCCATGCGTTCAGGTTTACGCCGCGGTCGAATGCGCAGAAGCCGTGGTCGGAGAGCACCACCAGCGCCGTGGCGGAATCCACGTGTTGCATGGCAAGTCCGACCACCTCATCCATCCGCCGGTACATGTCTTCGATGACACCGCCGAACTCCGCGGTGGGCGTTCGGTCGCGCATCTGCCGGAAGAACAGATGCTGGATGCGGTCGCTGGTATCGAAAACGCAGCCGGCAATGCCCTTGCGCGTCTTCTGCAAGGCATCGGTGAACATGCGCAGGCGCTCGTCGAAGATGGCGTACGCCTGGCTGAGGAAGTCGCTCTCGGAGAGCACTCGCTCGTTCATCGCCCACGTGTCTTCCGCCATCCCCAGCGTGGCGAACAGCCCGAGTAGTTTCGCCAGATAGCCGGCGTAGGCGGGCGGATGGCTGATCGGCAGGGCGGGATTTTCGGGGTCGATCTCGACCGGCGTGGCGTACAGCGAGAACCCGTTTGCGTTGCCGGTGGCCAGAAAGCGCACGATTCCGGACACGGACCGGAAGCGCGAAAGCCGGAATCGGACGCGAATCCACGGCGTGTATTCGTGTGGCCGCAACTCGAAGGACTCGCCTTGAATCCGCAGAACCGGCGGGTGCGAATCGCCGGATTCATCGCCGGATTCGAGAATGCGAAAAGGAATTCGCAGCGCGCGCGACGTGTGCTGCGGGCCTTCCAGGAACCCGCTGTAACCGCGCGTTTCGCGCGTCAGAGAATAATGCGTGCCGCCCTCCAACTCGCCCGGCGGCGGGTCGGCGCTGAACGCCGAGAACGAGCCCTGCGTTCCTTTCAGATCGGGCGTGCCCATGGCGGAAAGCATCAGGCCGTTGAATTTCTCCGGCGGGAAAGTGACGGGCACCCGCAGGATGATGGACCGGATGCGGTGGCGCCCCAAAATTGCCCAGAAGGATTCGCTGCGGCGCTTCCCTTCCACGGACGGGCGGCGGAGAATGCCGCGCGCCGCGGAAGCGACCTTCACCGAGGAAAGCTCCGGCACGTAACTTTTTGAGGCGCGATTCAGAAAGTCGAAGATGTTGTGGCGCGCGGGGTTCACGCCGGTCGCGAAGGTGGACCAGGCCACCGGAGAGAGCACGGGAAATGTCGTACGAAGCCGCCGGTAGCCGCCGGACTCGCGCAGGCGGGCGAGGTGGGGAAGCTTTCCCTCGGCCATGAGGCGCTCCGTGAGGCGCGGGTCCAGGCCGTCGAAACCGATGAAGATCAGCTTTCGAATCTGCGCCCGGCGAAGCGCCCTCCGCGAGCGAATGTAGCCCCAGCAGGCTCGAAACGGCCAGAACAGAATCGCGGCCACGTTGGCGGCAAGCGCCAGCAGAAGCGCGAGCAGGGATCCGCCGATGGCAAACCCGGCCCCCGGACCCACGTAGGCGAAGATGGCGCGCCCCAGCATCTCAGCGGATTTTCCCCTCCACGAACGGCACTTCGAGAACCTTGGGATGTTGGATCGGCCCATGGCCGAAATAGCCCTCTTCGCCAAAAAGTTCTCCGTGGTCCGAAGTGATGGTGATATAGGTGTTGGCGGGAACCGTGTCGAAGAGTTGCTCCATGGCGCCATCGAGAAACCGCACGGCCGCGATCTGGCGCTGGCGCAACTCCTCGAGTTTGGCGGGACGGAACTGGCGGGTCTTGGCGGCCGGAGTTTTCGAATCGAGATGCTTGAAGACGCCGTGCACGCCGCTCAGTTTCGGCCAGAGATCGGGCGGTTCGCCGGCCAGCGCGTAAGGGTAGTGGGTCTCGCCCACGTTCAGCAGATAGAAGGAGGGCCGGTCGCCGGGAAACTTCACTTCGCCCAGGATGGCGGAGAAATCGTTGTGCTGCGGCATCAGTTTATAAGTATCGAATCCGCAATTGAGAATCGTGTGCGGATTCAACACCGGCAGGGACACCCGCGCGTGGGTTCGATAGCCAAGCTGTTGGAGAAATGGCGGAAGGTAGAGACCGGGCACCAGCGATTTGAATTCGATGCCGCTCGAGCCCAGCCGTTGGTTGAACTTCAGGAAATCGGTCTTGTAGTATTCGGACGCGTACACGCGCTTCGGGCTGAGGTGGGGCATCAATCCCATAAGCAGATTGTAGTGCGAAGGGGCCGTCCAGGAAGCGTACGACCAGCGGCGCTCCACGCGTCCCAGTTTCTTCATGTGACGCGGCCTGGCGGCGAGGAAGGTGTCGTAGCGGCAGCTATCGAACACGATGAGCAGGTAGTTGTTGCGCGGGCGCTCTAAACCGGAGGACATGTCGGGTAATCCGTACGATAGACGCCGGATCGAACTTCCGGGGGTACGGAGAATTGGGGGAGGGCCCGGCAGCGGGACGGGGGCGTCCGGCCCAGAAGGGCACCCCGGTCCAGGGGGACCGCCCCACTAGAGCGCCGCCCGAGTCGGCGGAGGGGAAAGGCAGCCCGGCGCCGGCCGCTCTACGATCCCAGGAACCCGAGCTTCTTCGACGCGAAGTTGGCGAAGTTGGGAAACACCGTGGGCAAGGCGGTGTCCGGAATCCCGAACCACGACGCCAGCGTCGCGCCGTACTGATCGATCGCCGTGGTCGGAATCCAACGGCCGCGTGTGTCCGTGTCGTTGGGCCCGCCGAGCGCGAACGTCGGGAAGGCGCCGTAAATCTGCCCGCCCGCAACCGCGCCGCCCACCACCAGGTGATGGCTGCCCCAGGCATGATCGCTGCCATCGGTGGTGGTTGGCTGGAACGTCCGGCTGAAATCGGATTCCGTGAACGTGGTCACATTCTGCGCAACGGCCAGTTCCTCGGTGGCCGCGTAAAAGGCCGCGACGGCCTGGCTCAATTGCGGATAGAGCGTGTTGTGCGCTTCAAGCTCGCCGGCGTGCGTGTCGAATCCGCCCAGAGAGCAGAAGAAAATCTGCCGGCTCATCCCGAGATAGCTGGCCACCTGAATGACCTTCGCCACCTGCTGCAGTTGCAGCCCCAGCGAAGTGGTGGGAAACGGCGTCTTGAGCGCCGTGCCTTTGGCCAACGCCGCGGTGAGCGCCGTGGCATCGCCGATGCTGTTGGCCAGCGTGTTGTTGGCCGCCTGCGCCAGCTTGACGCCCGAGTCGAGCGTCAGCAGACTGTTCAGCGCGCTCCATCGCGCCTGCGCCGCCGACGACGAATTGAAGCCCGCAAGCTGCAACGTTCCGCCCGGCGCCACCGCCACCGGTTGCGTGGCCGCGCCGGTGCCCAGCAGGGAATTTCCGGCGACGGAAAAGAACACCGGAAAACTCGACGTGTTGATCTTCTGCGCCTCTATGTAATCGGCCGCTCGGCCGGCCCATCCGGTGGGGCTGTTGCCTTGCGCGACGGAGGTTTGCCACTGCAACTGCTGATCGGAGTGCGAAAACAGGTTCAGCGGAACCGGCGTCTGCTGGGCCTGATACTGCGCGCGCGTCAAGGGCTGCACCAGGGAACCGACATTGGCCACCACCGCCAGCTCCTTCGACGAAAACATGCTCGCCAGCTCGGGCAGCTTCCCGTGAAACGCATAGGGCGCGTTCGCCGCGCTGTACACCGTGGGCGTCAGCTCCGTCGCGCTCAGCGCCAGGCTGCCGCGAATGGAGGTGTACGCCTGATAGTTCGCATCGTCCATGGGAACGATGGTGTTGTTCGAATCGTTGCCGCCGAACAGA
>Ga0265316_10002643_pt1 | contig 18459 bp, 17 predicted proteins | sample 4522metaG_FD_202092 | JGI IMG/M metagenome (GOLD analysis project Ga0265316, IMG submission 202092) | Rhizosphere microbial communities from Carex aquatilis grown in University of Washington, Seatle, WA, United States - 4-5-22 metaG | ecosystem: Host-associated > Plants > Roots > Rhizosphere >... | reverse complement strand
GTTCGGCGCCTTCGGCCAGGTCCAGACCAAGACCGTCGGCGCCGCCGACGACCAGCGCACCGTGCACAGCGCCAGCGCGGAAGAAGCCGCGCAGATCCTCGATTCCGCGCGCTCGGTGATCATCGCTCCCGGTTATGGCCTGGCCGTGGCCCAGGCCCAGCACAAGCTGCGCGAGCTGTATGACACTCTCACCCGCCGCGGCGTGGACGTCAAATTCGCCATCCATCCCGTGGCCGGCCGCATGCCCGGCCACATGAACGTCCTGCTGGCCGAGGCCGACATTCCCTACGACCGCCTCTTCGAGATGGACGACATCAACTCCGAGTTCCCGCAGGCCGACGTGGCCCTGGTCATCGGCGCCAACGACGTTACCAACCCCGCCGCCCGCACTGACAAGTCGAGCCCCATTTACGGCATGCCGATCCTGGACGTGGACAAGGCGCACACCGTCATGGTCATCAAGCGCAGCATGAACCCCGGCTTCGCCGGCATCGACAACCCGCTTTACTATATGGACAACACCCTCATGCTCTTCGGCGACGCCAAGGCCTTCGTCACCGACCTGGTCAAGGAGCTGGCTGAGGTGGCCAAAGCCGCGTAAGACAGGGCCTGCCCATCGCTCCCGTCGCCGTGCATGGCGAGCTTCAGCCCTCGCAGACGGGTGTATACTTGCAGGCTGGTCAGAATGCGGAACCGGAGATCCTCGGTAAAATCCACATGCGGCTGCTGTCTCGCCGTGGCGTGGATGCTAGCACCGCTGGCTCTCCGCGCCGAAGACGCCTCCGTGCGCGTTCGCGAGGGCCGGCTCGCTCTCTCCACGTACGACGAAGACGCGCCCGACCCGAATCCGCCGTTTCCAGCCTTTTCGAGTGACGCTTTTTCAAACTACCCTTATACCAACCGGAGACCTGTGGGCCAAGTCCGGCACACCGAGCAATGGCGGGTCATCATCCTGGAGAACGAATACTTGACGTGCCGTGTGCTCCCCGACCTCGGCGGTCATCTCTACGGATGCACGGACAGAACGACGGGCCGGGAGATCTTCTACGCGAATCCGGCCATCCGCAGCGGGCCGGGAGATGCCCGCGCGTTCATCGCCACCGGGATTGAGTCCAGCTTCCCGATCGCCCACAGCCGTGTTGGCAGCTCACCGGTGGATTTCGCATACTCCGACCGCGACGGAATCGGCACAGTCGCGGTCGAAGAGACCGACCGCGTTTCCGGCATGGAGTGGCGCGTTGAATTCATCCTCCGCCCCGGCTCGGCGGTCCTCGAGCAGCGCGTTACCCTTCACAACGCATCCGCTGCGCGCCGCGGTTATCACTGGTGGGCCAACGCAGCCGTAGAGCTGGACGATCCCCACCTTCGATTCGTCTATCCGGCGAAGTGGATGTTGCCTCATGGCCCGGGAGCGATGACTCCGTGGCCAGTGACCGAAGGCGGAATCGACCTGAGTGACGTCGCGAATCACAAGACGCAAGTCGGGCTGTTCGCCCATGGATCTCGCGAACCCTGGATGGCGGTGTACAAGCCATCCTTCCGGAGTGGCGTCGTTCACTACGCCGATCCGGACCAGGTGCGTGGCAAGAAGCTGTGGCTGTGGGGCTCCAACGACCGGTTCGTGAAGGAGCACCTTACCGAGAATTTCAACTCGTACGTCGAAATGCAGGCAGGCCTGTTCGAAACGCAGCCGGAATTTGCCTTCCTGCTTCCCGGAGAGGTGAAGACCTTCACGCATTATTGGATCCCGTTCCACGGCCTGGGAGGGATCTCCCGCGCCACCCGGGATGCCGTGCTCAACTTACAGCGCACGGACAGGGGCGCTCTGCTTGAGCTGCATGCGACCCACACGATGCACGGGGTCGAGCTCCGGGTGCGGGCCGGCGCTCAGACCGTCCTCGAGACGCAGGCCGACCTGGATCCGAAGATTGCCTACACCAAGGCGTTCGCTGCGGCTCCTCCGCCATTGACCATCGATGTTGTGGACCCATCGGGAGCCGTTGTTCTCCATCATGTCGAAGGCCAGTACGACGCTTCTCCTTTTGACCCGAAGGCGAAGGACCCCGCGCCGGCGGCGCCTTCGGACACGCCGGGCTCTGAGGCCGCTGTTCTGGCGGGAGGCGAGTACCTCGAACAGAGGGACCAGTTCCGACATGCGTGGAATAACTATCGAACCGGGATCGAGAAGCACCCGGAAAGCACGGCCCTGGCCATGGCGGCAGGGCGAACGGCGTTTGTGCTCAACCGGGATGACGACGCGATCCGCCTCCTTGCACCTTTGGTGACAAGGGGCGGAGACAATGCGGAAGCGGCGTACTTCTATGGCACCGCACTGGCAGCCGCCGGCCGCGATACGGATGCGCGAACCGCCCTGAGCGGCGTCAGTCCGAGTTCGCCCTGGGGGCTGGCGGCAAGACTGCAACTGGCTCGGATCGCCGCGCGAACGGGTGAGTTCGGTAATGCCGTTGCGTTGATTCAGGCCCTCGCAGCACAATCCCACGCCGCGGTTCAAACCGGCGCCCTCGAGGTCGCGATCCTGCGGCGCGCCGGCAGGGCGGACCCGGCCCGAGAGCGATTGCGGTTCTGGCGGGAGCAGGATCCCGCGGACAACATGCTGCGGGTGGAACAAGTGCTGCTGGGCGGCGGCGACGATCCATCGCTGTGGAGTCACCTTGCTTCGGATCCGGAGCGCGTTCTGAACCTCGTGGACCGGTATCTCGAGCTCGGCGCTTTTGAGGACGCTCTGAGTCTTCTGGACCGGCGCTACCCTTCCGTGCCCGCGAGCCAGGCCGAACCTGGCGCCGTGGCGCCTCAGGCCCATCCACTGGTCGCCTACTATCGCGGTTTCTGCCGGCTGAAACTCGGCCAGGACCCTGGCGTGGACTTCAAGGCAGCCAGCACGCTCCCGACCCGCTACGTCTTCCCCAACCGTGCCAGCTCCTATCCGGTGCTCAAAGCCGCTGTCGCCTACCGCGACACGGACGCTGCGGCACATGCCTTGCTCGGAGACCTGTACTTCTATTCCATAGAAACGGACAGGGCCATTGCGGAGTGGCGGAAGGCCCTCGCTCTCAAGCCCGACCTCCCTGCGCTTCACCGCAACCTGGGAAGGGCGCTCCTGGATGTCAAGGAAGATCCCGTGGCGGCGCTTTCGGTGCTTCAGGAGGGCCGCCGTCTGGATCCCGAGGACCCCGAGATATCGGAAGCGCTGACCCGTCTGGGCAAGACCCTCCCGGCAGCGGTGAGCCCGCGCGCTCCGGAACTCCCCACCGAGGCCGGCGGCCAGCTCGCCGATCGCGCCTTGGTTCGCTCTGCCCTCGATCCCGATGGCGCCATAGCCTTGTTTACCGCGACCACTTTTCCAAAAGACAAGCAGCCCGACGCGGTCCGTCGCGCGTACATCGAGGTGGAACTCCAGCGTCTGCTGGTACGGGCGCACAATGGGCAGTGCAGCGAGGCCCTGGACGGTTTGTGGACGCTAGGGGCGGAGGACAAGGGTCTCGCGTTCACGTTCTACGGATTTGGAGCCTTTATCAAGTCCCCTCACTTCCAGTACTTCATGGCCGAGATCGAGAGCGCCTGCGGCGCCGGCAAAGCGGCGCAGAAGAGATGGGGCAAGATCGCCAGAACGAGCCAGCCCATAGACTCGATCGATTACGCCTTCCCGCTCCTGGCGACCCGGCGGCTGGGGGAGAGCGATGCACAGCGGAATATCGCCGCCGCTGTCCAAGCCGCGCGGAGCAGGATACCCGCGGACGGATCTCGCATGGACCTGGTTTTCTCGCAAGGCGTGCTGCAACTGGCCGCCGGTCAGACCGAGGAGGGCGCCGCTCTGCTCCAGCAGGCCGCAAAGGCGGACGACCCGCTGGTCCGTTACCTCAGCCTCGTGACCTTGCGAGAGAACTCGACGAAGTAGCGCCGGCTTGGCGCTGGCGACTGAAAGACCGGATTGGCGGCCCTGCCGCGTGTGATATGCTGGCACCCGATGGACCGGCTCGAAGACGACTCGATTGTTCTGAGCTGTCCCGCATGTGGCACCTTTGCGCAGGTGCGCTCCGGAGATACAGAAACGGTGTGCTGGCAATGTCGGGCCCACCTCCTGGTTCAATGGAGCGGCCGCCAGGCAAGGCTCGTCGTTGGGGCTCCATCGGCTGAGCCGCCTACCGAGCGCGAAGCAACCGGCGAGGGACCGCCGCCTTTGCCGCCGGGAGCGGATCAAGTACGCTGGACCGCTGCAGCGACCGAAAGCAGGCGCGCCTCCGCGTTCCCGCCCATCTGTTGGCTCATCGTCGCCGCCATGGCGGTGGTCGTAAGCACGCTTTGGTTTCCGAACCTGGGCGGCCCTGCCAAGACCAACATCCTCCGCAGCCAGGACGGCCGCATCGAGCTCGAGTTGCCGGCGGGCTGGGGACAGCCGCTGATTCCGAACCCCACCTGTCAGATGTCCGCGGCAAACCAATTGCTGTTCGAGCGGGTCTGTGTAATCTCTCAGGAAAAGAAGGGCTTCACGGATCTCGCGCGCTACGGCGGGATCATCAGGAAGTCCATGCTCGATCGCCTCGGCGAGGCTGAATCGACCGGCGGAGAAATGGTCCAGGTGAACGGCCGCAGCGCGCTCCGCTACGAGATCGCAGGCACAGGCCGTCTCGGGATGGGTGTGGGATACGTGATCACGATCGTGGAGACCGAAACGCGGTTCAACCAGGTGGTCGGCTACGTATTTCGAGCGCAACTGCCCCTCTCCCGGACCCACCTCGCAAGCCTCGCCAGCGGTCTCCGCGAGGTCACCGCCCCTCCCGGGCGATGACCTGCACGCGCCGTCTCGTGTACACTGACTTGGGAGCACACACCATGCGCAGCCTCATTCACCATGCAATCGCCGGAGTCCTGATCCTTGGGCTCGCCGGCGTCGCCGCGGCCGAGAACAAGGGATTCACGAACTGGCCTGCTGGCGCCTCGCCGCAGGAAGTCGGCAAGAAGATCGTTCAAAACATGCTCCCGCGCTGGATTCCCACCAAACCCGGGGTCCACTACGCCGAAGACTCCACCTGGTACGCCGCCCTGGAATTCGCCAAACTCACCGGCGACCAGGCCATGACCGACGCCCTGGTCAAGCGCTACGATCCCTACCGGGCCGAAGAGGGACAGCAGAAGCTGGTCTCCTGGCAGCGCCATGTCGATCACGCCATCTTCGGCATCGTCCCGCTGGAGCTGTACATCCGCACCAAGGACCCGCAATACCTCGATCTCGGCAGGAAGCTGGCCGACCAACAGTGGGAGAACCCCACGCCGGAGGGCCTCTCCGGCGAAACCCGCTTCTGGATCGACGACATGTACATGATCACGATCCTCCAACTCCAGGCCTGGCGCGCCACCGGCGATAAGGTTTACCTCGACCGGGCCGCGCTCGAAATGGTCGCCTACCTGGACAAGCTCCAGAAGCCCAACGGCCTGTTCTATCACGGGCCCGAGTTCCCCTTCTTCTGGGGCCGCGGCAATGGCTGGGTGGCGGGTGGCATGGCCGAGCTGCTCGGCGAGCTGCCGAACAATCACCCCAAGCGCGCCCGCATCCTGCAGGCCTACCGCACCATGATGGCGTCCCTGTTGCAGAATCAGGATGCCGACGGCATGTGGCATCAGCTCATCGACCACCCCGAGTCCTACCAGGAGACCTCCGCCACCGCCATGTTCACCTTCGCCATGATCACCGGCGTGAAGAAGGGCTGGCTCAAGGACAAGCCCTACGCCCAGGCCGCGCGCAAAGGCTGGCTGGGGGTGAACAGGTTCATCGACCAGGACGGCAACGTCGATAAGGTCTGCGTCGGTACCGGCCAGACCAACAACGTGGAATTCTACCTCACCAGGCCCACCCAGAAAGGCAATCCGCACGGCCAGGCACCGGTGCTTTGGTGCGCCGTTGCGCTGTTGAGGAAGTAAGTCTATCTCGGCCGAGTTAAGCTGGGCCTGGCGCCGCTCCAGAGCTCATCACGCATGTCGCCGTCTAATCTCGTGATCTCGAAGATCGGGCCCGAGTCGGATGTTCTGCTCCGGAATCTGTTCGAGCACTACATTCACGACATGGCAGAGTGGTTTGATATCGACACCAAGGCCGACGGAAGCTACTCTTACGACACGTCCTTGGCATGGGAAAACGGCTACGACGCGTATTTGGCGAAGGTTGGTGATTCGATCGCAGGCTTTGCCCTGGTCGGACCGGCCGTCGAGTGGCTAGGCGACATTGGCGCCCATGACGTGCACGAGTTCTTTGTTATCCGTAGATTTCGAAGGCGCGGCTTCGGACAGACAATGGCGACGCTCCTTTGGAATGAGCGTCCCGGCGAATGGCTCGTCAGAGTCCTCGAAGCGAATGCGCCAGCCGTCCTCTTCTGGCGAACCGCGATTTCGAGCCACTCGCGTGGTTCGTTTGAAGAGAAAGGACGCTTCGTCGGCGGCCGTCTCTGGCGGTTCTTCCGGTTCGTATCCAAGGGCGCCTGACGCTCAACCGCCGCCCGCCATCCGCTACACTCAACGCATGCTCCTCTGCCCGGTTCGCAATTGCCGCCTGGCGCTGGTGCGGGAGGAGCGGCGGTTGCTCTGTGAGCGTGGACATTCCTTCGACGTTGCGCGTAGCGGATACGTCAATCTGCTTCAGCCGCAGGATCGGCGCTCCAGGCAGCCGGGAGATACGCTCGCTACCGTCGCAGCCCGGCGGCGTCTGCATGATCGGGGCGTGACCGGGCCGCTGCTGCACGCCATCGGGGACATGGTGGCCGCATCGCCGGGCGACAATGTCCTCGATGCCGGCTGCGGCGACGGTTTCTACCTCGGCGCCCTCGCTCGCCAGACCGGCTGTAGTGCGCATGGCGTCGACATCTCGATTCCGGCCATCGACGCCGCGGCCCGCCGCTACTCCGAATGCGAGTGGATCGTGGCCAATGCCGATCGCTTCGTGCCCTACGCCGCCCGCTCGTTCTCCGTCGTTGTGTCAATCACCGCGCGCATGAATTCAGCCGAATTCCGGCGTGTTCTGCGCGAGGACGGACGCCTCCTGGTCGCCCTACCTGCCCCGGACGACCTCATCGAGCTGCGCGGAGCCGGCCGCGAGCGGGTGGCACGAACCGTCGAGACGTTCGCCGACGACTTCACACTCGCCGATCGCCGCCGCGTCACCACCGCCGCCGATCTCGACGCTGTCGCCGTTGACGACGTCTTGCATTCGATCTACCGGCCGATGCGATCGCAGCCGCCCCGAGCTATGCGGGTGACGTTCAGTCTGGATCTGCTGCTATTCCAAGCCCTCTAGCGCACCAGGACAATTCCAGAACAGTCCCACAAAATGAACACCTGCATCGGTGGGGCGTGCAGCACAAGGCCGTCGACGACCGACGCGCAGCGGGCGACGGGCTACAATGGAGGTTCCACGCGATGTCGTTACCCGCGGCCGAGCAGAATTCCCGCATCAGTTCCGCCCTCTCGCACGAGCGCGATGCCGCCCGGCAGCAGTTGTCGGCGGCCTGGCAGCTTCAGGTGTTCCGCGTCGAAGAGGCGCTGGCGACGGGCTGGCAGGAGTATATCGGCCGCGTCTTCGAGGAGCGGTTCGTCGACCTGGCCGCGCGGATCGAGAGGGAGTTCGCCGACTCAGTGCGCCAGAGCGCCGAGGGCATTCACCGCGCCGTCCGGCGCTTCGCCGTTTGGGAGAACCAGGAGCAGTGGGCCGCCGCGCTGCTCGACTCCGTTAGCGGTTTCTGCGCGCGAGCAGCGCTTTTCGAAGTGAGGCCCCATTCGCTCCACGGGCTGCGCGCATTCGAGCGCCTCGATGTCCCGCTGGAAGAAGCCCCGGCCGTGGCGGATGCGATCGCAACACGGGACACGCTCGTGACCCTCGCCACCGCGGCCGAGCTTTCGAGCGGCATCGCCGCCCTCTTCGAAGCCGGCCGGTGCGCGATCCTGCCGGTGGTCGCGCGCGAGCGCGTTGCTGCGGTCCTGCTGGCTGCGGGCGAACCCATCGAGACCGATGGCCTGGAAGCGATGGCGGCACTGGCGGGCGCGGCCCTCGAGCGCCGCGGGCGCCCCGACCCCTTGCCCGAAACCGTGCAATCCGCCGGCGACGAAGCGCTCTTTTTGCGCGCGCAGCGGTTCGCGCGCGTCCGTGTCGCCGAGATCCGCCTCGCGAAGTCGCGCGAAGTGGCCGAAGGCCGCACGGCCAGGCGCCTTTACGCCCTGCTCAAGGAAGAAATCGACGCTGCGCGCGTCGGGTATGCGCGCGAGTTCCTGCAGGCATCGCCGTTCATGCCCGACTATCTGCACGCGGAGTTGATCCGGACACTGGCCAATGAAGACACCGCTGTTTTGGGCGAAGACTATCCGGGGCCCCTGGCCTAGCGCCGCCGCTCGGGCGGCCTCCGCGCTGCTGGTTGGCGCCACCCTTTTCGCCGCCGCTCCGCCGGCCGCCGATCTGGCGCTGCTCAAGGCCGGAATCGACGAACAGGGCCGCAAGCAACCGGCGGCGGCGGTCCGCGATCTGAAAGCGGTTCGCGAGCGCCTGCCCGAGCTCGCCGACTACGTTGCCTACTCGCTGGCCGCGGCGGAGTTCGATCTGGGGGATTTCGACGCGGCGATCCATGAGCTGGAGCCAGTGTGGAACGCCGCTCCGCCGTCGCCGCTCGCCGGCCAGGCCGCGCTGGTGGCCGCGCGCGCCTACAAGCAGAACGCGAAGCCGGCCGAGGGCATCAACGTTCTGCGCGAATACTACGCGCGATTGCCCCAACCCGCCGGCGACAAGCTGCTGGCGGAGTGCTACCGCGCTTCGGCCGACTTGGCATCGGCCGCCGTCTTCTATCAGCAGGTCTATTATCAGTACCCGCTCAGCGTGGAAGCGGGCGAGGCCGGGCCGGCGCTCTCGGAGTTGAAGTCCACCCTCGGTGAGCTATATCCGCCGCCCACCACGCAGGCCATGTTCGAGCGCGCGGGGAAACTTGGGCGCGGAGGCGACATCCGGCACGCCCGCTTGGAGTACCAGGCCATGCTGCCGGCCGTCGGCGGAGTGGACCGCGAGCTTGTGCGCGTGCGCCTCGCGGAACTGGAGTACTACTCGATCGAAACCGCCTCGGCTTACAGCCACCTGCGGTCGCTCGACGTCTCAACGCCCGAGGCAGACGCCGAGCGCCTCTACTTCCTGGCCGAGTGCGCGCGGCGGCAGGATCAGGACGACCGCCTGAAGGAGGCCCTCCAGCGGCTGGAGCGGTATCCCGATTCGCCCTGGCGCCTGAAGGCCCTGGTCGCGGCCGGCAACCGCTACCTGGTGGAGAATCGCGCCGCCGACTACCTCCCTATTTACCGGGCCTGCGCCGAGTCGTTCACCGGCCAGCAGGCGGATTACTGCCACTGGAAGGTCACCTGGTACGCATACCTGCACCGCCAGACGGATGCCGAGGGCCTGCTGCGCGACCACTTGCTGAAGTACCCGGGATCGGAGCGCGCCGGCGCAGCGCTTTACTTCCTGGGTCGGCTGGCCGAGGTAAACGATCCGACGGCCGCCAAGGCGTTCTACTCCGAGATCGGCGAGCGCTATCCCAACGCCTACTATGCCGACCTGGCCGATCAGCGGTTGTCGCAGCCGGCCATGTTCGGGGCCGTAGACTCGGCCAGCGTTCGCCAGTTCCTGAACGGCGTGGTGTGGCCGGTGTGGCGTATCGAGAAGAAGTTCGAACCGACTCCGGCCACCCAGGCGCGACTGGATCGCGCCCGCCTGCTGGCGGCTGCTGGACTGGAAGACCTGGCCGAGGACGAACTGCGGTACGGAGCTCGCCAGGAGGACCAGCCGCACGTCCTGGCTATGCGGCTGGCGCAGGTTGCGGGCAAGTACAGCCCGCCGTATCGCGCGCTCCAGCTTGTCAAGAGCCTGGTGCCTGGCTATATCCAGATTCCGGTGGAGAACGCCCCGGCGAGTTTCTGGCGCCTGCTCTATCCCATGCCGTGGAGAAGCGAGCTGGAGCGCAACGCCAAGCTGCACGACCTGGATCCGTACATCGTGGCGGGGCTCGTCCGCCAGGAATCCGAGTTCAACCCGCAGGCGGTGTCGCCCGCCCAGGCTTACGGCCTCACCCAGCTTCTGCCCTCCACGGGCCGCCAGCTACTCAAGGTCCCGCGCAAACGCTTCCGCGCGAGCGTCCTGTTCAGCCCCGAGGTCAACCTGCGCCTGGGCACGACCTACCTTCGGATCATGTACGACGCCAACATGGGGCACTGGGAGAGAACCCTGGCCGCGTACAATGCCGGCGGGTCGCGCGTCGACAACTGGATGGGCTGGGGCGAGTATCGCGAGCCGGCGGAGTTCATCGAATCGATCCCTTTCAGCGAGACGCGGAACTACGTGCTGGCGGTGCTGCGCAACGCGTCGATGTATCGCAAGCTGTATAGCGAGGACGTTTCGGGGCCGCTCGCCTCCGATCGGTTTCCGCCTCCGGTCACGAAGGTGGTGGCGTCGGTCGCCGGGAAGAAGCCGCCCTTCAACCGCAACCCGGTGGTCGCGAAGAAGCATCGCGCGGTGCGGCATAGGAAGAAGAAGCAGGCCGCAAAGTGAGGTTGTTCCTGCTCGAGGGGCAGTTCGCGGTCTGCCGGCTGGCTCCCGGCGAGGAGGTTCCCGCCTGGGCCAGCGGCGGTGCGTTCAGCTCGGTCACACGAACTCGGGACGAGCTCTCGGTAGTGTGCCCGGAGGGCGCTGTGCCGGACGAAACCAGATGCGAGGGCGGCTGGCGCATCTTCCAGATCGAGGGCCCGCTGGATTTCGGGTTAACGGGGGTCCTCGCTTCGGTCGCGGAGCCGCTGGCCAAGGCGGACGTCAGCATCTTCGCGCTCTCCACGTTCGACACGGACTACGTGCTGGTCAAGGAAGAGAGCGTAGAGCGGGCTATCGCGGCGCTGGCGGCCGCCGGGCACCAGGTGCCTACTTAACCCCCGCTGCGATGAGATGCGCCGTGTACTTCTTGTCCACGTTGGCGATATGGTCGATCAGCCAGCGCTGGAGAAACGTCGCCACCTCCAGCGTGAGCGTCGCGTTCGCCGTTTGGGCCTTCTCTTGAAGAAGCTTCGCTTGCACCGTCAGTTTGTCGTGCTCTGCCTTGTGCTGCTCGTAGCCTGGATAGGCGAACCCCTTCATCAGCGCTTCCTCGGCAGCGAAGTGGGAGAGGGTATACGCTACCAGGCCGGCGAGGGTCTTCGCCAGTACCGCGCTCCCCTGCCCCGCCAGCATGGCCGCGTGGAGCTCGTTGATCATGTCAACCAGCTTTTGATGTTGCAGGTCGATCCGAGGGATGCCGACGCTGTAGCGATCGCTCCAGGTAATGAGTTTGGCCGCCGTTGCAGTGCTCATGTGCCTCTGATCGGCTGAGCGCCGCCCGAGCATTAGCCTACGTCACGCCGGACGCATTGAGATGCGCCGAGTACTTCTTGTCCAGGTTGACGATGTGGCCGACCAGCCAGCGCTGGAGGAACGTCATCACCTCCACAGTAAGCGCCGTCGGGTTGGTTCGGTATTTCTCGATGAGGAGCTTTACCTGTGCCGACAGTTTGTCGTGCTCGATTTTGTGCTGCTCGTAGCCCGGGTAGCCGAACTTCTTCATCAGCGTTTCTTCGGTCGCGAAGTGCGAAACCGCGTATCCGGACAGGCGGTCGAGGATCTTGCCCAACTCCGAGCTCCCCTCCCCCGCCAGCATGGCCGCGTGAAGATCGTTGATCAGGTCCACCAGCCTCCGATGCTGCGCGTCAATCCGGGCGATCCCGACGCTGTAGCGATCACTCCAGGTAATGAGCTTGGGCGGTGCTGGAGTCCTCATATCTCTCTTGTCGGCCGCAGGGGCGCAGGCATTAGCGCGAAAGCAGGCCGGCCCTCGATCCGCCCCAGAGTGGCCGTCGGAACGCGCGCGCAGCCGTGCATCCGCGGCATGCGGCTGACCGTGCGGAGAGTGGTTGAGGCCTTGGCTCTGTATCCGAATCGGGATGACCTGTTTCGAAACTATCCCGAGTTGGAGCCGGACGACGTGCGGCAGGCTCTCGCGTTCGCCGCCGCCAACCTCGAAGATGGCGCGCCAGAGACCTACGCCGCCTGATGGATTCCACCGGGACGGGATTTCTCCTGGACCATGGCGCTCCGAGAGACGCCGCAGCCCAGTTGCGCCAGATGGGGCAGCAGGATCGCCCTCTCCATCGCGAACCAGTATACACACCCGGAGGTCGTGAAGCAGGCGAAACCGCCTGCCCCACGATCAGCCGCGCGTCAGTCGGTCCACCACCTTGCCTTCGGGCGAACGGAGTTCGATCTCCATCTCCATCTGGCCCACGGCATGGGTGGAGCAGCTCAGGCAGGGATCGAAGGCGCGGATCACGGCCTCCACGCGGTTCAGCATCCCCTCTTGCAGGTTGTTGCCGTCCACGAAGCGCTTGGCGACCTGCAGGACCCCGCGGTTCATCGCCAGGTTGTTGTGGCCCGTCGCGATGATCAGGTTGGCCCAGGTGATGAGGCCCTCGTCATCGACCTTGTAGTGGTGGATGAGCGTGCCCCGCGGCGCCTCGGCCGCTCCGATGCCCTCGCTGTTGTTCGGTCCCGCGAAGGCGCGCACGTGCTTGCTGAGGATCTCGGGATCGTTCAAGAGCCGCTCGATGCGCTCGATCCCGTGCACGATCTCGATCAGCCGCGCGTAGTGGTAATAGAAAGAGCTGAGGATCGCGCCGCGCTCCAGGTCGCGGAACTCCGCCTGCTCCTGGTCCGCGATGGGCGTGCCGCAGCGGTCCGCCAGGTTCAGGCGCGCCAGTGGGCCCACACGGTAGATGCCGTCCGGGTATCCCAGCGGCTTGTAGTAGGGCGATTTCAGGTACGAGAACGGCTCGACCGCCTCGCCGATGAAGTCCCCATAGTCGGCCGGGCTCAGATGGTCGGCAACGATGCGTCCGGAGGCATCCAACATGCGCAGCGTGCCGTCGTAGTGCTCCAGGCCGCCGTCCTTGTCCACCAGGCCCATGAACAGCGTGGGGAAATTGCCGAAGCTGCGGATCTCTTCGCGGAAGCCGTCCATCGACGCCTTGAACCAGTCCAGCGTGCGCCGGGCGATCGTCATGGCCTCGGGAATCCCGGCCAGGATCTGGTCGCGCCGCTCCACGGTGAGCGGTTCGTTCACTCCGCCGGGCACCACCCAGGCCGGATGAATGCGTTTGCCCGCCATCCACTCGATGATCTGCTGACCGAATTTTCGCAGCATGATGCCATCGCGCGCCAGCGTGGGATGCGCCGCAGCCAGGCCGAAGATGTTGCGCGTGGCCGGGTCGGCGTCCATGCCCAGCAGCAGGTCGGGCGAAGAGAGGTGGAAGAAACTGAGCGCGTGCGACTGGATGAGCTGCGCCAGGTTCAGCACGCGCCGCAGGTTCGCCGCCGCAGGTGGAATCCGCGTGGCCAGGATGCCGTCGCAGGCCTTGGCCGAGGCAACGAGATGGCTCACCGGGCAGATCCCACAGATGCGCGCCATGAGCGACGGCATCTCCGAGAACGGCCGGCCTTCGCACAGCTTCTCGAAGCCGCGGAACTGGGTGACGTGGAACTGCGCGTCCTCGACGCGGCCGTTCTCGCCGAGGAACAGCGTGATCTTGGCGTGGCCCTCGATCCGGCTGACGTTTTCGATTCTGATGGTTTGTTTCGCCATGGCTACGCTCCGAACCTGGTGGCCTGGCTCAGCTCGGGCTTACGCCCGGCGATGAGCTCGGTCAGCACAAAAAAGATGGCATCCGCCGAAGGCGGGCAGCCTTGCACGAACACGTCCACATCGACCACCTCGTGCACGGGCCGGACCTTCGCCAGCAGCTTGGGAATCACCTCGACCGGTATCTGCTGGTTGATGGTGGCGTTCTCGCGGTAGGCGCGGCCGTAGACCGCATCCAGCCGGAACGCGTTGCGCATGGAGGGAACGTTGGCCGTCACGGCGCAATCGCCTAGCGAGACCAGCGTCTTGGTGTGGGCGCGGATCTTCCTGATCTTGTCGCGGTCGTCCACGCTCGACACCGCGCCTTCGACCAGCGTGATGTCGACCTGGTCCGGAAAATCCTTGGCGTCGACCAGGGGACTGTAGACCAGGTCGACCTTGTCCGCCAGCTCGAGGATGCGTTCATCGATGTCGAGGAACGACATGTGGCAGCCGGAGCAGCCGTCCAGCCAGACCGTTGCCATGGTGAGTTTGTTACTCATGGTCGGTGCCTCCTGTGGCGCACGCACTCGTGCGTGCCGCGTCGCCACTCATGGCGACGCATGGCTCGTCTGTGAAAACGTGTCGAGACGAGTCTCGACACGGCACGCAGGAGTGCGTGCGCCACTTCACGGCGCGTTTGTCTCTCATCGCTCGCGCCCCCTCATCAGGGTCAGATACGGCAGGAACTGCCGCCGTTTGGACATTTCGGCCACGGACTTTCCTTTCTCCGACAGCGCCCCGGTGGGGCAGACGTGGACGCACTTTCCGCACGAGGTGCAGGTGTCCGACGACCCCCAGGGCTGGTTCAGATCCGTAATCACGCGGCAGTTGATGCCGCGGCCCATCATGTCCCAGGTGTGGGCGCCCTCTATCTCGTCGCACACGCGCACGCACCGGCTGCACAGAATGCAACGGTTGTGATCGATCACGAACCGCTCGTGCGAAGCGTCCACGGAGAGCTTCGGATAGAGGTAGGGGAAGTGGACGTGGGTCATGTCGAGCTTCTGCGCCAGGCTTTGCAGTTCGCAGTTGCCGTTGGTCACGCATACCGAGCAGATGTGGTTGCGCTCGCTGAACAGCAGCTCCAGAATGGTGCGGCGGTAGGTCTGGAGGCGCTCGGAATCGGTGGTCACCTCCATGCCTTCGTCGATGGCGGTGGTGCAGGCCGGAACCAGCTTCTTGGCCCCCTTCACTTCCACCACGCACAGGCGGCAGGCGCCCACCGCGTGCAGGCCCTGTAAGTGACACAGCGACGGGATGAAAACACCGTGCTCGCGCGCCACTTCGAGGATGGTCTGGTCCGCCGCGGCGCTCACGTCGCGGCCGTCGATGACGAACGTCTTGATTGCCGTGCTCATGCCTTCACCTCCTGGTCCGCCAGGTGGCAGACCCCGGCGGGACACCGCTTCTCCACCACATGGGCGTAGTACTCATCCCGGAAGTAGTGCAGCGTGCTCATGATCGGGTTGGGCGCCGACTGGCCCAGTCCGCACAAGCTGGTGTTGCGCACCACGTCGCACAACTCCTCGAGCGTGGCCAGGTCGCGCTCCTCGGAGTCGCCCGCGCAGATCCGCTCCAGGAGGTGGTACAGGTGCGTGGTGCCCACGCGGCACGGCACGCACTTGCCGCACGACTCCGACATGCAGAATTCGATGAAGAACTTCGCCACATCCACCATGCAGGAGCCTTCGTCGGTCACGATCATGCCGCCCGAGCCCATGATGGAGCCCACCTTGGCCAGCGACTCGTAATCAACCGGCAGATCCAGGTGGTCGCCCGGAATGCAGCCGCCCGATGGGCCGCCCGTCTGCACCGCTTTGAAGCCGCGGCCGTCGGGGATGCCGCCGCCGATCTCGAAGATGATCTCGCGCAGCGGGATGCCCATGGGCACCTCGATCAGGCCCGTGTTGTTGATGCGCCCGGCGAGAGCGAACACTTTGGTGCCCTTGCTCTTGGCCGTCCCGATCTTGGCGAACCACTCGCCTCCGTTGCGCAGGATCGGCGCGATATTGGCGAACGTCTCGACGTTATTGATCAGGGTGGGGTGGCCCCACAGCCCTTCCTGCGCGGGGTAGGGCGGCCGGGGGCGCGGCGTGCCGCGTTTGCCTTCGACCGAATTGATGAGCGCCGTCTCTTCGCCGCAGACGAACGCCCCGGCTCCCAGGCGCACCTCCACCTTGAAGCTGAAGTGTGTCCCGGCGACGTCGTTGCCGAGCAGTTCCAGGCGCTCGGCCTGCCGGATGGCGGTGCGCAGATGCTTGACCGCCAGCGGATACTCGGCCCTCACGTAGATGTAGCCGCGGTTGGCGCCCACGGCGTAGGCCGCGATGGCCATGCCTTCAAGAACCCTGTGCGGGTCGCTTTCGAGCACCGCGCGGTCCATGAACGCGCCCGGATCGCCTTCGTCGGCGTTGCAGATGACGTACTTCTGCCCGGAGCCGGCCTTGGCCACGGTGCTCCACTTGAGGCCGGTCGGATAGCCCGCGCCGCCGCGTCCGCGCAACCCGCTCTTGATCACCTGCTCGAGCACCTCTCCGGGCCGCTTCTCGGTGACCACCGAAAGGAGTGCCGAGTAACCGCCTTCCGCGATGTAGTCCTCGATGCGCTCGGGATCGATGATGCCCGAGTTCTCAAGGACGATCTTAGTCTGGCGCGTGAAGAACGGCGCCTTGGTGTCGCACTGCAGCCGCTTGACCGGCTTGCCGTCTTCAAGGCTGCGCACGATGTCGGTGGAGTCGTCGGGCTTGACGTCACGATACATCGTGTTGTCCACGGTGATGAGCGGTCCCGCCGAGCACAGGCCCATGCAGCCCACGCCTTTGACGTGGCATTCGTCCTTCATGCCCGCTTCCAGCACTTCCTTCTCGAGCGCCTTCTTCACCTCGCCGCTTCCGGCCGACAGGCACCCCGCCGCCGTGCAGACGCAGATGTGGTGCGGGTGCTGGGCCCGCTTTTCCTTCTCCGTGGTTGCGATTTCCTGGAGTTCTTCAGTTGTCATGGCCCACGTACCTTTCGGCTCTCGCCACCACCTCGGCCGCGGTCAGTTTCCCGACCACGTCCTTCTCAAACACGGCCACGGGCGCGATGCTGCAAGAGCCCACGCAGCGCGCGGTCAGCAGGGAGAGATTCCCGTCTGCCGTCGTTTCGCCCGGCTTGATGCCGTACTTGGCTTCCATGGCCGCCAGTAACGCCGGCGCGCCGTTGATGTAGCAGGCCGTACCGGTACACACCACGCAGGTGTGCCGCCCGGGCGGCTTCATGGTGAAGAAATGGTAGAACGTAGCCGCGCCGTAGACCTGGCTGAGCGGCACGCGCAGCGACTGGGCCACAAAGCGCAGGCCCTCGGGCTCGAGGTACCCGAACGCTTCCTGCACGCTGTGCAGGGCCTCGATCAGCGCATGGCCCTGGTAGCCGTTGCGCCGCATGGTTGCCTCCACAATCTTCCACCGCTTGTCCGGAGAGGGAGGCCGCGGATTCGTTGTAAACATAAGACCGGAGGATAATCCTTTCTCTAAAAATCGTTGGGAATGGACCGGAGCTGCTTCATCGTAAATACGGGGCCATCCTTGCAGACGTAAACCGGGCCGGCGTTACAGCGGCCGCACTTGCCGACGCCGCACTTCATGCGGTTCTCGAGGCTGGTATAAATATCCTCTTCCTTGAGTCCCATGCGGTCGAGAACCGGAAGCGTGAACTTGATCATGATGGGCGGTCCGATCACCAGAGCGACAGCGTTCTGGGCCGGAACCTGGGCCTGTTCGAGAACCGCGGGGATCAGGCCGATCTCGCCCTTCCAGTCCGGCGTTTCTCCGCCCGGATCGACGCAGCGGACCACCCGCACGCGCTCCTGGCGGCTCCACTCGTCCAATTCGGCGGCATAGGTGAGGTCGGCCACCGTGCGGGCGCCGTAGATGATCGTGATATCGCCGTACTTCGCGCGGTTCTCAAGCGCATACCACACCGCGCAGCGGATGGGCGGCATAGCAATCCCGCCGCCGATGAAAATCAGGTCGCGGCCTTCCCACGCTTCCATGGGATAGCCGTTGCCGTAAGGTCCGCGGAATCCGATCGTATCGCCCTTCCCGACCTGCCACAGCGTCTCGGTGACCCGGCCCGTGCGGCGAAAACAAAACTCGATGTAGTCCTTCCAATTCGAGCTGGAGCAGATGTTGAACGTCGCCTCGCCGGAACCGAAGACGGAGAACTGCCCGAACTGGCCGACCCGGAACGAGAAGTCGCGGGCGCGATCGCCGTCGCGGAAACGCACGCGCACCGACTTCACATCCGGCGTCTGCCGCTGGACCTCGACGACCTCCATCAGATCAGGCTTGTACAGGTTCTTTTTCATCCAGTCGTCTTGCCTCGCCATCGATCGCCTCGAGCACTTTCAGCACGCCCAGGCCGACCGGACAGTTTCGTTCGCAATTGCCGCAACCGGTACACAGAACGGTGTTGAATTTCTGTGGATAGATCAGGAACTTGTGGAACAGCCGCTGCCGCTGCCGCTGCGGCTGGACCGAGCGCGGGTTGTGCCCGGAAGCATGCAGGGTGAAAAACGGAAACTGGCAGGAATCCCAGTTCTTGACACGCGCGCCGCCGGCCGCGTTGCCTTCGTCCACGATATCGAAGCAGTGGCAGGTGGGGCAGGTGTACGCGCACGCGCCACAGCCTAGGCAGGTGAGCGTCAGATCCTTCCACAACGGGCTCTCGAAGTTCGCCTCGAGGTAGC
>Ga0265316_10002642_pt1 | contig 18463 bp, 19 predicted proteins | sample 4522metaG_FD_202092 | JGI IMG/M metagenome (GOLD analysis project Ga0265316, IMG submission 202092) | Rhizosphere microbial communities from Carex aquatilis grown in University of Washington, Seatle, WA, United States - 4-5-22 metaG | ecosystem: Host-associated > Plants > Roots > Rhizosphere >... | reverse complement strand
AAGTTACGGCAATACTATTTCGGATCTCAACAACATTGTGCTAAAAGATGAAATTGATTTGAAGGGATATTGGTCTAACGATTCTATTTCAGAATTCAAATATTTTGAACCCGGCGTTTATACCATCGTCGCCGGAGATGAGTGGGGCGCTTTGGTAATCCTTCATTTTACGGTCGCACAGTGATCATCCATCAATTTATTACGATAAGGCAATAACTACAAGTATCTTTTTATATGAATATTCGTTATATTATATATAGAGGTCTAATATGAAATGTAGGATTAGTATTCTTATTATTGCATTGTTATTAACAGGGACACTAGGTATTTCACTCACAGGTTGTGGAAATACTAATACAAAAATGACGGATTTTAGAGGCATCACCTCAGCCTCCTCCACATCTGCCAACGGTCTCAGCCTGACTCTTTCGCTGGCTGCAACCACGTATCGCCCCGGGCAGACGGTTAGTATCGTCGTCGATGAAAAAAATACCTTATCAAAAACTAATGATGTCCCCGTTGCTGATAAATGGAGATTAAAAGGGTTGACAACGGGGCCATGTTCTGATGAGAAGTCGAAGATCCCCCCATTTGGAATCGCTGTGATGCAAGGATACCATACCGGATCCGATATTTCCAAAATAAATCCTCTGGTTATTGACAACCCCAACGAATTTGTCACTTGTCCTTACAATACCTTTTCCAATCTCACCGGCTATGAGTTCTTATCAATGAGTGATACCGTTAAGTTCACTGACCCTTCTGATCCCACCCACAGCTCATTACAACAAATGTACGCGCAAGCACAACCTAACGGGTATTGGACCGGCGCCGACCCTGACGCGGTTCAGCACAACTTTGAGCCCGGGGTTTATACCATTGTTGCGGGAAATGAGTGGGGCACGCTGGTCCTCCTTCATTTCACGATCGCGCAGTAATGATCACCGGTTCCTGCTTGTTTGAATGTTCCCACTAAGTTATAATCGAGTTAATAAAGCGAAATATATTGTTAAATTAAGAACCGGTTTTTTTGCATTAGCACGGATTTTTACTGGAGTGTCATGAATATGAATAACCGTAATCGCAGCCACTTTCACCGGGTTACGCATACCGCGATGCGTTTTTACGTTAACCCCGGCGGGTTCCACCAGGAAACGCAATGGGAACTGGAAAGGGAATACGCGTCCAAAAAAGACCCGGATAAACCGCCGCTGCCGGAGTCCGGGGATAAATATGTCTCGGTCTGCGCTATAATCGGCATTATTTTCGGCGCGGTAGTGGGAATTGGCCTTGGTTTTTGGCTTGGCCTGGCGTATATCACTATTTTCTTCGCCGCGATCATCGGTGTGGTGATCGGCGGGTTGATCGGCGCCACAATCGGCGCGCGCATCAAAAAGAACAAATTAACCCCAAAAAGCTAGATTCGGGGACAGAATTTTACAAAATGCTTATTATGGTCAGTTGAGATTTGTATTTTAGATTTATTTAGTATTTAGAGCTTGGATTTTAAAGCTTAAATTGCCGGTTGTGTTATTATACTATCATGCTTAAATACCATCATCTGGGAATCCCCACCATTAAAAAAATGCCCGGGGAAAGATATCTGGAAGGCCATCATGTCTGGGTCAGCGGTTACGAGGAAAGTAACTACAACATCGAATGGATGCGCTACGAACCAGAATGCACACTCCCGAAAATCGTAAAAACCATTCCACATGTCGCGTTTGAAGTAGACGATGTGCTAGAAGCGATCAAGGGCAAAAAAGTGATTATCCCGCCCAACAGCCCTTCGGAAGGTGTCCTGGTGGCATTTATCGAGGAAAACGGCGCCCCGATCGAGTTTATCCAGGACAAACACCTGCAGGGTAAATAAAGATGGAAATTATTAAACAGGCACTGCTTGTCATCGATGTGCAGAACGAATATTTCAGCGGCAAATTACCGGTCACTTATCCGCCCGGCAGTCTTGCCAATATTGCCGCAGCGATCGATGCAGCTAATCTCCAGGGGATCCCGGTGATCGTTATTCAGCACACCGCCGCCCGGCCGGATTCCCCGACCTTCGTCAAAGGTAGTGAGGGCTGGTTATTGCACCCGGAAATTGCCAAACGGAAATATTCCGCGCTATTCCAAAAAAGTCTGCCCAGCAGCTTTGCCGGTACCGGTCTGGAAGCCTGGCTGAAAGAACAGGGGATAACAACGCTGGTAATTTCCGGCTACATGACGCAAATGTGCTGCGACACCACCGCCCGTGAAGCCTTTCACCGCGGTTATACGGTGAAATTCCTCTCAGATGCTACCGGCACGCTGGATTATAGAAATGACGCGGGGACAGTAACCGCCGAATGTTTGCATAAAACGATTCTGATCGTGCAGCAATCGCGCTTCAGCACGGTCATGACCACCGCAGACTGGTTACAGAGTCTTAAATCCTGAATAACCCGGATTATGCTATTATATTATTTCCATATGAAAACGCAATTCACCTTTTATCCCTCATTACAAAGGAGGGAAACCACTGCACTTCCCCTTTCATTACTTTCTCCCCTTCGTAAGGGGAAGCTAATAATATTCGCGGAGAAACTATTAGAAAAACCGACTACATTGGCAATAGCTGAGTAGATTGAGCTGGAACTCATTATTAAACAAGGCTTGAGTTACGAGGGGCGTAGCCCCTCTAACCAATTCTCCCTTCACTCGGGAAGGGATTAAGGGATGGGACATTGTAGTTAAATTTATTGTGGGAAAGTAAAAAATGTTCTGGTGTTTGGATTGTTCAGGAAGGAATTAAAATGAAAAAAACAGTTTTTATCGACGGCCAGCACGGCACCACCGGTCTGAAAATACAGGAGCGGCTGAATATCCGGAAGGATATTCAGCTGATCGAAATACCGGAAGCAAACCGCAAAAACCCGCAAGCTAAAGAAAAGCTGCTGAACGAAGCAGACATCGTTTTTCTGTGCCTGCCCGATGATGCCGCCCGCCAAGCTGTCAGTTTGATCAAAAATCAGGCGGCCTGCGTGATCGACGGCTCAACCGCGCACCGCGTGGCCGCAGGTTGGGTTTACGGCCTGCCGGAACTCAGGAAAGAACAGCGTAATCTGATTAAAAACTCGAAGAGGATCACCGTGCCTGGCTGTCATGCCACCGGTTTTATCGCCCTGCTCTACCCATTGGTAGCGCTGGGGATCGTCAGCCCGGAATATCCGGTCACCTGCCATACTACGGCCGGCTACAGCGGCGGCGGCAAAGCAATGATCGCCGATTACCAGGCTGAAAATGTCCCGGACTATATTAAAAATCCGCGTCCATATTCACTGGCGTTGAATCACAAGCATATCCCGGAAATGACGAAAATAACCGGACTGGCGCATCCGCCCCTTTTTGCTCCGACGGTAGTAAATGCCTATAACGGCGAAATCATCTCCATTCCGCTGATCGTGCGACAGTTGAACAAGAAATTAGGCGCTGCGGAGATAAGGGCGGCATTGGCGGAATATTATGCCGGGGAGCAATTTATCCGGGTCATGCCTTATCCGGCGGATGAGCGCCTGAAAAATGGTTATATGACCTTCGCGGATTGTAACGATACCAATAATCTGGACATCTTCGTCTTTGGCGATCAGGAAAAGGTCCTGCTTTCGGCGCGCTTCGATAACCTGGGCAAAGGAGCTTCCGGCGCCGCCGTGCAGAACATGAACATCATCCTGGGCGTGAACGAAGCGACAGGGTTGTAGAAGAAAATACCCGTTAGTTCTCTCGCCTCTCATGGAAAAGATTCAGCGAAAGGGGCGTTCAGCCCTCAGGTATCTCTCTCCTTCCCAAGGAGGGATAAAGGAGATTGACAATTTCTATAGGCCAAAGGCCAGAAACCTCGCGTAGTCCCCTTTTAGTCGCAATGAAATACTTCGGCCATTAAGCAAGAATGTAACACCTCGTGGGGAAAGCCGAAAGTATTTTGCTTCGGCAAGACTTGCATTGAAGCAAATATATAGATAGATGGCACTAATTGTTCCCACCGAGGAATCTCTCTGCGGCTTTCCGTCTCAGCTGATATCCCCCCGGATTATTCTTTCCAGTTCGTCGACATAACTTCCAAAAGCCTTTCGCCCCTTCGCTGTGATCGATACACAGGTTTTTGGCTTCTTTCCTTCAAAACTCTTGTCGATGGAAATATATCCGGCTTGCTCAAGCGTAGACAAGTGAGAACTCAGGTTCCCGTCCGTCAGTTTGACTAACTCTTTGAGGCTGACAAAATCGATGTCCTCGCCGCGCGACAAAGCAGCCAGCGCCGCCATGATGCGCAGCCGGGAAGGTTGATGAATCAATAATTCCTGTTCAAGCATTTTTATTTTCCCTGATTACGGCGGCGGCGGAGTGATCGTCGCAGAGTGTATTGTCGTGGTTGTTGAAGTATGCCACACCATCAAACCGAATATCACAAATAACGTGATTAACACAAGCACGATACCAATAACCACCGCTCCCATAGCTATGGCCTTTCCGAGAGAATCGCTGCTCCGTCGCCATTCGATCACACCCCCCACGATGAATCCTATGCCGATCAAGGGCGCGAGAACAGGCACAAAACCGCACACGATCATCGCCGCTAAAGCGATTGCCAGGACAAACCAGTATTTCCTGTGGTCAGACCGTTTGCGGGAATCAGCGATGACCTGCTTGATTTCTTCAACTTCATGAATAGCCTCGTCTTTATCCATAATGAGCCTCCAAAGTACTTTGTATTACAAAGTACAACACTAAATATTTCTGATATGCAATATTTGAATCTATTACGAAAGAATGCTGAGCCGGGCGATATAATTGCTATCGTCCTGACGGTGAATTATCTCACACTGCCAGTTGGCCGCGGCGGTCTGGTTTTTCAGGGTGTCTATCTTAATTCGCAACATGTTATAGAACGGCCCGATCAAATCGGCCTGCTGGAATTGCACTGTACCCGAACAGTGTACCGGTAAGTTTACCGCGCCTGAATCAATAACTGTAAATAACACGCATCCGGCTGGTTGCAACAAGGGGCGGATATCCTGAAGGTATTGTTTAAGACCGAGGCCGTTTTCTACTACCCCGATGCGGTGCCCCATCATTGCGATGTCATCATATTCTTTCATCAATGCTCCGCAGGCGGTTTGTTTGATAACTTCGATCGCTTCCGGAAGAACATCCGGCACGGAAACGTTAGAACCTTTGACCTGTATGAATATAGCTGTGAAAGCTTTTCTCGCGGGCGCGATCCGGTAACCTTTGGCCCCGGCGGCTTCCAGCCTGCGTCCAAACTCCCCCAACAGGATATCCCGCCATGTTTTCCAGATTAGCTCACCATGGTTTTCTTCCATCATTGCAGATACTCCACCTTTTCCGCCCCGGCTAAATCCCCGCCAAGCCACCAGATCTGCGAAGTCCTGATACCGTTTTTATCAGCAGGCTTTGCGCTAGTCACGTTCCCTGCGTCCCCGGTTGAGAGCTTAAAAACGGATATTATGCACCGCGGGGTGTCGGTGTGAAAAATGACACTTTGCAGCAGTTGCAGCGCGCCGTTCTCCAACTGGTATACATCCAGATAATCACGAGAGTAAATTAAAGAACCTGATTGGAATTCTACCAGCATTTCCAGACCGCTGCTGCCAATCTCCAGTTTGGACAATCCCAGTTTATCGATTTCGGTAAACACTTGAAGGGGCCGGTGTCCGGTAATTATCTGTTTGCTCTCGCGGGAATACCAGTTCATTTCCCCTTTTTCGTTTATATCGACGGAGTAGGTTTCAAATTTGCCTCTATAGTCCGTGCCGTAGAAATCAAAAGATAAAGATTCTACTTTCCCTGCCTGGTTGGCATGCAGCCATAAAGATCCGAGATCTTCCGAGTCTGGCTGCACATCGATGTTCTTTATCACCCCATCCCACATCTTGACCAAAGATAAATCAGCAAGTTGCTGCGGGATCACAGCCTTTTTCGCGCAGCCCGGCAGCATGGTAATGGGCAGGATAACCAATATATATACTATTATCGTTAGTAATTTGCTTCTAAATGACTTCAACATTTTCTATTAACAGCTCCATCAACTCATTTAAAATTAATCTCTATTTCTATTAATCATATCACCATATTCATCTTCGTATACTGAATGAGTCTCCGCGGCCGCAAGTGCGGTGCTTGCGAAGCTATGCGAACCAGAAATATATAATTTGCGCAATAACGAATCAAATCCGGATTTTGGGTACAAAGAGACCATCGCTATTTTGAAAGCAGCGACTGGCGATTTGGGTTTTAGGCCCAAATGGTGATGAAATCCGCGAATTGGAGAAAAAAGTCTCCTGGTTAGAATTGCGGGGGAATTTTTAGTACACCCTCACCCTGTCCCTCTCCCATCAAGGGCGAGGGAACTAACCGGTGGGAGGATAGCTCCCCCTTTTTTTACTTCTTACTCGCGAAGTTTCTCATGGCCTCACAACCGGTCTATTACATTTGTTTCGTTGTACATTCGCTAAAGCGAACTACCGAAACAAAGTATTTCAGGCTGCGCCTTCAACCATATCGGTCCTTTACTGGACGCTTGTGGGGTTGGTTCTGACGTGAACTACCGCCTGGCCTTCTGTCGCAAACAAGGAGTGCGGACAAAAAACGAAGCCGGACTACTTACCGCTTTGTTGGTCATAAAGTAAGGGCACTTCCAGAATACCCAAATTGACCCCAGCAGCCAGAACATGACGGAGCGTTTTTACTGCGATCTCGCACAAACACTGAGATTATTGTAGGACAGGGGGAAAGAGTTTGTAAATAGGGAATTGTCCTAATTTTTGAGTGATCAGTACATTTTGATTTAACATTAAAAGTATTTCGTCTGCGGCCTCAACATTCAGCTTTCAGTTTTGAGTACATTTTGATTTAACATCAAAAGTATTTCGTCTTCGGACTCAATAATGAGTGATGATGTACACCCTCATCCTGACCAAGCCTGTCCGAAAATGGGGGGAGCAATAAAAATTGAGATGAGCACAACTATATTTCCGACTAATTTAAGTGAGCACAACCGCCCCTCACTCTAAATCTCTCCCTCTTCGTGGGGAGAGAAGATTGGTATTAATGTAAACCTCAGGTAAATTCCTGTTCACATTCGGTTATAAGTATTCCCTATCAACTTCACAACACAATAGATTTGGCACTCTGAAAGATTTCGGACAGTTTCGGAACTAACCAACGGGGACCTCCAACTTTCTTCTAAATCAGAAAGTCTCCGGAAGTATTTCTGATAGTCTGATGGCTTGTAATGACCTCAGGATTCATAGCGTTACAACCGGATGTTTACCGACGACTACTTTCAAATCTTCTGGCAAGTATTGCAGAAGTAAATATTACCGCCCAGGTAGACTTCTTTCTTGATTAGCGTGCCGCAAACCGGGCAGGGTTTATTGACTGTGTTTTTAGAGAGAATAGTTTAATTGACCGGCGGTATTCAAACTTTCCGGTAATTCATTCATAGTAAGCCTTCTTGCGGTCTTTTCCTTCACCGGAAGGCTATTTATCGATAAGGACTTTATTAATCTCAGCAGGAAAAGGGGAATTTATGCCTCGACGCCGTTATCATATAACCCTTCGACGAGCGCGATCAATGCCTTCTTGGTAATTATTTTAAGCCGTTTATCGGCTTTGATCGCCGGTATTACACCCACAGCCACACTGTCTTTGCCGGATAAAAGGTAGTCCACGCTGACGCCAAGTTCTTCGGCAATTTTAGGCAGCAGTTCCAGGGAAGGAACTCCCCTCTCCTGCTCAATGAAGGAGATGTGCTGCGGTGTTACTCCGACCGCCGAAGCAAGATCTTTCTGGGTGTAACGTAAAACCAACCTGCTTTTTTTTAGTCTTTGTCCGAAAGAAGATGTAGTATCCATTATATGAAAGATTAACATCACTTACGCACTTTAGCAAGTGTCCAAGCTGTTCTTGACAATTTAGCTGTAAAAGGTATACAGTAAAATCTAATGCGAATCAAAAACTATTAAACTAATCATGCTTGTACTATATTATCTTAACTTACTCATTTTATTTATCGCAGTCCTTCTAAGTCTGATCATGGTAAGCCGTACATGGCAATACCGGACAAAACCTTTAGGGATTTACGCTCTTATTTTAATGTCCGGTTTGAGTTTTTGGTTTGTTGCCCGTTTTATTCAGCAAACCTCTTCATTTTCATCCGTTCAGATCGTTGCCATGAAAATTTCATATCTGGGCGTTTCGATTGTGCCGCTGGCATGGCTGGCATTCATCATCCGCTATACCAACCGGAATAAAATTATCACCCGTACTACAGAGATTTATACCATCGCATTTCTGACGGTGGTGCCGCTGGTGACCCAGGTGATAATCTGGACGAATGACATCAATCATTTAATGTGGAAGAACATCGGGTCGGATACCAGCGTCTTTCCTCCCTTACTGCGGGTAGATTTTAATTTCTGGTATTGGATATATATCACTTATCTTTATGCTGTCTTTTGCGCGGGGATTATTTTCCTTTTATTCTACTTTCTTCAACTAAAAGGAGAGTACCGTAAACAGGCGGGCGACGTGCTGCTGATCGGCGGACTGGCCTGGGCATGCAACATTATGCATGTCATTCAGATCGGACCTTTTAAAACACTGGACCTGATGCCCCTAGCTTATTCCGTGCCTGCCTTTTACTTCTTTTTCGTTCTGGACCGCATTAAATTGCTGGATGTTGTGCCGCTCGCTCACGATACTATTTTTAATAACATCGGCGACGGCGTTGTCGTCCTCGATGAGTTAAATATCGTGGTTGATGTTAATTCCGCGGCGGAGAGCATATTCAAACTCAAAAAACAGGATGTCGCAGGGCAACCTTACACCTCTGCTTTCAGGGATTATACCAACCTGCCGCCGCTTAAACCGGATCTGCAGGAAGCTCGCACTGCTATTATCCTGGGACAAGAAGCTCAACGGCACTATGAAGTCCTGCTTTCTCCCATCGTCCTCCACCAGCATTTTGGCGGTCATTTACTGCTGCTTCACGATGATACGGAAAGAAGGAAACTGGAGGCAGAATCCAAAGAGCGCGTGCGGCTTGAAACGGAACTATTCGAGCGGGAACGCGCCAACCAGCAGCTGGAAATGAAAGTAACCGAGCGCACCGAGCAACTTGAAGAAGCGGTCGTCATCGCCAAAGAATCGAACAAGGTAAAAACCAGGTTTTTAACGAACATGTCCCATGAATTAAGGACTCCGCTGATCTCGATCATCGGTTTTTCGCAAATGTTGCAGGACGAAAATCTGGGCGGATTGAATGCCAGACAAGCTGAATATATTAATGATATCGCGGACAGCGGCCGGCATCTGCTCTCGCTGATCAACGATATCCTGGATTTGTCCCGGGCCCAGGCTGGCAAAATGGAACTGGATAAAAATCCGGTAAATATCAAAAGCCTCCTGCAAACCAGTCAATCTATTATCAAAGACAGAGCACTCGCGCAAAACATCAAGATAGAGATTCAGGTAGCGGAAGAAATCAAAGACCTGGAAATCGATATTGATGAAAGAAGAGTTAAACAGGTTATGCTTAATCTGCTTTCCAATGCGGTCAAGTTTTCTCCTGACGGCGGCACCATAACGATCCAGGCAAACAGGGCGGAGGGTCAAATATTCATCAGCGTGGCTGATTCCGGTATCGGTATAAACCCGGAGGAACAAAAAAAGATCTTCCAGGAATTCTACCAGGTCAATAATGATATTAAAAACAATACTCCGGGAACAGGACTCGGTTTAACAATCTGTAAAAACATCGTAGAGCAGCATGGCGGAAAAATCCGGGTCGAAAGCGAAGGAATGAAAAAAGGGAGCCGTTTCATCTTTTCTTTGCCAGTTCAACCTCCGCCGCAAGCAGATTGAAGAACTGTCCGAAAGAGGTTAATATGGCAAAAATCGTATTAGTTGTGGAAGACGACCCGAAAATCTCAAAACTGATCAGGGAAATGCTGGAAAGGGAAAGTTATACCGCGATCGCAGCAATCGACGGCAGGCAGGGGGTAGAATTCGCTAAAACGATCAAACCGGACCTGATCCTGATGGATATCATGATGCCCTATAAGGACGGCTATACTGCCTGCACTGAGATCAAAGCTGATGCTGAGATCGGTGATACTCCGGTGATCATGCTTTCTGCCCTCGGTTTTAAAATGAATAAAAAACTGGCGACCAGGCTGGGAGCGGATGGATTTCTGACCAAACCCTTTACCCGCCAGGAATTGATCATCGCCGTCGAACCGTTTTTACTATTTTCCAAACGTGACGTGAACCGCTAGTATGGTGCTTATTAAATAGCGTTAGCTCTTCAGTTATTTTCCATCCCGATGAAAATCGGGATACAGTCGGTATGGGAACATGATATTCTAACGAAGTGCCAGAAACACCACACTAACTTGTCTGTTTATACCGTGCCTGCCAGTTGCGGCCCGAATTGACAATCCGTGCTATTTTTTATATGATTGAGACTGGTGCATACTTAGAACGGAAATCATATACGAATTCCCAATGCATTTTAATCCCTCATTTCTACCACAAACAGCAAAAAGGAGACATTGGACATGGAACGAACAATCAAAGTGCTCGATCCCACCGCCAAAGCCAGGATCAAAGAAACCAAGATCAGCGCCGCAAGCCATGACCTGAATGGCAAGGTAATCGGCTTCATGTGGAACCATAAACCGAACGGCGATATTCTACTGAATGAAATCAAAGATCAACTTTCCCGCAGGTTCGCCCTGAAAGGAACTGTCTGGAAGCACTGGGAAGGCGGCGGTTCCGGCCCCGAAGCTTCGATACTGGAGGAGATGGCCTCTGCTGCCGATATGGTGGTAGTGGCCATGGGAGATTGAGGGGGCTGCACGACGTGGTGTATCCACGCCTCAGTCAACTTCCAGAAAAAAGGAAAGCCGACCGTTACTGTTGTCAGCGACCGCTTTGAGTTTCTCGCCAAGTTTACCAGCAAAGGTCTGGGCATGCCCGACTTGCCTCTGGCGGTCGTCCCGCATCCCATTGGCGGCATCAGCGCCGAGGAAGTAAAGGACAAAGCTGATAATATCGTCGATTTTATCATCAGTAAGCTGTAATTTGACCGGCGATCCAACAGTAAGAAAGAAGGGTAATTATGAGTAAAAGGTTGACCTCCGAAGAATTAACGGTAGCCGATTCCGCTGAAGCGGTTACCAGTTTGTACTTTTCCAGGGGTTGGACGGACGGACTGCCGATCCATCCTCCCACCGAAGAAGCAGTGGAAAGAATGTTAACCGGCACAAAACGGGCGCCGTTTGATGTTATCGCTGCCGTACCTCCCAGCTGGGGAGAAGCTACCGTCGAAAAGATCGCCATCAATGCCGTAATGGCGGGCTGTCTGCCGGAATATATGCCTGTACTGATCGCCGCCGTTTCAGCAATGTGCGAGAAACCGGTCGACATGATGGGCATGCAGCCGACTACGCATCCGGTGGCGCCTTTAATGATTGTGAACGGCCCGATTGCGAAAAAATTGGATATCAACAGCAAGTCCGGGGCTTTCGGCCCGGGCTGGCGCAGCAATGCGACACTGGGCAGAGCCGTCAGACTGATGTTGATAAATATCGGCGGGGCTTTCCCGGGCAAAACCGATATGTCCTGCCAAGGGCAGCCGAGCAAGTACGTTTATTGCATCGCCGAAAATGAGGAAGACAGTCCCTGGGAGCCGCTCAGCGTCTCCAGAGGGTTCGCGCCGGGAGTCAGCACTGTCAGCATCGTAGGACTGGAAAACCCCCACAATATTAACGACCATGACGCTTTAAGCGCCGAAGAAGTTTTATCAACAATCGTCGGCAGCATGGCGACGTTAGGCAGTAACAATGTCCGCGGCACTCTCGGCGGTGAAGGCGATGCCATGCTGGCGCTCGGCCCCGAACATGCCCAGACTATCGCCAAAGCCGGTTACACCCGGAAAAGCCTGCGGAATTACCTCTGGGATACCTCCCGCATCCCGCGCAAGGCATTTTACGAAAGAGCCAGGATGAAGCATTTTGGCGATTGGCCCGAGGATTCTTCCGTCCCGCCCACGATGGTGCGGGAAGACCTGCACATTATTGTCGTCGGCGGCCCCGGCAAGCATTCGGCTTATCTGCCCGGCTGGTCGTCACATATGGTGACCAAAGCCATCGAAGAGTAGTGCATCGGGTTTTGAAAATAACAAAGCTAAAGAGGCCGGGAAATCCCGGCCTCTTTTTTATGCGCCATTTTTTGACCGGATAGACCCTACGACAAGGCGCTGATTGTTACCGGCGACGGTGATTTTTACTGCCTGGTCGACTACCTGCTCCAAAATGATAAGCTGCTAATCTGATGATTCTGAATATGAAAAAATACTCCGCTCTATTCAGGAGACTCAGGGCTGACATTGTGTTTATAAATGAAGTTAGAAGTAAGTTAGAACATCACTAGAAAAAGAAAAGAGAGGCATTGCCGCGGGACGAAACCCTTTGGTTGGCCTCTCATCGTGATTAACATTAACTATAGCAAAAATCGCTGAATTTGTCAAGTAAACAAGCCTGAAACCCTCCGGGAACTCCTTAATCGAAATTGCTAACTGAAAGCACAATTAGTATTTGTCCGTTTGAATTTCTTCAGGATTTTCTTGACTATTGTCGAAGGTTGGAACTTGAAAATTTGCGTTAATGTCCCATCTTCTTCTTTAATTCCTTGTCGATCCAGAACCTGCCAAGATAGAAGCTCAGCATCAGCGGGCCGCCGACTACTCCCCAGGTCGAGCCGAACTGCGCATTAAACCCTTTAACCCAGGGTTGACACACGGAGTACGTCATCGGTTGCAGCAGGGATATGGTAAAATGCTGCCGCGCAACATATTCATTGGCCTGTCTCAATATTTGCAGCACCTCATTCTGACTGCCGGCGCTTAATGCGTTTGTGTAGAATGCAGTACATACCGGGTCGTCGATCATGCCGTAATTATTATAAGAGCCGACCTGCAGCCTGCTCAGCTGGTCGATCGGGGGAGCAGTGTGACCAAGCAGTCCCGTCGGAGCGTGCACCAGCTGATCGTATTTGTGACCGACCTTCACAAAAGCGCCCCAATCGCTGGTATTTATTACCCGGATTTCCAAATCGATACCAACCTCAGCCAGGTAGGTTTTAACGATCTGCAATAGATCAATATCCGCGCTCGGATCGACCACAATATTGGTCTTAAATCCCTTCGGATATCCCGCGTCGGCCAAAAGCGCCCTGGCATTGGCCGGGTTATAAGCGTATTCGTCCTTCAGGTCTTGCGGCCACTCCCCATAGGGGAAACCCCAACCCTTCATATACCTTGAAGTTAACGTATCCGGATACGGCTCGACCGTGCCCTGGTAATAAGTTTTAGCAATGGTCGGCAGGTCTATAGCCATTTGCACCGCCTTCCGCACACTGATGTCATTGAAAGGGGCCCGGTCAATTCGCGGGTCCATCGAAAAAGTGGGGGGAAGCGGCGTGAATATCGATAATATCTCCGGATTCGTTTTCCGCATCGCTTGTACCTGTTTAAAAGATAATCCGTCTATGATGTCGATCTTACCGGCGCGCATTGCGTCCAGAGCCGCTGCATCGTCAGTAATTACCAGATATTTAACAGTGTCTAAATAGGGAAGTTTATTCTGCGGATAACGTTCGTCGTTTCCCCAGTAATTGTTATTTTTGACCAGGGTCGCTGAAACGCCGGAGATATAATCCTGCATAATAAAAGAGCCTGTTCCTATCGCATGGCGCCAATCTTTTACATCGCCCCATTTCTTCACCGCATCCGGATTCTCCAGCCAGAGCGCAAGATCCGGGCCGAGCAGCGTTTCGGTAATGAACTCGGTGTTCGGTGACTTCCAGTGAAAGACCACTGTGTACTTATCGGGGGCGGTTACCGAGATCAGGTCTTTAAACGCCGGCGAGCACAGCGGACCCGGCCTGGTATAACCGCCGCCGATACCGCATAACCGGTTAAAATGAAATACTACATCGTCGGCGATGAACTCACGTCCGTTTGCCGGTTCTTTATCTTGCCAGTGCACACCTTTCCGCAAATGAAAAACAATCGTTCCCGGGTCTGTAAATTCCCAGCTTTCGGCGAGTTGCCCTTTCAGATACTGGGCAGGACGGCAGCATGTTTTATAATCAAATAACGAAGGGTCCACCGTCCAGTTGTCCGTATGCAGTTTTTCCATCCACGCTGAGTTTATGTTGGCAGTCTTATCGCCGAAATACGGATCGAAGTTCATAATGTTCCAATTCGCGCGAATAACTAATTCTCCTCCATAACTGGGTTTTCCAAGTTGATCCCACCATTTACCGGTTTTTTTGTTCATGTTACCCTCTTTGGATTTCATTAAAGAATTTTCAGACGGGATTCCGTCAATGCTACGATTTATTAATAATGGTCTTAACCATGTACATCTATTAATGATGAGACCATTATTAATTGAATTATCGGCCTTTTTACATGAAGATACCAGGTGAGCTTTGATAATCGGTTCACCTGGTATCTCTCGATCAACTGATGTTATTTGTTTCTAATATCCGTAGGACTTTTTCACGCTCGGGTCTATCCAGAACCGCGCCCCGTAAAAGCCCTCGAGGAAAGGTACCAGTGTCCCCGGGATTGACCGGTTTTGGCCGTTGTAACCCTTGAGCCACGGCGCACTGATACCTAAGGTGTTGGGTTGCAGCAAGGCTATGTAATAATGCTGCTGCAAGGAATACAGGTTTGCCGCTGTCAATACTTTCTTTACATCGGGAATACTGGTGGCCGCCAGAGCAGCAGGGTAGAATGCATCAAACTTGGGGTCACTGACCATCATCCAGTTGGACATATAGCCCGTCATGTACGCTTGAACCTCTCTCAGCGGCTCAACGGTTTTACCTGCCTGTGACGACGTTGATGTCATCGCCAACGCGTCCTGTTTATGACCTGCTTTAACATAAGAGGCCCAGGAGGCGGGGTCCATCACCTTTATATCCATATTGACACCAATAGCAGTAAAATATGATTTGACGATCTGCAGGAAATCCGTATCAACGGCGGAATCAACCACGATATTAGTATTAAACCCGGTGGGAAAACCGGCCGCAGCCAGCAGCGCTTTAGCTGCCGTCGGATTGTAAGCATACTGGTCTTTCAGATCTTGCGGCCACTGATCGTACGGCAATCCCCACCCGGTCTCAGCATAAGAAGTCAATGTAATCGGGTAAGGCAATACCGTACCATTGTAGTAAGTTTTAGCAATGGTTGGTATGTCTATTGCCTGCTGGAGCGCCTGCCGGACTCTGATATCCGAATAAGGTTTTAAATCGTTTCTCGGGTCAATGGTCATACCATACGTATTAATCTGTGGTATCTGTAACATTTCAGGGTTCGTTTTCGCCATTGACTGCGCCTGGGAAATCGAAATTCCGTCAACAAAGTCAATCTTGCCGGTGCGCATCGCTGCTAGGGCTGTCGCGTTGTCAGGTATGATGAGCACTTTTAAAGTATCTACGTAAGGAATGTGGTTCTGCGGGTAACGCTCATCATAGCCCCAATAATTGGGGTTTTTAACCATGGTACAAGAACTGCCGGTAACAAAATCCTGTACGATAAATGGGCCGGTACCGACGACATGATGCCAATCGGTGGTATCTCCGTACGTCGTCACTACCTCAGGACACTCGATATTATTCATTCCGCCAAACCCGGTTACTGTCTCCATAATGAATTCGGGATTGGTGTTCTTCCATTTCATCGTAACAGTGTATTTATCAGTGGCGGTTATCGATGCCATTTGCTTCCAGGAAGCATCTGTGATCATGTACGGATCGCCTTTGGTAAACCCGCCGCCCATGGCGAACATCCGGTTATAATGAAACACGACATCATCAGCGGTAAACTCACGGCCGTTTACCGGCGGTAGACTCTGCCAGTGGATTCCCTGGCGCAGATGGAAAACAAGCGTGCTTGTATCCGTTAACTCCCAGCTTTTCGCAAGTTGGCCCACGAGGTAGTCGCTGGGACGCCATGCGATCTGGTAGGAGAATACGGACGGGTTTAATGTCCAGTCATCAACTGTCAATCTTTCCAAAAAATTACCTGTCAAGTCAAAAGTACTTGTTGGGCCGTCAGGGTCCCAGTTGGTGAGGTCCTGGTTGATCCGCAGGGTCATGACCCCGCCGTACTGCGGTTTACCAAGGCTGTCCCACCAATTACCTGTACCGGAGGTTGTTGTTGGTTTTGTCGAGGTCGGTGCCGTACTCACCGTTGTAAGCGGCGGAGCGGTTGTTTTGGTAGTCGTGGTAGTAGTCGTAACTATGGCGGTAGATGTTGCCGTCGTGGATGTGCTGCAAGAAGCCAGGACAAGTGATATTACAATGAGACAGGTAAGTGCTATCCAGATTGTTCCTCTTTTCATGTCGTCCTCCTGTTATTTAATGGAAACCTTTTTATAGTAAATAACCAAGACGAAATTGTAAAAATAATGGAATTTTCGATGATTCAGGCTAAGTCTTGGTCAGATTTCATGGACGACTATTAATTCGCTAGAAACAATCAATGGAACATACTATGGAATTCGTGACAGATTGTCAAACTATCCTATACTTAACATCGTCATTGCTTTCTTGTCAAGACTGGGATAACCCTCCAAATTGAACGGACATGACGAGGTCGTGACCCCGTTGGATTCCCAATGTTATTGCTTTAAGATTTCTGTACCACTCCAGGATTATTCGATTTGGGGATATTATTATTCATAAGGCAGAAAAGCGGTGATATACTTCCAACTAATTATGTTATTCGATAGCGAATATAATATAATAATGCATACAACATAAACTAGTGAAAATACAATTGCGAGCGTAAGGATACACATTTCCTTAATTAAGATTTCCTTAAATCGCAGGGATAGATATATGCCACAGGCAATTCTTAACAGACTTGAAATTAATCGGGGCAGGGTTTTGCTTGGATTAGAAACTCGTGAACGAGTAAGAGAGTTACGTGGGTCTAACTTGTTCATGAGTATGTCGGAAATAGGCCGGCTTGTCGGCATCTCCCGACAGCGGGTTTTTCAGATACTCCAAGAGGAGGGACTGCCCACCAAACATCTTTCGAGGAAGGTTAACAAACATCGGTACCACTGTCAAATATGCGGTAAAATCAGTTCACATCAACTTTGCAGTGATGAATGCAAAATACAATGGCAGCAAATTCCGATTGTTTGTACAAATTGTGATAGGCTTTTTTTCAGGGACGTTCATCAATTTCTAGCTAACTATCGCAATCATAGCAATAGTTTGTTTTGTAGCCGAGATTGCCAGAGCAAGTGGATTGGAGAACACTGCGGATTCAAATCACGTCCAAATCGCTCGGTCCGTGGAGTACAACGTGAACACAATTGGGATGCTGTCTGGCTAAGACATCTCGAAAATGGGTATGGACCGGTAAAATTATCCAGACAATTGGATATTCCTGCTAGTAGCGTGGCCTATATATTATCTCACTATCAGAAAACAAAACATGTGTAACCTAACTTCGTAGATCAATAGCCAGATGACAGAAGAAAGACATTTACTATGACGAGATCGTGCTCAACTCGTTATATTTTCTTTAATTCTTTATCATCCTTTTAATTTCCATGTCCCAATTATAAACCGCCTCGGGGCTCACCTTGTTTTAGACAGGAGACTAATGTTTGACAAATCTGAAAAACAATGATAACATTTCTCTAAATTTAGTATCGATTCTCCATATGAAGTTTGACAAATATTAATATTGTAAACTTGGTTATACTTTAAAGCCAGCAAATGTGCTGGGGACAGTATTACGTTAAAATATATGGCCATTAAAAACGAAAAGGCTGGCCTTGCCAGGGGAGTCCCAGCGAATTATGAGTTCGTTAGGAACCCTATCAGGTGTGGGCGTTAACTCTTCCCGCGATGGAATTCTAGGAATAATTGAGGGCAATGGTAGTACCACCATCAAAAGAAAGATACGAATATGTTTAACTATATATTCTAATGATAAGTTAACAGTCAATTTATAAAAATAATTGGATAAAAAGGAGATTGTGAGTGAAAAGAGGAGCTATCTGGACAATTCTGACAGGTCTAATATTAACCTCACTGGTTTTATCTTCTTGTGGCACGACAACATCAACTACGAATACTACACAACCAGCCTCGACTTCAACAACAATGGCAACTACGGCAACATCATCACCAACAAAAACGGTTACCACCTCTACAGCCGCTACAACAACCGCTGCTACTACCGGAAATTGGTGGGATAGTCTCGGTAAACCTCAATACGATGGGACAATGACCATCAGGGTATCTCAGAACATTGTAAGTTTTGATCCTATTAATGGAAACAGGCTTGCAAATGTGGAGACTGCAT
>Ga0265316_10002641_pt1 | contig 18466 bp, 9 predicted proteins | sample 4522metaG_FD_202092 | JGI IMG/M metagenome (GOLD analysis project Ga0265316, IMG submission 202092) | Rhizosphere microbial communities from Carex aquatilis grown in University of Washington, Seatle, WA, United States - 4-5-22 metaG | ecosystem: Host-associated > Plants > Roots > Rhizosphere >... | reverse complement strand
TCTTTGCCATAGATAAAGTAGAATATGTATTATCATTAGGGTTTCCCGGATTGAGTACATGCCAGTCGATAATACAATAAATGCCTAACTCGCCGCATATATCAACAAGATTATTTATATAACCTCTCCAGAAAGCTGTATCTGCATCGTATGCATTGTTTGTTTTTGCCCCACTTGATTGAAAATCTGTAGGATATACAGCGAGACGAAATACAGAAATGCCCCATTTATTGGCCAAAGTACTCAATGAATTAAAATTGTAATCTTCATTAAAAAAATTTAGACCGTGTGAACTCATACCACGAAGCTGAACTGGGAATCCCTGTTCATTTACCAGGTTAGTTCCTGATACATGCAGTTTGCCATTTACAGCTACCGGTGATTGGGCGGAAACATGATAAGTACCAAAAATGAGCAGTAAAAACATTAAGGCAGAATACATTAAATAGTGAGGACTTATTCCTCTTCCCGATTTGATTTTTTTGTAAGAATTTTTCATAAAGTAAAATGTTTAGTTTGGTTTAGTTAGAAATTTTAAAAAAATAAAAGTTTGGAAAGTTAAGACCTTCTTATTTGTTGACAGGGTAACAAATGTTCATAAAGTGTATACTTATGTTCAATCTTCAACATGGTTTTTATTTTGTCCGTTTGCAGGTATCGAAAAAAATTAAAAATATTTGAATGTTATTCGGAAATAATTGATCCCAAAAGAATATCGAAATTATTTTACTAAAAAGGCGCCTATAAAATACAAGCGCCTTTTTATTTATGAAATCTATCAAGAGAAAAATCGAACTATCTGACTAAAAGCTTTTCATTATACTGTTTACTGTCATTAGTTATTCTCACGATATAGAAACCGCTGCTGAGCTTATCACCCAGATTTAAGCTATTAATGTTACTTCTTAGAATGTTTTCATAAATCACTTTTCCGCTTAAATCTGAAATAATCATTCTTGCTCCATCGGATGAAACTCTGCCAAAATTTATATTAAGTGCATTGTTTTTATCAATTGGATTTGGGAATATCGCGAAAGATTCAACCACACCAGTCTCAACATCTGTTGTAACAGTTTCACTCTTGTTTGTGGAGCACCCTACCGGAGCCTTTGTTGAATTAGTAACGTAAATAACAAAATTTCCTGATTTAGAAACCAAAACAAAATCACTTCCAACAATATTTACATAATAAGTGCCGTCTAAACCTGTGATACCCGATCCACTTATAGTGCATGTGGGTGATTTAGCTGAAAATGTATTTGTCATCTTTGGTATAAGATTTAAATACCAGACAGGAATCCCGTTATTGGTCTGCAATGAGAACTGGCTTAAATTTTTACTGGATAAATTCCAGCTTACGACAAAACTATTTACATTGCTCAAATTTGGTCCGCCTGTTCCAAGAACATAAGCATGGCTGTATGAACCGTTAACAGTTGGCAAAGCACTGCTTCTGGGTACTCCATACAATGTTAAATAATTGCATTTTGGAGCAAATTTAGCTGTTATGGAATGGTCGGTAGTTACATCGTAGAAATTGTATGAAGTGACGGCCCCCTGAGAAACGCCATCAACGGCAACATCGCTAACTGCATATCCTGCAGATGGAGCAATGTTAAATGTTTGGCTTCCTCCCTTCATAACCTTAATGGTGCCCGATGGTAAAATTGCACCATTTGCACCTGCAGATGCAATCATTTTTTGCACAATATCGTTACATGTTCTTGGGCTTTCTGATGCACTGGTGAAGTAAAGTACAATGATCCCTCCTTTTTCGAACATAACCAGGTTATCACCATCCAAGATTACATCATAGTTGCCTGCTATTGTTGAATTTCCACCAACAATTTGAAGAGTTGGATTAGAAGCATTTAAATTGCAAGTAACGGTACTTGTTTTCAGTATGTCTACATAATTGTATACAACAGAACCATCAGTGCCATAAGTTATTGTTTGTATCGATAACTGATTCAATCTATTATTTGGCAAATCCCAATTAATTGTGAAATTAGAAGTCATGTTATCATTTAAGATTTTATTATTTGGCAAAAGATGATATGTATAGGTATATGTTTTTATCGTAGTGGGTAATGGTGTAGCCAGAGGTGCACCATATATGTACATATAATCACAATAAAACCCTGCAAAAATTGTATGATTTGCTGAAATATTATTAAATGGATATGATGTAACTGCACCTACAGGAACGTCATCAACATATACATTTGATATTTTATATCCTGTTTCCGGGGTAATTGTATATGTCTGGTTTGCACCTTTATTAAATATGTTAGTTCCTGATGGATTTATTGAACCATGTTCATCCGAAGTAGCAACTATAGTATAAGACGCGCTAAATGTTGCAGAAATGGTATGGTCAGATGTAATATTAGGGAATGTATAAGTTGTAACCGCACCTACCGATTTTCCATCTACCTTCACGTCAGCAATTTTATAACCATCCAAAGGTGTAATTGTAAATGTTTGGCTTGCTCCATTTGCTACGGTCACAGGAGTTGACGGGCTAATTAACCCACCCGTACCTGCAGTTGGTGTAATCGTGTGGACTGTTCCTCCTGCGAATGTAAATATCATCGATCTAACATTAAAATTGCCCTGATCAAAATACAAACGAAGAACTTGTTGGCCTGCTTTCAAAGCAATATTTTGAACAAGGACAGTATCATATGATGCATTTCCCCAATCAGTTCCTGTCGAAGGAGCGTTTGTAACCGGGGTAATAGGAACGCCATTAGATTCAAGATGGAATTTTCCTCCATTAATTTTTGGAGTTGCTTCAATAAGAGCAAGATTATAAATTCCTGTAGTTGTTACACTGACAGTATATTCCATCCATTCCCCGGTTAAAATATAGCCAACATCAATGTTTTGGGGATATGCATTTGCCAATGATAAAGGACCTTCAACATCGACACTTTCATTTGGCCTTATATTACCATCAGGAGCATACCAAATGGCACCTTTGTGATTTCTATCCAAATCATGGTAAGCGACCATTTCTCCGCCATTATCAAATTTAAAAGTATAGATTGGTCCGGGAATAGTCGCTGGAACACCATTAGGATAAGCACTCTGAGCAGGCATGGTACTTACAACATGATAAGTAACCGGAAGAGAAGAGACTGATGTTGCACCCATATCGTCCATTGCGATAGCCGTAACAATATAATTTTTTGCTGTCGTAGGAGTCCATTGAACAGTGTACGGTGCAACGGTGGAAGTTTTAAACTTGACGCCATCCACATAAAAGTCAACAGAAGTGACATAACCATCTTCATCAACTGCATCTGCTTTTAGAAATACTGTTGTACCTGGTAAAAAGTAATCCCCATTTAAAGGTGAAGAAATATTTACAGCAGGTTTCCAATTATCTGAAGAATTCCAGGCATTTGGCGGGTTTGCAATAAATTTTTTAATGCTGTCGCCCTCCATAGAGGTGTTGTCCCACAATAAAGCGGCTCCACTACCGGGACTCAATGCAGAAGAATTTACAGTTTTTCCATATTGTTCTTCATCGCTATAATCCCAATTGCACCAGCTTAAATTTCGTGTTTGCATAAAATTTAACCATGTTTCTGTATTTGGCCAATTATAGTCACCAGCACCATCAGAAGTCATTGTTCCCCACTCAGTCATAAATAAAGCAAGCCCCTTATTCAATGCAGTATCAGCTTTTTGACGGTAGGGATCAAAATGTGTACCGGCATAAAAATGAAACGAATACATTACATTTGGAGCAAGCCCCCCTGTAACAGGATCAGTAATCGGGCTCCTTGCAACTATATTTACATCAGAACTCCAGGTAGGACTGCCAACAATAATTACCGTATTAGGGTCATTATTACGAATGATAGGGATAATGGTATTGGCATATAACTTAATTGTATCCCAGTTTAAGTAACCATTAGGTTCGTTACATATTTCATAAAGCACCTGTTTTTTCCCGGCATGCTTTCTTGACATATAATCCCAAAATTTCTTTGCCATTGGTAAAAGTGAAGTGTCGTTAGGATTTCCCGGATTAAGTACATGCCAGTCTATAATACAATAAATGCCCAACTGTCCGCATATATCAACAAGATTATTTATATAACCTCTCCAGAATGCCGTATCTGAGTCGTATGCATTGTTTGTTCCTTCAGTATATCTAAGTGTAGGATATACAGCGAGACGAAATACAGAAATACCCCATTTATTGGCCAAAGTACTCAATGAATTGAAATTGTAATCTTCATTAAAAAAATTCAGGCCGTGTGAACTCATTCCACGAAGTTGTACCGGTACGCCTTGTTCATTTACAAGGTTTGTTCCTGATACATGCAGTTTGCCATTTACTGCAACCGGTGATTGGGCAGAAACGTGATAAGTCCCAAGAACAAGCAGTAAAAACATTAAGGCAGAATAAATTAAATTGTGAGGACTTATTCCTCTTCCCGATTTGATTTTTTTGTAAGAATTTTTCATAAAGTAAAATGTTTAGTTTGGTTTAGTTAGAAATTTTAAAAAAATAAAAGCATGGAAAGTTAAGACCTTCTTATCGGTTGACAGGGTAACAATTGTTCATAAAGTGTACACTTATGTTCAATTATTAATTGTAATTTGGATTAAAATGTTAAACCCAAATTGCTCATTAGAAATTAGCAATCGATTAAGAAATTGTAAATCAATCTAAAATATAAGATTGAAACAATTTCTAAATCGGGGTTAACCCAACTAACGCAAGTAGTTCGCTCATTTCATTCGCTTCTATTGCGTAATTTGGGTTAAAGAATGTGGTATTTCAGCTTGTGAAAATTGATTTATTAGTGATTAAATATCAATTAGCGCAACAATAGATTTATGTCTGATATCTTAATTAAGAAATTTTTCCTGTTTAAGGTATTCGGATGGACTATTGCCAAAATACTCGTTAAAGCATTTTGTGAAGTAATTGCGACTGTTAAAACCCACCATCATGCTTACTTCTGAAACGCTGAGTTTGCCTTCTTTAAGAAGTTGGAAGGCTCTTTTTAACCGGATTGTTTTAATAAATTCAGTTGCACTTAAATCGGTCAGGGATTTAAGTTTATTATGAAGAAGTGTACGGCTGACAAACATTTCTGAAGAAAAAACTTCTACATCAAAATTAATGTCATCTAAATGCTTTTCAACAATATTAATTGCCTTATTAAAAAAAGATTCATCAACAGAGGTTATTGATATTTCTTTGGGTTCAACGAATATATGCCTGCTAAATCGTTCTCGCATGTTACGACGGGATTCAATCAGGTTGTAAATCCTTGTTTTCAATATTTCTGAATTAAAGGGTTTTGTAATATAATCATCAGCTCCGGTTTCGAACCCGGAAATCTTTTGCTCTACTGATGATAAGGCAGTAAGCAGTATGATTGGGATATGGCTTGTACGTTCATCACTTTTAAGGGTCCTGCAGAGTTCTGTCCCAGACATTTCCGGCATCATTATATCACTGATGATAAGATCTGGGTTATGTTCAATAGCTCTTCTCAGTCCCTCTAATCCATTCTCAGCTTCAATAATCGTGAAATCATTTTTCATTATGTCAATGATAAACGAACGCAGATCATTATTATCTTCAACTATAAGCAGTGTAGGATTTTGCTTTTTATCAATGTTTTCAGAGAGCTCTGATGACTTTATTGTTTCATCAAAGTTATGTATTACTTGTACCTCTTCACTTGATTCTCTGATATCCAAAGGCAATATTACCGTAAAAGTTGAACCTGATTGAACAAGGGTATCATCAGCTTTACTTTGGCAACTCTTGACTTTAATTACACCGTTATGCATTTCCACCAATTCTTTAACAAGTGACAGCCCTATCCCTGTGCCGCCTTTTATGGAATGATCGGAATCTACCTGGTAAAATCTTTCAAATACTTTGTTAATGCTTTCCGGAGGAATGCCAATACCAGAGTCAGCAACTTCGATACAAACGGATTGAACTTTTGCGTTTCCAGGCTTTTCTACGTATATTACATTTATTGAGAGATTCACGAAGCCGCCTTCAGGAGTATACTTAAAAGCATTAGAGAGAAGGTTGTATACAATTTTTTCGAACTTATCTGCATCAAACCAGGCATACAAATTTTCGCATCCGGCAAGAACGTTTAAACTGATATTTTTTTGTTTGGCAAGGTGCTCAAATGATTCTGCAGTATCGCGGCAAAAACTAATTAAATCACCGGGAGAAGGATAAATCTTAAGATTGCCTGACTCTATTTTACGTAAATCCAACAGCTGATTGATGAGCCTTAACACGCGCTGGGCATTGTTTTTTATCAATGTCACCAGTTGTTTTTGGGCAACAGAAAAATTTATGCCCTCATCCAATAACGTTTCCGTAGGGCCAATAATAAGTGAAAGAGAAGTACGAAACTCATGAGAAATATTTGTAAAAAACCTCAATCTCATGTTGTTCATTTCAATTTGTTTCTCTCCTTCTAAACGCTGTAGCGCGAGTTTTCTCTTTAGTTTTTCGCGGTTTTGAATTATACGTTTATAGAGTATAAGACTTGATGTAATTATCAGAATGTACAATATAAATGCAATGTTGCTGAGCCAGAAAGGTGGCAGTACTTTGACAATCAGGGAAGCCCCTTTATTGTTCCATACTCCATCACTATTTGATGCTTTTACGCGGAAAACATAATTACCTGGAGAAAGATTGGTGTAAGTGGCTTCACGTTTATTTACGGCAACATTCCATTCCTTTTCAAATCCTTCCAGCCGATATGCATATTGGTTTTTCTCAGGCACTTCAAAATTCAGGGCGACAAAATCGAAAGTAATTACATTTTGATGGTACTTTAAAGTGATTTGCTTCATTTCACTTATATTGCCATTAAGAATTTTACTTCCTGTAACATTTTCAGATTTATTAAATAACTTGAAATCAGTGATCACAACTGGTGGTACAAAGCTATACTCCCTGATGCTGTCAGGAAAGAAAGCAGTCAGTCCATTTTGTCCGCCAAAGTACATTTCTCCCGAAGGAGCACAACAACATGCATTGGAAAAAAATTGATCTCCCTGCAATCCATCGGTTTGATCAAATACCTTTATAACTTTAAGCGTATTGGGGTTCAATTTTACCAACCCGCCATAAGTGCTAATCCATAAAAAATTATGAGAGTCAGCTAAAAAGCCTGCAATTGCATCGGAAGGCAGTCCATCATTCTTTGATATTACACGGGTAAACATTTTCCTGTTTTTGTCGAAAATACTAATGCCCATGTTGGAACCCAGCCAAAGTTGTTTGCCATCATCATACAATGTTGAGATTTCATCCAGATTATCATTATTGGAGCTATTTTGTTTGTGATGATAATTTGTAAATGATTTACCCATGTCCTGAGATAGACTTAATCCGTCTACCGATGTCACCCAAAGATTATTGCTACTATCAACAAATACTTTGTATACCCAATTATGAGCTGCCGAAATGCCATAATTATTTTGCGGATAACTTATTCTTACACTTTTCCCTGTCTCCGGGTTGAACCGGTTTATGCCACGTCCATGAATTGCTAACCAAAGCTGATGTTCTTTATCTTCACAGATAGATCGCACATCACTTCCCGAAAGACTTTCACTATCTGAAGGATTATAGTTAAAATTCTTAAATCTTCCGGACGATGGTTCATACATAAAAAGTCCGCTTTGATAAGAACCTAACCATATTCGGCCTTTACTATCTTCAAAAATACAAAAGATGGTCCCTGTTTGCAAAGCACCATGTTTCAATGGTAGGTCGTAATAGAATTTTTTTACAAATGTTTTTTTGTCAATAATATCAACTCCATTATCAAAATAGCCTATCCAGAGATTATTTTTTCGATCCGTCATGACAGCAGATACACTTTGCTGTGAAAGGCTGAATTGTTTACATAATTCCTTTTTAAAAGTGTTAAACCCTTTTTGGTTTATAGCATAGTTAACACCTCCCTGTAAGCTACCAGCCCAGAGTATGCCTTGCCGGTCTTTTAAAAGACATGATATGCTATTATTTGACAAACTGTAATGGTTACATTCCAAATGAAAATACGAAGTAATCAAACCAGACTGTTTGTTAACGCAATACAATCCATTTTTAGTTGCTATCCAAACATTACCATGATCGGGCAACAGATAGTTTACACGCGAGTCAACTTCGTTTAAATTGAGACTTCTATATTGTTTGGTTTTTGTATTAAATACCACTACACCAGAAAGTCTGGAAGCCAGCCATAGTTCGTCACCAAAATTGAGGATAAACTGGATGGAATTATCACCTGATGTTTTTTGCAATGATCCTGGCAAGGGATAATGAAAAAATAAATTTTGCTTAATGTCCAGCATTCCTAATCCATCCCTTTCATATCCAATCCACAGATTTCCTTTTTTGTCAGTAGAAATGGAACGCAAATTATTACTTTCAAGGAATTTTGAATTTTCTGCATCGCTAGCCTGGTGATCAAGATCAGAAGACTTTTGTGGAGTTTTTGCACTGCAACAGTTATACTGGTAGAAATGGTTTTCAATTTTACTGAACCGGTTTAATCCTTCCAATGTTGCAACCCACAATTGATTAAACTTATCCTCAGTTATGAATGTAATATAGTTATAAGATATGGAATATGAGTTTAAAGGATTATGTAAAAATGATGAAAATGAATTTGAATTTTTATGGTAACAACAAAGTCCTCCACGCATAGTTCCAATCCATAGGGTGCCTTCATGATCTACATAAAGACAATTGATGAAATTATCTGTCAGTGAAGTGGAATCACCTGGAATATTCCGATATACTTTAATTTGGTAGCCATCATAGCGGTTCAGTCCTGATTCTGTTCCAAACCATATAAACCCGTCATTATCCTGAACTATAGCATTAATATTGCTGTTTGACAAGCCGTTTTGATAGGAAATGTTTGCAAATTCCAAATGGTTCTGCCCTAATAAAATGCAGAAATTAAAAACTGCGAATAAAACAGTATAATAATTCTTGCAAATCATAGGGGTATAATTAGTTATAGGAATGATTCAATTTAAATATTTCATCATTTATGCGTGCCAATTCATTAAAATTAACAGTTATAGTATTTTAGCTTTTAAATTTAGCTCTGAAATAATACCTTTTGCCATAATTTAACAATAATATAACTTTTTATTTGAATGGTTTAAAATTTCTTTGAAAATATGCAATTTTGTTTTAAAAACTACTTAATTACATCTTCGATTTTTTTAAGTTCTTCTTTGTCAAATTCAAGATTTTTTAGACCAAGCACACAGTCATCAAGTTGTTTAATAGTACTAACTCCAATTAATACCGATGTCAGACGTGGATCTTTCAACAACCAGGCAATGGCCATCTGAGCTAGTGTTTGTCCGCGTTTTTTGGCAAGCTCATTAAGATTTTTAACCTTACTGATTTTTTCATCGGTAATTTCTTTAGGCCGAAGAAATCCATGTGCTTTGGAAGCTCTTGAACCTTCCGGTATGCCATCAAGATACCTGTCTGTTAAAAGACCTTGTGCCAATGGTGAAAATGCAATACAACCGACACCGGATTTTTCAAGAACATTCATCAAACCTCTTTCCACCCAACGTTCAAACATGGAATATTTAGCCTGGTGAATCAGACATGGTGTGCCAAACGATTTCAAAATTTTAGCAGCCAATTCCGTTTGTTCGGCTGAATAATTGGAAATGCCAGCATACAAAGCTTTACCCTGCCTGACAATTAAATCAAGCGCCGACATGGTTTCTTCAAGTGGCGTATTCGGATCGGGCCTGTGTGAATAAAATATATCAACATAGTCCAGTTTCATTCGCTTTAAACTTTGTTCGATACTGGCAACCAGGTATTTTTTTGATCCCCAATCACCATAAGGTCCAGGCCACATATAATATCCGGCTTTTGTGGAGATTATAAGTTCATCGCGATATTGCTTTAAATCGGTTGACAGAATCTTACCAAAAGTTTCTTCGGCAGATCCCGGAGGAGGACCGTAGTTGTTTGCAAGATCGAAATGGGTAATTCCTAAATCAAATGCTCTGCGTAAAATATTCTGACAGCTTTCAAAAGTATCAACACCACCGAAATTGTGCCATAAGCCCAATGACAATGCAGGTAACATAATTCCACTATGACCACAACGTCTGTATATCATGCTATCGTAACGATCTGCTCTTGCTGAATATTCCATATAAATATTAATTAGTTAATGTGCAAATATGTTAATATGCCAATGTGCCAATTTAATAAAATTACTTGTTTTACATTAAAATTTACAACTCAATTAATTTTAATACAAATCATCAGTAATAATTCCGTCCTGCACTTTTCTTTTATGCTTATTTTTATTGACTCATTAGCATATTGACACATTGACATATCGGCATTTCTTATAAAATGACAAATATTTATTAAAATTTTGATAATTTTCACACGAATTTGATAAATTATAAAATTCTTCTAAATCTTTAAAGTTTAAAAAATAATAAAACTTATATGAATCCAAAAGGAGAATTTCGCAAAAGTCTTGGCCTTATTGATGCCACTGCCTTAGTCATGGGTTCAATGATTGGTTCAGGAATTTTTATTGTAAGTGCAGATATTGCCCGAAATGTAGGAGCTCCGGGTTGGTTGTTGCTCGTTTGGGTTATTTCAGGCATTATGACAATTTTCGCAGCCGCCAGTTACGGTGAACTTGCAAGCATGATGCCACATGCCGGAGGAATATATGTTTATCTGCGTGAAGCTTATTCGCCATTGTTTGGTTTTTTGTATGGATGGACGTTATTTCTCGTCATACAAAGCGGAACTATTGCTGCTGTGGCTATGGCTTTTGGTAAATATTCCGGGGTACTTGTCCCCTGGATTTCAGAGAAGAATTACCTTGTTCATTATGGATTTTTGAAAATAAACACTACTCAATTCATAGCCATTTCGACAATTTTAATACTCACGTTTTTCAACAGCCGTGGAATTGAGCAGGGGAAAAAAATACAAAATACGTTTACACTTTCCAAGATCGTTATTCTCCTTCTGTTTATAATAATTGGTTTTGCATTTTCACAACATAAACCTGTTGATTTTTGGTCGGCTACACAATGGCAAAGCAAAACTGAAATTCCAATTATTGGATTTGCCCTGGTAGCTGCATTAGGAGTAGCAATGGTCGGTTCACTTTTTTCTTCTGATGCCTGGTACGACATTACTTTTGCTTCTGGTGAAGTCATCAATCCCAAGCGAAATATTCCCAAAAGTCTTTTATTGGGTACAATCGGAGTTACAGTGATATATATTCTTATGAATCTGGTTTATCTTTTAATACTTCCAATCCATGGTCATCCCGATGGCAGAACCATTGCAGAAAGAGGAATCCAGTTTGCTTCGGAAGACAGGGTTGCCGCTGCCGCGATGTACCAGATACTTGGCAACAGCGCTGCAATTTTGATGGCGGTAATAGTTATGATCTCAACTTTTGGTTGTAATAACGGTATTATTTTGTCAGGGGCCAGGGTATATTATGCGATGGCCAAGGATAGCCTGTTTTTTAAAAGTGCAGCCCGCCTGAATAAAAAGGATGTTCCGGGAGTTAGTTTATGGGTACAGGCCATTTGGTGCACAATTTTATGTCTTTCCGGAAGCTACGGGCAGCTTCTGGATTATGTAATTTTTGCAGCACTTATATTTTTTATTCTAACCATAATGGCTGTTTTTATCTTACGAAAAAAATGGCCCGAGAAAGAAAGAGCTTACAAGGCATTTGGATTTCCACTTATCCCTGCTCTGTATATTTTACTTTGCATAGCTATTGATATTATTCTGTTAATCTATAAACCAGAATATAGCTGGCCAGGAATGATTATTGTACTTGCAGGTGTACCGGTATATTTTATCTGGAAAAAATTCAACCAAAAATCCACTTGAATAAAGGATAAATTATTGAGAAGACGGGCATATCATTATAAACTTTAAATCCGGAATTTAAATGCTCATCAATTTCAATGTATTGCCTGAATATAGGTTTAATTGAATACTTGCCAAGCAATATGTTAATCACCTGCATTAATATACAATCAAAGAAAATTATAATAATAACCATGAAATAAATGAATTCAGATGTCCTAATATTAAATGGATTGAAACTAAAAGTCGATAGTTTGACTATTAAAAATGTCCAGATAACTATTCTAAATATAAAGTTATAATCATATAAAAAGGAGACATTAGATTTTGTTCGATTGATAAAAAGTATTATTTCACCAGCTAAACCTCCAAGAACCATCCCTATAAAAATGCGCCACAGGTAACTGGAGATGTCCAAAAATATGACACTTGTTAAAACTGCAATGATTTTTAAAATTGAATTTAATGAATGAATAATAAAAGCCTTTCTTGAACGAGGAATCAGGATTGTCACTTTATCGTTAATATAATTGGCCCTATATTGGCGAATACCGTCGACGCTAAGTTTAATATCTTTAAGTTTTAGCAATTCAAGCTTTAGAGGCTTTGAGTTTGCTAATTTAGATTTACAATAATAGCATAACTTATCAGTAACTGTTGTTTCAACAAAAAGTTTTTTGATTTCATTTGGACCGTAATAAAATTTGCCAGGTAAAAAGTAGCTTTTTCGGTTATCGTAAATGTTCCAGCCTATAATACCTGCAAAAGGCCAGGTTATAAATAAAATAAAAATGCCAGTCCAATCAAAGAAAAAAGCAGCATAAACTGGCAGAAAAAAGAGAAACAAAAAAATGAAAACTGCGAGGATGCGAGTTAAAATTTTAAAAAGTAATAACAGATCATTAAACCCGCTTTTTTGAAATGCCTCATTTTGCTTATGAAATTCTTCATAACGCATTTTTGCCTGCCGTTGTGCTTTTTCTCTTGCTTCCTGACGGAACTTTTCGTATTCCTCATTTTTTTTATATTCAGATTCCCGCCATTCTTTAGTGGTAGTTGCAGTTTCAACAGTTTGTTTATAAAATCTGTAGGATTGGTTAATTAATATTTCGTAAGCTTCAGTAATTTCTATAAATCTATCATGCGCATCTTTCGCTTTATTGACATCAGGATGATACATTTTTGCCAACCTGCGGTAGGCTTTTCTGATTTCAGCTTTTGTTGCGTTATTGGCTATTCCTAATATACTGTAATAGTCTTTTATCATTTTCCGACTCAGAAGATTAAAGTGTAAACCAAAATCGAAAGTTAGCAAAAAAAGTAATGGACCGAAGGCATTACTTAAATTAAATAATACCGCGGTCCATTGCTTAACTAACTATATATGAAAACTAAACTAACTAAAACTTTCCAATGAAATTATTTTTTTGATCTCCAGTAATTCAGAAATTCCTTTAATTTTAAAATACCAACCGGCCCTTCATAAATTCCTCCAAATCCGCCCTTGTCGTAAACCCTTACTGCAAGCACATTATTTTTGTTTGACTGTAACAACTTACCATCAATATAATAGACTCGAAGTTCACTCCAGCGATTGTTGTCATCATCATCAATATATTCCGAAATTTTCTTAATTGGACCTATATATGAACCATTCAGATAGACTTCATCGTAATCATCAATTTTACCAAGTAAAATAACAACCTTCTCATTGGCATACTGTCCTGAAACAAAAAACTTTTTCCTATACCAGGCATATCCGTCATAATCGTTATAACCTTGATCTTCCCATGCTTTTGGTACATTTATTAAATGCCAGTTGTTGTCGTTAAAAAGAGGTTCCTTATAATCCATATTGTCACCTGTTTTGAATTTCCATGAACCTTGAAAATTATATTCAAACGGTATCGGATTTGACTCGACATATATTCCAACTTCGCCACTTACTATTCCTCCAGCTAACTGAGCATCGTAAACTCTTACAGAAATTACATTGTTCTTGCCAAACCTGAGAAATTCCTTTGGCAAATAATACTTCCTAAAAGCATTATAAGCAGTTGAGAAATTTGGAGGAAAGGATCCGGTTGAACCAACCAGGTTACCATTTACATATACTTCATCAACATCATCAACATAGCCCAGATACAAGTATAATTCTTTATTGTCATTATTAATGGCAGGTAAAGTAAAGCTTTTTCTATACCACGCGTATCCGTCATATCCGTAAAATCCCTGATCTTCCCAAGGTGATGGAACAGAAATAGATTCCCAATCAGCATCCTTAAAATTTTCCTTACTCCAATTAATATTATCACCTATAGAAAACTTCCATTTTCCTTTTAGATCCAATACACGGTTCAACGAAGTTCCTTTTGCCTCAAATAATATTATTGTAAAAGACAAAATGGAAATCAGAACCATCAATTTGTTTTCAACATTTTTCTTCATTTTTCTCTCTCCCCTACCCTTCAATTAATAATCAATCACTCAAAAATAAAATCAAATATTGTTTGAAATATATTTTCATTCATATGATATTTCTTCTGGAATTCATTTACACTTTCCTCATCCATTAAACCAATGGGCCCCTCATAAATTCCTCCTGCCTGACCTGAATCGTAAACACGGACAGCAATGACATTATTTCCATTTTTAATAATATTCTTTGGGATTTCATAAATTCTTTTCAACTGCCAATCGCCGGAATTTCCCCACCAATTGTCATCCCCGCCGAAAAAGCTATGGTGTCCTTCAAGCATGGAAGTTTCACCAATTTTTTTGCCGTTTAAATAAACTTCATCATAATCATCAATTTTTCCCAATACAAGAAACACTTTCTTGTTTTCAAGTTCTTTAGGCAAAACAAATGATTTTCTATACCATGCATACCCATCGAGATTAAAATAGCCTTGCGATTCCCAATGCATTGGCACTTCTAAAGTGGCCCAATTTGAATCGTCTAAATCAGGTTCTTTCCATGATTTTTTATCAAATATTTTAAATTTCCAATCTCCTGCAAGATTTAGGGCCAGAAAATCTTCATCAGCATCAAGGCACAGTTTAATTTTGTCACCTACTATTCCACCTTCCCCTCCACCGTCATAAACCCTGACAGCAATAGTATTTTCAGCATCCTGGTTAATAAATTCAATGGGCACATAGTATTTTCTGTCCCAACCGTAGGCAGTACTATATGAAGGAGGGAAAAGTCCCAAATGACCTATTAAATGATCGTTAACATAAACTTCGTCAACATCATCAATGTTAGAAATCATCAGCATTAAAGTTCTGTTTTGTTCTATTGAGGGTATTACTACTTTTTTCCGATACCAGGCATATCCGTCATAACCAATATATCCCTGATTTTCCCATGCACCTGGAGCTTTAATATTGTCCCAGCTTTTATCATCGAGCTTTGGATCTGCCCATGCCTTATCATCTCCAAGATTGAATTTCCAGTAACCGGCCAAATTTATCAACGTTTTATAATCTGAAGCACTTACATTATTGCCTGAAAATGTAACTGCGAGCATTATAAGAACCGTTATTCCAAGAATTTTTGTTTTCATACCGATTGAAATTAATTTGTTTTTCAAATACACAGCAATAATACTGCGCTTTATGTATTCAAATGTTTCAATACAGTCATGTGATGTAAAGGATTGTAAAAAATTGTCATGGAAATTATAACATCCTGATTTGTAGTTATTTATTATACTCAACCAAGCATTTTGTAACCTATACCATGTACTGTTAGAATAATTTTAGGTTCATTAGGATTTGATTCTATCTTCTGGCGTAATTTTACAATGAAGTTGTCGACCGTGCGGGTTGTTACATCTGATTCAATTCCCCAAACGCTATCCATAAGTTCATTCCGGGCAATAACCTGATTTTTATGATTCCAGAGATATTTAAGCAACTCAAACTCTTTATGCGACATTTTGACTTCCGTATTTTCAGAATAGGCTTCATAATTTGCAAAATTCACCTTGAGTTTGCCTATAGTTATGACAACGGAATTATCTGAATCCTTTTTACCGACATCGGTCCTGCGCAGAATTGTTTTAATTCTTGCAAGCAATTCACGCAGACTAAAAGGTTTGGTAATATAATCATCAGCTCCAAGCTCAAGTCCCAGGACTTTATCAATTTCTTCACCTTTTGCAGTAAGAAGAATAACAGGAGTTGTATTGTTTTCCTTTCTGATTGTTTTACAAATGTCAAAACCTGAGACACCAGGAAGCATAACATCCAGTAAAATCAGATCAAATTGGCCGTTCCTGATTTTCTCAAGACCCGATTTACCCTCTGAAGCTGTTTCAACTTCGTAACTTTCAAGTTCCAGGTTATCCTTTAGACCCTGAAGCATGGGCATTTCATCTTCAACTACAAGAATCTTTGTCATTTTAATGTATTATTTATTATCAAATAGTATTTCGAAATAATTTTCACAGTGAGTTAATGTGTAATTGGTAAAAGTATCCTAAAAGTGCTGCCTTCTCCAGGTTTGCTCTCTACTTCAATCTTTCCCTTATGAGCATCAATAATATTCTTGACAATGCTTAATCCCAATCCGGTTCCTTTAACATCATGAACATTATCTCCTTTTGAAACTCTGAAAAATTTATCAAAAATGAGCTTTTGATCGGTTTTTAGAATTCCTATTCCTTTATCAGCAATTTCGAAATATTCAAATTCACCTTTTTTTCCCGTTTTAATCTTAATGAATTTTGAATCCCTGCTGTATTTAACAGCATTATCTATTAGGTTAACAAAACTTTCAGAAATGGCTTCTTTATCTGCATAAATTAAATCAAGCTCATCAGCAAGTTCAATGGTCAATTCAAAACCTTTGTTCTTTAAATGAAATTGATAGGGTTGAACAACAGTATCAACTATTTCATTTAAATTAATTAATTCAAATGTATAATTTCTTTTGCCACTCTCAATTTTCGAGAAGTTCAGAATTTTATTTACCAGGCCCGAAAGTCTGTGTGTTTCATTAAATATTACCCTGTAATATTCCTTTTTCTTTTCTTCAGATTTTATCCTGTCCATTTCGAGCGTTTCAATATACATGCTAATTAGTGCAAGCGGAGTGCGAATTTCGTGAGATACGTTTGAGATGAAATCAGATTTTATAATTGTCAGTTTCATTTCTTTTCTGATATTTCGAAAGACAATAAATGCACCTAAAATAAAAATTATATCTGCAAAAATTATCAGCAGGAGGTTTGATCTTGTCCTTTCTTTATTGATCAACTCAATTGATTTTCCTTTCAACTGGATTCCCATCATATACCTGGGAAATAACCATAATGGCTTTTTAATTTGAAAATTTCTGTTGTCCTTCTGATGTCCTCCAGGATTAATAAGTAATTTTGTTTTGGAATCTATTATTCCAATATTAAATTTTTCTTCTGCAATTACTTGTATCTTCTGCCAAAGCAATTCTTTAATAAATCGTGCTTCATTTAATTCAATAACACAAATGATAAGGCTGTCTTTAATATTTTTTTTGTTACTCATGAATACCATAAAAAGAGACTGGTTTTCCTGATTTGTACCTAATGGTTCTATTTTCCGGTATCCTGCCATTACATATTTAGCGAGCCTGTTAATTTTTTTTGTGCTGTCTGCTAATAATTTTTCAATTAAAGTGCCTGATTTTTTTGTATCATCCAATGAATCATTTGAACACCGGACAATTAAAAACTTCGTGTTGTACGAAAAAAAAGTAATTGATTTTATTTGCTGGGCATCTGATAGCAAATCCTTGTTAATTATGCAATTTGATTTACTGGTTATTATTTCGTTTGAGGTTATTTTTGAAGCCCAGCTACTTATGATGTCATCGGAAAACAAGTTAATGGAAAACAATATTGCATCGAGTTGTTTGTTGTAAGTATTTTCGAGCTGTTTTTCATTTTCGGTCATTCTTGCAATTTCGTAACTTGAAAAGAACAATGCAGGCAAGAGAATTACAATTGCCAGAATTATAGTTATTGAAGTTATCCTGTTTTTCATATCAATGAAGATGAATCAGTCTAATGTAAATTTATCAAAATTAATTTTAGTTTGACAATTCGAAAATATTTGATGAAGTATTATTTAGTTGTTAAGTGAAAAATGGAGACTGGAGAATGGAGACCGGAGACCGGTTACTGGAAACTTGATTATATATTAATGCTGATAGAATAGTGCCTATAGCCTAAATGTTCTTTGCTCCTAATAAAAATTCTACTTCATTTTTAAAAGAAGTTTTTCATAAAATGGATAGGATTACAACCTGTGTGAAACTGACCACGGAAATGAGAAACCAGTTGAGATTCATAGAAGTTGTTTGGGATTTTTTGAAAAGCATTATTTTAACCCAAATTGCTCATTAGAAATTAGCAATCGATTAAGAAATTGTAAATCAATCTAAAAATATAAGATTGAAACAATTTCTAAATCGGGGTTAACCCAACTAACGCAAATAGTTAGCTCATTTCATTCGCTTCTATTGCGTAATTTGGGTTTAAT
>Ga0265316_10002639_pt1 | contig 18471 bp, 13 predicted proteins | sample 4522metaG_FD_202092 | JGI IMG/M metagenome (GOLD analysis project Ga0265316, IMG submission 202092) | Rhizosphere microbial communities from Carex aquatilis grown in University of Washington, Seatle, WA, United States - 4-5-22 metaG | ecosystem: Host-associated > Plants > Roots > Rhizosphere >... | reverse complement strand
CCACGGCCTGCTTGACCCAGCGATGGATCTGCGGCGACGGTGCAGCGATGGCTGGGTTGGGGCGATTCTCCTCCACCAGAAATTCCACCAGGCTGGCTCGCAGCAGCTCTTGCGCCCGGATGGCCAGTACCTCGGAGATGGGCCGATCCGACGACGCTTGCACCTCGATACGCCGAATCACGGTCTTGCCCGTGATTCGATCCACGACCCAAAGCTCGGCCGAACCTTGATCGAGATTGCCAAAGATGCCAATGGTCGCGGACGGCGCCAGGTCTTGCCCTGCCTGCTCCATCAGCGCACGCGGATCCTCGCCCGGTTCCGAACTGTCAATGTCGGCCACCGCAACTTGAAAGCCGCCCGCCACCAGCTCGCCCTTGATGCGAAGAACAGCCTCGGCGAGAATTTCATCGGCGGGGACGCGACGAAGCAGCAGCACCGTGACTGGCTGATCCGAGCGGGCCAGGGATAGACCTGGAAAGGCACAAATCGCTAGCAACGCGAGGGCAAGAGCGAATAGCACCGCGCGAACTTTCCAGACGCTACATACCTCTAGGAACATGAACGGACAGTGTAGCCGTTCATGGCTTCGTAGCGTACGCGCGCGCTGCCCGTGCATAAGTGCCACTAGGATAGCGCCGAAGATACTCTTCCGCGACTGGACGTGCAGCCGCGTCGCCGCTCAGCCGGGCCAGCACGGTCATTTTCCTTCCCAGCGCCTCGGAGGCGTAGGTCCCGGTGGGCGCCTCGTCGAGGTGGCGCTCGTACCAAGCGAGTGCCTCGCTGGCGCCTCCTGGTTTCGCCTCGACGATTCGGCCGAGCAAGAACGCCGCATCCTTGGCCCTGGTGGAGCCGGGGAAGCGCTGGCGCTGGGCGAGCAGCGCTTGCTCGGCGACGTCGTCCCGCCTTACGTAGTGGGCCGCATCGGCCAAGAGTGCCAGGTCTTCACTGCCGCGCTCGGCGAGGGTCCGGTCGAGTCCTTTTCGCGTCGCCAGATCGAGGATGCGATCCCAGTCGCCGGCGACCCGAGCCGAGGCCCAGCTGAGCTCGGGATTCCCGGGCTGCGTGGTGTGCGCCTGACCGCGCGGTCGGCCTTGGGCATTGGCAGTCGTCTGCGCCGGTGCGGGGGGATCCAGGGACGGGACACTGGCCACCGGCGCGGATGTGGCGTCGCTGGATAAGCTGGGCGGCGACGCGCGGTCGAACTCGCGTACGAACACCTCGCGCGCGGCTAGGCGTACGGTCAGCCACTGACCCGGGCGTAGCGCGATCGCCTCATCGGACAAGGGCCCGGTCACGGTCACGGCGCCCTTGTGCAGACGAAGATCCATGCGTCCTTCGTCGCCGTTCCAGGCCAGCACGAACGCCGTCCCTTGCACGTGAACGACGAACGGCCCCGCATCGAATTGCCAGTGTGCGCCCGAGCGCGGAACCACTTCGACGTGGGCCTCGCCCTCGTCGAGCATGACCCGCGCGCCGTGGGCATCGACCGAAGCGATTCGGCCACGCGCACCGGCCACGAGGTCAACTTGGGTTCCGTCGGAAAATCGGATCGTGGGCTGCGTCTGCATCGCGGATTGAAAATAGCCACCGGCCTGGATCTCGCCCTGGGTCATGACATAGGTCAGCGGCTTACTCGACAAAAGCGACGGCCCGATCACCAGGAAGACCAACCCGAGCGTGGCGATGGCGCCAGCGCAGACCAGCCAGAAGGGTCGTAGCTGAAGGCGGTTTGAACCTGCGCGTGCCTGACCGAACTTGGCCACCACGTCGTGCAAAGCGCGGGCATTCTGCAAATCCGACATCTCGCCCAGTCGGTTGTGCGCCAGCTCGGCCAACTTCGCGATGGACGGGTCGCGTGGGAATTCATCGTCCAGAATCATCGGTCGCTCCCTTCTTGGCGAAGGAATGTCATGAGCACCGGCTCGCGTTCCATCCACTGCGAAAGTTCAGCATCCGCCTTAGCCAGGCGTCGCTTCACCGTGGCGACCGAGTGCCCTGTCGCGTGTCCCACTTCGTCGAGTTGCATGCCATCCACGCGGCGAAGAACGAAAATCAGCCGGTCGTCGGCCGGCAATTTGTCGAGCAGGCGATAGAAGCGATGCAAGGTCACTTCCATGTCGATGCCATGAACGGGCAAATCGGGGAGATTTCCGGTTTCGGTGAGCTGGACCCACTGGCGAAGGCGTTTCCGCCGAAGCTTCCACTTTATGATTCGGATGGTCACCGAGACGACGAAGCTGCGCAAGGCACTGGTATCGCGAAGACCAGCAATCTTGTTGAACACGCACAGAAAGACGTCCTGGGTCAGATCCTCCGCCTCGTGCCGCGACCCCATGGCCCGATCCGCGATGCGGTAGACCAATGACCCGTAGCGCGTCCACAGAGCGACCGCGGCCCATTCTTCCCTGCGGATAAGCCCATGCACCACGTCCGCGTCCGTCGCCACCGCTGCGGCAGATCGAGGCCGCACAAGCTGGAGCGGCGGACCCGAATGAGAATCAGAGGAGGCCATGAAATGAACTCGAAGAAGTGTGTCACTTCTTCAGTAGCGCAAGCCGGTTGTTCGGCTCACGGATTCTTAGGCGTTATGCGCCACCGGCTAGGCGGCACAGGCTGCTAAAGGGGAATCGGCCCCGGCGGCGGGGGGGGCGGCGGCACCGCGGGGGGCGGCGGGGTCGGCGGTGGCCCTGGCGGCGGCTGGTCCGAGACGTACTTCTGCGCCCAGATCGCCATGTGGTTCGAGGTGGTCATGTCCTGGAAAGGCAGGAAGAACCCTGGGTAGCTACCGTCCTGACCCGCAAGCGTCTTGTCCGCGTCGATGGCGAACATCCAAAGCAGGGTCTGGGTCGGCGGATCTCCGACTACGCTATTGTTCGGGTAGTACTTGCGCAAGCCGGCGCGGCGCTGTGACGAAGTCGTGAACCAGAACAGCTTGTGCCCGTCCTGCTTGTTGGCAAATGGGGCCGCACGCGGGAAGGTGTTCATCAATTGACCGGCGGCAATCTTCGCCTGCAAGGTCGCGTCCCGACTGTCCACCACGGTCATCTTGTCGGCCACTCCGCTCGCATTGGCCTTGTCCAAAGAGATGGCCGTGGCTCCCGCGACCGGGGCAACCGCCCAGGTCTTGGCCGATGGGTCGGAGTAGGCGTCGACTGCGTTGGTGTTGTTGTTGTCGCTGGTCTGCAGAATCGACTCGCTATAGAGAAGGAACGACGAATCGGGCACAAACATGGCGTTGTAGCGATTCTTGCCAACCACGTGTGGCACGATCTCGATGGGCGGCAAATTCCATCCCGCGGTACCCTGGGTGACAACGGAAATCCCACCCTCTTGAAACTGTATGGTGGAATTGTTGTTGCCGTAAATATGTGTCACCGCGATCGAGCCGCCGTCGGGCGACCAGTCGGGGAACGCGGGCGTAAACGGGAGGGTCAAGGTGCCGTCGCTGGTGGTCTTGCGCAAGCCAGTCACGCCGTCATGGAACATGAGCGAATTGGCGGTTCCGCTGCCATTTGGGGCAACGGCCACGAATTCGCTGCCATCGGGATTGAACGAGGTGATAAGCACGCGATTCTGACTGGCAGGCCCGTTGTTGCGGCCATCCACGGTGAGCCAGTTCGACGTGGCCGTGCGAGGCAATGTGAGGTCGTTCAGGTAGACAAGATACGATTCATACGAAGCGCCCGCCGCAGCAGCCATGCGCTTTCCGTCGCGCGAAAGTGAATGGCAGCCGATGCAGCGGGTTCCCCCGCCGGCCACCCCGGCATCGCTCGGCAAGTCGCTGGGCTGCAGTACCGGGGCCAAGGCACTTTGCGACCCGAAATCGAAACGCATGATCCTGGGCGGGTTCGAAGTGGTCCAGTAGTAGACCGCGCCGTCCACACGGTCTGCGGCGAACTGGATCGAGGCCTCTGTGGCTTGGCCATAGGCACCGCTGCCATCCCCGCCGCGCACGGAAAGCGTCACGGCAGGCCCGCCCCGGTTCGATTCTGAAAGAATATCGACGGTCGCGGAGTCGAGGTTCTGCACGCAGGTTCCGCTCAGGAACTGCGCTGGGTCGGAGTAGCAGCGGGTGTAGAGACGGAGGTCGGAAAACGCGCTTTGCAAGGACAGTTCGTAGAGCTCGCCAGTCTTTTTTCCAGGAAGGAACTGGATCTCGACGGTGCCAAGGTTGGGCGGCAGAAGCACGCCATCGTTGGGATAGACAAGGCTCGGGGCCAGCGTCGGATCTGCGCTACCCGTGAAGCTGGACCCCGGATCCGCGGGGATCGCGGGCGTGGCGGCCGGCGTTCCGGCAACGGGCTGGATCACGTCGACGATCTTCACGGTCAAGGTGGTGGTCACCGTGGTGAGGGGAGGATCGTCGCTGTTCGCGGCCTGGGCCTGCACCGTGAGTACGCCACCGCGCTGAGGCGGATCGGCGGCAGCCACCGGCAAACGGCTGGTAAACGTCGGTCCACCATCGGCCGGAAATGTGCCGACGAGATAATTGTCGGGAACGTAGAAGACCGTCCGGTCGGTGATCTCGATTTCAGGATAGCCACCCTTCAGTGTTGCGAAGGCGTGAAAATCAACCGTTGCGCTTTGCCCGCGCTGCACCGAAATGGTGGAATCCGCGGGCACGATGCGCATGGTCTCGATGTTCTGGGGAACGAACACGGGCGCGGTGTCGAGGTAGACGGGCGGTGGGCTGGCGTCGGGAAACACGATAATGAGCGGTGGCACATCACTGCCCATGCGCTGGTCAGCGGCGAGGCTGGCATCGCTCCCGGGCGGCGGGGGGATCGGTTGGTTGTCGACCACGCCGGCCTTAGCACAGGCCCCGAAGGCGCCGCAAAGAACACTAGCAATAGCAACTCGGAACAAACTTGAGTGCGAAGGTGCGGTGAACATGGCGCTCCTTTGAGACACTGGACACTTTATCAGCAGCGCGACAGTGTATTCTAGCTCATTGATGGGAAGAGGCGATTGACGGATTCCTGGTTCTTTTGGGCGGTCTCCCTCGGGAATCTGAGAGATGCGCTGCAAGATACGGGTTCAACTCGCTGATATCGCGATCCGGGTAGAACCTGTCGCCATCGACGGCTATCGGCACGTGTCTTGCTGCTATTCTAGCTTTGGCGGTTTGTGATCTTCACCACGCCGCCAGTACCCCCTAGGTAGCCACAAGGAGTCCCCATGCGTGAGCGAGAAATGCGACAGCGAGTCGAGCGCTTTCTTCAGACCCGACTGCGCAGCATGTTGCTGCCCGCGACCCTCGGTCTTGGGCTGGCCGTTGGCGCCTGCAACAGCGACGGCCTGAACACCGACGATGGCGGGGACAAGACGGTGAACAAGGACGCAGGATCCGTGGCGCCGATGTATCTCGCGCAGATCCCGGACGCCGGCCCCGAGCTTCCGATGCCCGTTCCGTTCTACGGGACAATAACACTGCCAGACGCCGGCCCAGTGGGTCGCTACGGGGCACAGATGATGCCAGACGCGTCTCCCGCCGACGCGAATCGCGTGATCGCGGTCTACTCGGCGCCGCTACCGCGCTCGTAGGCGCTAGAATCCCGGAATGCTCGACATCCTCAAGCAAGTTGGCTTTGCGCCGCGGGCCTGCGTCTGGGAGCTGACGCTTTCCTGCAATCTGCGCTGCAAGCACTGCGGCTCGTTCGCGGGCAGCCGGCGCGACGACGAGATGAGCCTGGAGGAAAACCTCAAGGTCGCAGATCAGCTCGCCGCCCTCGGTTGCAGGCGCGTGACCCTGAGTGGCGGCGAGCCCACGCTTAACCCGGATTGGGATCGCCTCGGCAAGCGCCTGGCCGACCATTGCATCAAGGTCAATCTCATTTCCAACGGCTGGCACTGGAACGCAAGCCACGTCGAGCGCGCGAAAGCGGCGGGCTTCTGCGGCGCGGCCTTCAGCCTCGACGGATTCGAGCGCGAGCACGACGAGTTCCGCCAGCCAGGCTCGTTCGATCGCGTGGTCGCGGCCATCGACGTCTGCGTGGCCGGCGGCCTGCCCGTCGCGGTCAACACCACCGTGAACAAGCTCAACCAGCGCATGCTGCGCCCACTGCGCGATTTCATCGCCGAGCGGGGCGCGTTTTCCATGCAGGTGCAGCTGGCCACGCCGTCGGGAAACATGGGCCTGCACCGCGACCTGGTCATCGACCCCGCGGATCTGGTGTGGCTGGTTCCCGAGCTGGCCGCCATCTGCCGGTCGAACACGCGCAAGTTCTTCGCCGTCGCGGCAGACGACATCGGCTACTACGGCAAGCCCGAGCCCGGGCTGCGCGACGATGGCGGCGAGCTGCCTTTCTGGATCGGGTGCCGCGCCGGCTGCCAGGTGGTGGGCATCGAAAGCAACGGCGGCGTCAAGGGCTGCCTGTCCCTGCCCTCGTCCATGCATGGCGAGACCCGTTTCGTCGAAGGCAATCTGCGCGACAAACCGCTGGCCGAAATTTGGCAATCCGAGGGCGCGTTCGCCTACAACCGCAAGTGGAGCGAAAGCCAGCTGACGGGATTTTGCCGCGTGTGCCGCTACCGCGACTTCTGCCGCGGTGGCTGCACCTGGACGGTCTATTGCCACAAGGGCGAGGGCGGCGAGGGCAATCCCTTCTGCTTCTACTACCAGGCCGTGCGCCAGGGCCGTTTCGATCTACTGACCGAAGAGCCGACCGCGGCCGAATTGGAATTTTTCGGCGGCAAGGTCGCGCCGTCCGCGCCACCGACAGCGGCGCCGGCGGACGCTGCCACCTTGCTGGCCAAGGCGCGCGAAGCGGTGGAGAAGCGCCGTTTCGAGGAAGCGCACCGCCTGCTCCTGGCCGCGCTTGCGCAAGCGCCCGAGGATCTGGCTGTCATCGATCTGCTTGGTTTTGTCTGCTTCTCGCTGCGCGACTACGAAGGCGCCGAAGGCTACAACCGCCGCGCCCTGGCGCTCGTGCCTGATCACGCCTTCGCCCACAATGGTCTTGGCCTGTCCCTGGCCCGTCAGGGAAAGCTCGCCGAAGCCAGCGCCGCCATCGAACGCGCCATCGCGCTTTCACCGCGTTGGTTCGAGCCCTACCACGACATGGCCGTGCTCCTGGCGGAGGCTGGCAAGCGCGAGGAAGCTTGTGCCATGCTCGCGCGCGCCTCGGCCGCGATCCCCGAATCCGCCGCCGACTTCGCCCGGGTCGAAGCGGCGATCCGAAGATCGTAGTTCCGCTACATTGTCAGCTTACTGAGTCCAACCCGACTGGATTGTGGCGAGCGTGGTCGCGTTGTTCACGGTGAGCGTGAGATTCGTTCCCGTGCCGTTGACCTTGGCGATGCCGCCCGTGCCTTCCAGGCCCGCCCAGTAGCAGCTCCCCATGCCGTAGGCTTTCATCTGGGTCGTAATGCCCTGCATGAAGAGACTTTGGCCGACGTATTCCGTGACGATGGTCCGGCTGTAGTAGGGGCCGGCGTGCGTCTTGAGGGCGGCCTCAGCAGCTGCCACGGTGTTCCCGACGCTGTCATAAATGTGAAGGGAGAGGAGGCAGTTGGGAAGGGCGGCCCCCTGTTGATTGACGTCGATGTCCGTGGTGGTTCCGGCAACGATAACCCGATTCGCGGGAACGCTGGGGTTTGCCGTCATCCATTGCTGGACGAGGGTGACAAAGGCGGTCGCACTGTATCCCGAGGGTTCGTTGAAGACGTCGAAATAGACAAGATCGCTGGACACGTAGGCATCAACGACCGTTTTCCACATGGTGTTCCACGTGGTCGTGTCGGCCACATGATTGCTACCCGGCGGCAGCCAGTACGCAACGATTACCTTCACGTTCTGGCTGATAGCCGCATCGAAAATGCCCTTGTAGGCGGCCCAGGTAGTAGCGGTGTTGACCGTTGTTTCGTTGATCGGAATGCGGAATGAGTTCGCGCCCAGCACAGTCTTGAATCCCGAGAGGATTGCATTGGACTTGGCCAGCACGGTGGCATAGTCGTCCGTGGCGGCGAGTCCGGTCAGCACAAGCGCCCCTTTTTGGAAGTTGTCGCCCGCGTCGGCCCAGTTGAAACAATGGAAGCCAGCTGACTCCCCGGCCAGGGTGCCCGCTTCTCCGGCTGTGCCGGTCGCATCCATCGCCCCACCGGTGCTCACGTCCCTTCCCGCGTCCGCCACGCCGCCGGCACCTGAAACGCCGCCAACTGCTGAGCTTCCGCCATTCCTTGCGACACCTCCACTTGCGACAGTACCCCCTGCCAAGACTGTGCCGCCAGTCGTGCTGACGCCGCCGGCGACCGCGCTGCCGCCGGCGGTGCCAACGCCACCCGCTGCCGTGGTGCCGCCGCTCGCGACGGCGCCGCCAGTCCCGTTAGACCTGCCGCCAGTGCTGACGCTACCTCCAGTGCTGGCGCTGCCACCAGTGTTGGCGATACCGCCACTGCTGACGCTGCCGCCCGTACTTGGGCTGCCGCCCGTTCCGCTAGACAAACCACCCGCGGCCGGCGATCCACCGCTTCCACTTTGACCAGTATTGCCAGTTGATTTGCTCGAACAACCTCCCAAGGCAACCATCGAAGCCGCCAGGACGAAACAGCTGACCTTCTTCATGTGCTATCTCCTTGCAGGATAGACCTCTATGACCAAGCCCCGACAAGTGGCTTGCTGTAACAACCGCGTGATTGAGCGAAAAGCTTTCATGGATTCGTCTTAGGGATATCAAGATTCTCAGTTAAGGCCCCACGAGTGCTGGATGTAGGTGAGGGCGGCTTGACCCTGGACGGTGAAGGTCATGTTGTTGCCGGTCCCACTCTGCACCAGCAGGGTCGTACCCGAGGTGCCTCCGCTAGGGGCAAACGCGCCCGCCCACCAGCAGCTTCCCATCTTGTTGTCGTGGATCGTGTTGGCTGTTCCGACGATGAAGGACTTGTCTGCGTTGCCATCGATCCCGGTGGTGAAGTCCTCATTCAACTGACCCGCCCACTCACCGACAAGGGTGCGGCTGACGGCGTTGCCAAGACGGTTCAGCAGGTTGGAATTCCACCCTGCTATGGTCGTCGGGCCGTTGTTCGCGTAATTGTGCACCTCCATCATCAGGTCAGGCCAAGAACTGGCCACATTCCCAACGTTGTCGTCCCAGCCGCTGCCGGCGACGATGATCTGTTGTCTGGGCACGTTGGGGAACTGCGCGAGCCAGCCATTGACCTGGACGATCCATTGCGCGGGCGTGAATCCGTGTGGCTCGTTGTGAATATCGTAGTACACCAGCGGATTGTTCACGTAGGCGTCAATCACCACCTTCCACATACTGTACCAGCGCGTATTGTCGACCGGCTTGCCGATGTTCTTGTCTTTGGCCCAGAAGCCAATGATCACCTTCATGCCTTTGGCGATGCCGACGTCGATGGCGGCCTTGTAGGAATTCCACCAAGGGTCGAGCGCGGTCGGCTCGTTGATGGGCATGCGGAAGGAATTGGCCTTGATGAGATCGACGAAGGCACCCAGGACGATGTTGGCCTTGGTGGTGACGCCGTCGTAAGTGTCCGTGTCCGCAACAATGCCCGAGAGCAGAAGGTGCCCGTCGACGAAGTTGTCTCGGTTGTCGGCCCAGTTCACGCAGTGGAAGCTGGCCACCCCTGTGCCGCCGTCGATTGGGGTTGCGCCCTTTCCGTCTGTGGAACCAGTTTCCGCGCGGGCTTCCACGCCCGCTTCCGCGCCCACGACAACGCTCGTGTCTGCCGGGGTGACATCCTCTGGCGCGTCTACCCCAGCGTCTGGCCGGCTCGTGCTTGTTGTTCCGCCGGTGCTAACCGTCCCACCCAGGCCCGTGCTACCACCGACGGCGATCGTCCCACCAGCCGCAACCCCGCCGCTCGTCGAACGACCCCCGCTAGCAGTGGCGCCTCCACTGCTGCCCGTCGTGGCGCCACCAACGCCCACGGCGCCGGCAATGCCTCCGCCGGCGACCACTCCGCCTTGACTGTTCGAGCCCCCATTCGCAGTCGCCCCCCCGGCGCTGGCGGTACCGCCAACGATCGTCACGCCGCCGCCTTGCCCCTGATTGCCACCCCCAGGCGTGCTGCTCGCCCCGCCCGTACCAACATGTCCCGGCGTACTTGAGGAAGAGCAACCAGCGAGGAGTGCAGCGAGCAAGACCATTCCAAGCCCGCCCAAGTCCGTCCCCGATCCGCGAAACCATCGTGGAATAGCACGTTTGTTCATGGTGACTCCCCCAAGAGTTGGCTCTCCATCCGCGCCTACAAGTCGCGCACGGATGACCTTGCGAAGGATCTTTCCACCTCAGTTGCAGAAGCAGGCTAAACGGCTCAAGCAAGAGTCGTGGCAAGAAAGGCGCGGGCGCCGGGACCACGAAGCACTGGCACATGGCGAGGTGCAGGGGGCGTGGGCAGAGTGACGATGAAGCAATTCGCAGCCTAGCTTAGCTTTCTACGCTAACGGCCAGGCACGTGGAGAAGCTGATGTTGGACGGTCCATTAGAAGTTCGGGACCGGCTACTGCCTCGTCTCTCGCCGGCACACCTCGAAGTCCTTCGGGCTCGTCGCGGGCGCGAATGTGCGAACGGTGCTGCCCTTCGCGTCCGTTTCACGCGCAACGACGATCGCCCTCCACATGGGTCCGTTCGCGAAAGTGGATTCACCAACTTCGATGAAGTACTGATGCCCAGCCTGCATAGGCAACACGAATACGAGCCGTCCAGTCGCAACCATCTCGCCCGCATTGATGTTCATCTGTCCCCATTTCGTGGGTGTACCGATAACGTGGCAGCCGGGCAAAACCTCGAAGTTGCCACCGTGCTTGGACACGTCCTGGCCGTCGATGTCCCTCACGAAGCCCGCCACTGCGGCGACCTCGTGTGGCGCCAACGCGCGGTCGGAGGGATAGAGCGGGTAGCCGCGGCGGCCAGCGGAAATGCAGCCGGCCGCAAGGAACATCGCAACCAGTGAAAGCAATATTCTTGGAAAAAAGTTGTGCCCGACTTGCGCTCGACTGCCCATGGCGCAGAACCATCTCCTGCGCCGTCCGTACTGTCAACGCCAGCTCTACAACTACTACGATCTGCGCAAGGCCAGACCCATGGTGTCCCCTGACGGGATCAAGAACTGGAAATACATGGGACTCGCCTACGGCACGTCGCCGCCTTTACCTTCGCGGCCATCGACGTCGACTTGGCAACGATACCCAACGTTCACCATGTCGCCTTCATCCGTCTGCACAATCGACTACGTGCGCGCCTTCCATGGCCCGCAGATTCCCGACGAGAAACACGGCACCTGACAGGACAAAGAGCAACGAGATGGCGGCATAGCTGGCCGGACCGGGGACGTCGGATGCCAGCAAGGCGATGAGTTGGGGCAAAAGCACCAGAACCAGCAGGGCCAGGGCCGCGCCCATGGGCCGAACCAGCCGGGGTGCCAGGCAAGCGAGGATCGCCAGGTAGTAGCTGGACAGAGTGAAGACAGCGGGCGGCAACAGAACGGAAAGGGTGCCACGCTCTGCGTCCGTGCGCTGGCGTCGCAAGGCCAAGAACCACAGCAACAGAAACCCCACGCGCAAGAGCCACGTGATGGCGCCGGGCCACCCGAACACAGCGGCGGGCTGGCCCATCCCGATGCGATTGGTCGATGTGCTAGCCACGTGTTTGATGCTGTTGTGGAAGAAATCCGCCCATAGCCCCAAACCGTCCACGGCGCACGACATGGCAAAGAGCAGCGCCATCGTGAGGAGCGCGGACAGGAGCAAATGCGTGCGAGCCCTGTCGATGGGACGTCGGCGAACCCAGTCCATCACCAGGGCCAAGCCTGGCCCGGCGAGAAGGAGAGCGGGAAAAACCTGCAACCCGGCACTCAGGCCCAAGAAAGCTCCGGCCGTGCGAGCACGCCCCTTGTGCAGACAACCGAGCCCCAAAGCGGCTGCTAGAAGCCACAAGGAACGACCCAGGCCGCCGCCAGTCCACAGCGCGATCCAGGGAAAGCCGAGCCCAATGATCAAGGCTCCCAGCACTCCTGCGCGCGTGCCGAAACCCCATAGCAGGCACAAAAGCAGAAGCCCGTAGCCCACATCGTCGACGTGGCTCAGCAGCACCAGCCACGCCAGCGAGGCCGGACGATCGCGCAGCAAAGAGGTGCGCAACAGCCACGTCCAGATAGGCGTGGCGTTGTAGCCATGGTCCGTGAGAAGGGCGGCCCATGCCGCGGGATGGAGCTGCGACTGGAAGAAGACCACGTCGCGACGAAAATCCAACCAGCGCGAGGGAGTGAAGCGAGCCGTGCACAGCGGCCCGTTTTTCAACGTGGCCGACAGGGGCAAGAGTTCGTTGCTGCGCAGATCGCGAACCGGCTGACGCGCATCCACCGGCCAACGCTCTTCCTGCGACGCAGCCGTAGCGAGACAATCGTAAAGCCGGGTGTAGCCCAGCTCCGGCGCATACTTGGCCCCGAGAAAATAGTGGGCGGCATCGTGGAAGTGGACCGACCAATAGCCGGCGAAGTGGCCAAAGTTGGTGTAGGCCAGCGGGGCCGCGAGGGCCATCAGACCAAGGCCGACGCCCTGGAGCAGGGCCTGCCGCCCGACCTTGCGCCATCGCCACCGACCGATCACCAGCAGGGAAAGCGCCAGCGTGGCCGTGCCCACGAAACCAAAGGTCAGATGCGTGGCCAGCAGACCCGCTGACGCCCCCAAAACGCTGCCCACGAACTGCACCCGCTCCGAGCGTCCAGGCCAGAGCAGAACGAAGCAGCCGATGCCGAAAAGGCCAAGCAACAACTTCCGCCAGGCCTGCCAGCGCACGAGCCACGCGGCTTCGGGAGCCACGACCGCGGAGCGAACCTCGACATCCAAGACCGGCGGTCGCTGACAGAAGACCTGCAACTCGGACACCGCCATCGCACCTTGTCCCGGCGCCGGCCGCACGCGCAGATAGCGCCCATGCCCGTCGAGTCTCGCCACCATGCGCGTGCGCAGCCCCGCCTCGGCAGAGCCCAAGGGGACGCCTTGCCAAAGCGGCACCCAGTGCACTTGGTCGGCCGACAGCTCGACGAGAACGGTCGCTTCGGCACTCGCTTGCAGCAATGCCGCGCGTACCTTCGCGTCGGCTTGGAGATCGAACACGAGTGAAGCCCCCTCGGGTCCGAGCATAGTGGAGAGACTTGCGTTCGCTGCATCACCTTCGCGGGCCAGCACCCCGTCCGTCGCCAATTGGGGACGGTACGCCGCGGTCCAGGCCACAGGCGCCAAACCAGCCAGAAGATTCTTCTCGTCGCAGGAGTGCGCCCGAGCCGGACTGGCCACGGCCAGGAGGAGGACCAGGGTAAGCGCACGAGCCATGCGGGGCGATGCTACTCCACCCAGAGCGCGCCCTTCGACGGTTCTTACTTTAGTGCCGGCACGTAGAGCTCGACCCCATACCTTCGGGCTGCTTGCACGAATCGTGGTGCCTGCGACGCGGGCATGGCCGGCGCCGGGCAGCGAGTGTCGCGGACGACGTAGCGGGCCTTCTCAACGATGGCCTCCACGTCGGGCTCGGCCGTGCTACGCAGCGAAGCCCGAGGCCGGAGCTCGCCGGAGAGCCCAGGAATGTCGAGGTCACCAAAGCGATAGAGGCCAGGCTGATGTTGCCGCGTGCACGGGAAATAGGCAACCATCTCGGGGACTTCTCCGGCCGGCGGTGCCATGTCCGGGAGAAGCGCGACGGTGAACGGACCCACCACTCGCGGCCCGACCCCGCAGCGAAGGGCCAGATCGAAAAACCGAAGATCGGCCGCATAACTGTCCCCGCCGTCGGAAACGCCGGTCTGCCACAAGACATGGGTGGCGCCGAGGCTGTGCAGGAGGCGCCAGGCGTCGGCGGCCGAGGGTAGCTTGGCGTAGTCGATGACGGTCTGGCGCGGAAGAGCATCGGTCAATACCGAGCGAGCAAGACCCAGGCGCGGACCGAACTCGTGAACAAGAACGCGAGCGTCCGGCGGGAGGATCTCACCGACGCGGTCGATGCCCCGGTAGCTGGCCATGCGACCGCCATCCTCACCGCGCGCCGCGGCCGCCACGAGGTCGATAGTTGCGTGAAGGGGAGAGCGACCCGCCATGGTGTGGCCCGGGAAGGTGCAGATACCGATGCCCCACACGACTTGTAAGACCACCAGGCCCACCACGGCCGCTCGCACGGCGTTGCCCATGCGCCACGCCAGCGTCAGCGCTGCGACCGTCGCCACCACCATGAGCGGCAAGAGAATCTGCAAATATCTATCCTGGTGATAGCTGAGGAACCACAGAAACACGCCACCCGCGCTGACGGCGAACAGCTCCAGGACCCGACGCGGAGCCCGCAGGGTCGGCAGCGCCACCAGCATCACCGAGAAGAGAAAACCGAAGACGGGCCAATCGCCGTGAAAGCGAGGCCAGTCGTGCGGGACAAAGGCAAAGCTGAAAACGGCGAGCAGCGCTTCCCACAGCCGGTGAAGAAGTGGCCCCTGCGTGATCCAGCGGGGTTCACTGAGGTCGCCGGACGGGTTCCAGGGCTGGCCACCCAGGATCCGCCCCAGCAGCGGGTAGATCGGATCGCCATACCAAACCCAGTTTTTCACCAAGTGGGTCGCACCGAGAGCGAGGCCCCACAGTGCAGCCAGCATGGGCCCTCGCCAAGCCCAGAGTGCCGCCGCAAAACCACGCGCACGTCCTGCCGCAACCGAGAGACGAACAGCCGTCGCCATCACTGCGACGGCGGCCGGCACCGCGAGGTAGATGCCCTGGTACTTGGTGAGAAGCGCGCCCAGCGCAAACGTGGCCGCCAGGAGGCAGGCGGATGGCGCGAGATTCCGCCGTGCGCGCCACACCGCAAGCGTGAGCGGGATCGCCCAAAAGGCGGCGACGTGATCAGCCCCGCCGCATAGGCTGGAGTCATAAAGCAAGATCCCGGGGAATAGAAAGACCGCCGCCCAGGCGTGCGCGATCCGTGCTCCGGGCAAAGCCCTGCGCAAGAGCAGCGGAATTCCGGCCAGGGTCCACAGAAAGATTGCGAATTCGAGATGAGCCCCGAGCTCGATGCGAAGGAATGGCGAAGCGCCAGGCAGCAAGAACGCCCAGGTATAGAGGTAGGTGGCAAGTTGCGGAAGCGCGGCCGCGAACGATCGCTCGGGGGATGGTTCGATGCCACCGCGAACCATGTATTCCTCGGCCAGGCCCATGTGGTACCAGCGCCCGTCGTAGGAGATGTTCTCCGGTGTCATCACGGTCAGGTAGACGAGTGCGAGGCCAGCGACGCCGAAGAAGAGCGTGGCCATGCGCAGCGGTCCCGGCGTAGTCGCGACATGGAGCGCGCGGCGGACGATGCGGCCGTGGCCCCGCAAGGCGCGCCGGAGCGGCGCCCAACCGACGGCCACCAGCGCCAGCGGCCAGGCAAAGAAGAAAATGGGGCCGAGCAGGCCACACAGACCAACCCCTTCAAGGCCGAGGGTGAAGGCGGCAAGTCCGAGGCCGAGTGCCAGCAAGGTGCGCTCGCCGCTGGGCAATCCGTCGGCGCGGAAGAGCGCAAGCAGACGAAATCCCACCCCCGCGCAGGCGGCGGTGAAGAGGCCTACGAGGATCCAGATCTGCAGGTAGGTCCAGAACAACCACGCACCGACTGGCTGGTGGCGATGAACCGTCGCGAGGATGATAGAGGCGCCAAGGGCCAGCACGGCCGCCCCCGCTTTCTGCCGCAGCGTCGCCGGAAATCTCCCCTGCCCACTCTCTTGCGTGCGGAGCAGAGGCAACTCACCCTCGGCGGCACCGTCCGGGGATTGCTTCGACGGCAATCCGTCCGGCGCCGCCGGCTCCTGGGCATCCTCGGGAGTTCTCACCATGTGGCATTAAGCCCCCAAATGTCCGATGTTCACGATGTCTACTTCATCCCTCTGCCCGAGGGAAAACAAGCGCGATCTTAGATGGCCTGGCCACCCTGCCGAATTCGCGGTCAACGCGATTGCGTCCCGGTGCATTTGCGTGATCGTCTACAGTCTGCCTGGTTGCTGTGCCCGGTTCAGTGCTGTTGCTCCCGCAGGGCATGCATTGCTTCGATGCTCTCCTGGCAGGATAGTCCGTCGTAATGCATGACGAAGTAGCGCAGGACCTCGTCGCCATGGCGGGAGACTAGCGGAGCGATCGATTCGCGTGCGTTGCGGGGCGGATTCGCGGCCCGGCCTGCATCGATGGCTTCCATGATTTCCCCGTGAAAGAAGCCCTGGTCGCCGGTCCGGTACGCCTTCACATACAGCGGCAGGTACCTCGAGCTGTAGGCCAGTACCACGGCTGCGGTCAGCACCGGCATCCACCTGCACCGTGACCAGGCGAACCCAAGCATTGCGCCCGTGAACAACGCGACGAATGGCCACGCGGCGATAGAACGCAGCGAATGGGGAACCCCCTCCCAGGTCAGCGCCGCCGGCAGAACGGCAAGAAAGCCGCCAAGAACCGCGAACGCAGCTACGGCAATGAGCAGCAGGTCTCCACGACCGATGCGATGCCCGATCTGCTGCGTAGACGTGGAAGCCTGGGCAGCGTCGGCGGTGGAAGGGGCCTCTCCACCACCGACGTCGGCAGCCACCGCGATGGTTGCTTGGCGCAGAACTCGCCAAGCCACGCGCGCAAGGATTACCAGGGCCACGCCCACCGCCAATAGATCCACGGGCGAAAGCTGGCCGACGATGTGGGGCGAGTGTCGGAAGTTCACATCGCCGGTGAAGAAGAGATAGGACGGCTTCAAGTGCGCCACGATGTTGTCGAGAAGCGAGATGAAGAAGAACGGCAGTCGGCCAGTGCCTCCGCGGTGCTCGTCGAGCCATTTCGGCGCGAAGATGGCCACGTCCATCGTCCGGGTCGTAATCTCCCCGCGAATGGTCAGGACGACCACGGGTGAGATCACGACAGCGACCACCGCCACCATGACCGCGAGTCGGAAGAACAGAGCCCGCCGTGCGGCGCCCTTCCGTGCAGTCGCGAGCAGGATCCCGCAGCTGAGCACAAGCACGAGCGGCGTGGTCACCCGCAGCGGCGGGTAAGAGATCATCGCCAAGCCGGCAGCACAGCCGCTGGCCACCGCCCAGAGAAACCGTCCGGAGATGTGCAGGCGCAAGAGCGCCGCCAGCGCGAGCACGAGGAACGCGGGCGCCAGTGGCCCCTCCCACGAGATGCGTGAGAACTGGAATGACCACGGCGATACCAAGGCGGCAAGGAGCACCAGCCACGGAAAGCAACGCGCGCCATCGGTGACCGCAGGCTTGGCTCCCGGCGTGGTCTCGGACGCCGGAGCGCGCGCAGACGCTGTTGACGAGATTGTCTCCGCCACGGTAGCCGCGGGGGCGCGAACAAGCGCGACGAGGCTGCGTGCGATACTGAAAAGTCCGGCCGACGTAACGACCACCCAGAATGCGGACGCGCTTCGGAATGCGGCCCTCGACGTGCCGAACACCCTCGTCCAGCCGACGTCGAACACGGTCCAGGTGATGGGCAGGTTGCCGCCGCCCAACGCCGGCGAGAACAGAGGCCAGGCATTTCCGGCGCCGTCGTGGCCGGTCTGCGCGAGGCACATAGCGTGGACGGCATCCCACGCCTCGTCCATCCAGAAACTGGGCGGTACGTCCGATAGTCCCAGGAAACGCGCAAGGAGCCAGACGACCCCGAGCCCGGAGATCGCGATGACCGAGATCCTCTGCGCATGGCGGGAAGTGATCAGCGCAACCAGCCTGTTCATCACGCGGCATTGTACGAAACGTGCGCGGGTAGAACAGCCGAAATGTTGCGCCGGTTGTGAGACTCGACGGCTAGAGGGAATGAATCCGACGCGATCCCACCCGTCAGCTCGCGGGCCGTTCACCAAGGGGAATCAGAGTGTCGTCGGGGCGCGACACCATTCACCGCCGGTCTTCCACATAGGATGCGGTGATAATTCTGTCGGTATCACCGATGATCTCGTTATGATCTGCAGGGCTGACCTTGAAGGGCTCCGTGGTGAATTCTGCCGGAATTGGTTGAGGGTACAGAGCATGAAGAAGAGCGGGAGGACGGTGAACAATGAAGAGCGTGTGTTCGTGAGCGCCGAATAGATGCGATTCGAGAAGACGCCGGCCAGAAAGGCAAAGGAAGCAGTCGACAACGCGCTCAACCAGGGGAGCGCGTTGAGTTGGAACAGGAATCTGTCCACATGCGTCGTCAATCCACCGGGCAGCAGCGCGATTTCACTGAAGAATACGAAGGTCTTCGGGAATAGTTCGGGATTCCAATAATAGAGAACCTGCGGCCTGATCCTTGCTTCGAGATACAGGATAGCGGCGGCAAACAGGATGCAATAGAGCGCACCCCGGAGGGAGGGTGGAGGAACGGAGTTTCGGCACGTGAATCACCAGTCGGTTTATTGACCAGGAGAAACCAGCCGGATCTTCACCCTGCTGCACCTCGCTCTAGCGAAGCTGATCCAGCAGCGCGCGCGCTTCTTCGAGGTCAGGGTTTTCTTGCAAGGCGCGCTTGAC
>Ga0265316_10002638_pt1 | contig 18473 bp, 9 predicted proteins | sample 4522metaG_FD_202092 | JGI IMG/M metagenome (GOLD analysis project Ga0265316, IMG submission 202092) | Rhizosphere microbial communities from Carex aquatilis grown in University of Washington, Seatle, WA, United States - 4-5-22 metaG | ecosystem: Host-associated > Plants > Roots > Rhizosphere >... | reverse complement strand
GGGGGGGGGGGGGGGGGGGGGGGGGGGCTGAATGCGGTGAGCCATTCGCCGGTAAAGGCAGTGGGCAACGCGCCATCGAAGAAGATGTTGACGAAGTAATATTGACCCGGAACGATGAAGTACGAAGGGTCCTGCGCCAGGAATTCGATGCTGTCGGGGTCAGTCTGGAATGCTTCCCAAATGTCGATAGGGGCTATGGTGCAGAAGGTGGTACCGCCGGTGGAACCACCACCGCAGGCATAGGCGTTTCCGATGTCAACCGAACTCGGATCGATCGTGCCACCACCTGTAAAGCTGATATCCATTCCGTAAGCGGTCACAGCTTCCGCGTACGGTGTAACCCCATTTGAGACGCCCGGGCTGCCCCAGTCGTTCAAAATAAAAGTGACATCATCGTAATTCCAACAATACCCCTCAGCCCCTGGGCTCGAGAGTACATCGCACGCCGGTGTGCCGGTTCCGGGGCCCCCGGAAAAGGGAATGCCGTCGGCCGTTGCGGTCCCGGCCAACGCCAGAACCAGAATGGCCGCCAAGGCTAAACACGTTGGTTTCATGGTAGAAGGAATTACCCCCGAAAGATTGAAATCGTCCACTAGTATACTAAAGTTAATTCGATCTGTAAGGGGTTTTTCTTTCGATTTCAATATTCGCTGAGTTTGGCCTTACGCCGATGGCGTATTCCCTTCGGGGTATCCCGGCCCAAGGTCGTCGCCGATTTCGCGGCGGACTTCAGCCGTGGAAAAGGCGGCGGACCGTGGCCTCGCGCTCCCTCAGGCCCGCGCCCTCGAATTCCGCCACAACCTGCTCCAAAAGGTCCGGAATGGCCAGGCCCTGGGGACACTTTTCGAGGCAATCCAGGCAGCGCGCGCACAGGGAAGCATAGGCAGGCTGGCCGGACAGGATGCCGCCCGCGCGCAGCGCATAGAGGAAAGGAGCCTCCTGCTTCTTGCCGAACGTGTGAAACGCGTTGAAAAGGTCGAATGCGCCCGCAATATCCACGCCCGACGGGCACGGCTGGCAGTACCCGCAGCCAGTGCAGCCAACCTTCATGACTTCGCGGTACTTCCGGCTTACCCGGCCGATCAGGGCGATCTCCGCGGCGGTGAGCGAGCCCGGCCGCGCATCGGCGGCGATCCTCAGATTCTCGTCCACCTGGGCCTCGTCGTTCATCCCCGACAATGCCACCGTCACTTCCGGACGGTTCCAGACCCACCGGAGCGCCCACTCCGCGGGAGTGCGTCGCCGTTCGGCCTCGCGCCACAGGGCGTCGATGGCCGCCGGCTGCGGGGAAGCGGCCAGCGTGCCGCCGCGAAGAGGTTCCATGGCGATCACGCCGAGCCCGTTCGCGGCGGCGTACGCCAGCCCCTCGGCGCCGGCCTGCAGCTCCTCGTCGAGGTAGTTATATTGGATCTGGCAGAACGTCCAGGGATAGGCGTCGGCGACGCGTTTGAAATCCTCCCGGCTCCCGTGATAGGAAAACCCGGCATTCACGATCCGACCCTCGGACCTGGCCCGATCGAGAAACTCCGCAACGCCGAGCGGTGCAATCCGGTCCCAGGTGTTTCCCTGGAGCGAGTGGACCAGGTAGTAATCGATGCGAGGCGTGGCAAGTCTGGTGAGTTGCGCGTCGAGAAAACGGTCCATGTCCGCGCGGCTCCTGACCAGCCAGGCCGGCAACTTGGTGGCGAGTTTCACCCGCTCGCGGTATCCGCCCGAGAGGGCGCGGCCGACAAAGGGCTCGCTTTCGCCTCCGTGGTAGGGCCATGCCGTATCGACATAATTCACGCCGCAATCGATGGCATGCCGGATCTGGCGGGCCGCCCTTTCTTCGTCGATCCGCCCATCCTTCTGCGCCAGGCGCATGCACCCGAACCCCAGGATCGACAACTCGTCTCCGGTCTTCTGCGCCTTTCTGTAGAGCATTGGTTCGGTTCTCCCTTTTGGAACCGATTAGTGTATCTCCCGTCGCGCGGCGCCCATAGCCGGTGAGGCTGGTGCTACTGCGACCGGCGCTTACGCCTCGGTTCCGGGTGCCGAATCGAGCAGCTCAGCGGCGCGCGGCGATTGGCGTCGAGACGGCCAGGGACGTGTAAAGTCACCGGACCCTACCGCCGATATAAGATTTGCGGCGGAACACCACGGCTTCGAGAGTAGCTCGCCGACGCCCCGATTGCCGCAGTGGTGTCGCGTTACCCCTCCCCTACCGCGTAGCGCCTGAGCAACTCCACCGCCCGCGATTCTCCGCACCGCTCGGCCAAGCGGGCGTGATGCCAGGCAGCCTGGTAATCGCCGCGCACCGCGTACATCTCCGAGAGAGCCGCGTGCGCGGGCGCGAAACCGCCGTCCAGGTGCACTGCCTGCAGCAGCAGGCCGAGCGCCTCTTCCTGCCGGCCCTCCATGCGGTAGAACTCCGCAAGCTGGCGATACGGCCGCGGATTGGCGGGCTCGCGCGCAATCCACGCGACCTGTTCCTCCATATGCCGGCGGGTTTCGTGATCGAGCGCCGGCTGAACCACCCGTCTGCGCCAGAAGCTCACTTTTGCGCACCTACCAGCAGGATCCGCACGTCCATCACGTTGGTATCGGTGGGGCCGGTAATCACCAGGTCGTTGAGCGGCTGGAAGTAGTGGTAGGAGTCGTTGCGGTCCAGATACAGGCGCGCTTCGGGATTGCGGCGCAGGGTATCGCCATCGGCGATGGCCCCGGCGGCGTCGGTGGGGCCGTCGGTGCCGTCGGTGCCGGCGCTGAAAACCACCACGTTGCGCAGGCCGGCGATCTCCGGCACGGCCGCCAGGACGAATTCCTGGTTGCGGCCGCCCAAGCCATCGCCGCGCAGCGTCACGGTGGTCTCGCCCCCGGTGATGATGCAAGCCGGCGGCTTCACCGGCTGCGACGAGTGGGCGATCTCCAGCGCGATGGCGGCGTGCATGCGCGCAATCTCGCGAGTTTCGCCTTGAATCACGCTGGAGAGCACCAGGGTGCGGAAGCCCAGGGCGCGCGCGCACTTCGCGGCGGCATCGAGCGCCAGGCGGCTGTTGCCCACCAGGACGTTGCGCACTCCGCGGAACACCGCGTCGCCGGGCTTGGGAGTCTCGGGCAGTTCCCCGCGGACGCCCTGCTCCAGGCGCTCCCGCACGGATGCGGGCACGCGTTCGCGCAGGCCGAATTTCTCCAGGATGGCCAGGGCGCCGGCGAAGGTGGAAGCGTCGGGCGCGGTGGGGCCGGAACCGATGACGTCGAGGTCGTCGCCGATCACGTCGGAGAGCAGCAGCGATTCCACCGCGGCGGGCGCCGCCAGGCGCGCCAGTTGGCCGCCCTTGATGCGCGAGAGATGCTTGCGCACCGCGTTGATTTCGTGAATATTGGCGCCGCAGGCCAGCAGGAGCCCGGTAGTGGCCTGTTTCTCCGCCAGGGTGATCGGGGCGGCGGGAAGCGGCAGCAGGGCCGAGCCGCCGCCGGAGATCAGGCACACCACCAGGTCGCCATCCCCAGCCTGGCTGGCGATTTCGGCAATGCGCTCAGCGCCCGCGACACCCGGCTCATCCGGCAGGGGGTGGCCGCAGGGATTCAGCTCGATGCGCCGCAACTTGGCCGTGCTTCCATATTTCACGTTCACGAGGCCGGCGGTGATTCTGCGCCCCAGCACGCGCTCGGCGGCCTGCGCCATGGAAGCGCCAGCCTTGCCGGCGCCGATCACATAGATGTGGCGGAAGCGCGAGAAATCGCGGCCGCGGAGGTAGCGCACAACGGCATCCACCGGGTCGGCCGCAGCGAGCGCGGCGCGGAAAATGGAAAGCGCCTGGCGGCGCAGAAGGCGGCTCATCGTATCAGGCCTATCGTAACGATTTATCTTAGCGCCTTATCTCAACAAGGGGTGGGACAAAATGCTGTCGGCCGCGGCTGCCGGGTCGTCGCTTTCGATAGAGACGCGGAGGTCGGCCAGCGCGTAGGATGCCTGGCGCGCGGCATAGAGCGCGGCGAATTTCTCCGGGTCGCGCGCCAGGGGCCGGTGCGAGGCCTGCGCCACGCGGCGTTCGACCATGTCCAAAGGGCAGTCCAGCCAGATGGCGATACCGTTGCCTAGCAGCAGGTCGCGATTGGCTGGAACCACGAAAGCGCCCCCGCCCAGCGCCAGCACGGCCGGCCGGCCGCGCTCGATGGAGCGGACGTGCTGCCCGATGATGAGCGATTCGATGCGCCGGAATTCCGCCTCGCCGCGCGTGTCGAAGATGGCGGCGATGGTGGTCTTCTCGGCGGCTTCGATTTCGTCGTCGATGTCGAAAAAGCTCCAGCCCAGCCGGTGAGCCAGCAGGCGGCCGACGGTGGATTTGCCGGAGGCCATGAACCCCACCAGGTAGAGACCGGGCGTCCTTTTGAGTCGTAGATTCATGCGGTACCGTTCATTTTCGCCATGCGGGCTTCCACCAGCGCCGGAAACAGGCGCGCCAGCGCCACCAGAATCCAGCCGGCGCGCGGAGCCATGACCGTGCGCGCGTCGCGCTCCACGCCCCGCCGGATGGCGCGTGCGCACTCGGCCGCGCTGATGGCCATGCGCCGGTTGCGAACCACGGCGGCGGGCGCCTGTCCGCCGCGGGCATTCTTCTGGAAACCGGTGGTGACGTAGCCGGGGCAGACCAGCATGGTCTTGACGCCATCGGCGCGCAGTTCCATGCGCAGTCCCTCGGTGAGCGCGCCCACGGCGTATTTCGACGCGCTGTAGAGTGTCATCCAGGGAAGAGGCATCTTGCCGGCGATCGAGCCCACGTTGACAATCATGCCGCTGCGCCTCTCGCGCATCTGCGGCGCCACCAGTTGAATCATGCCTAGAAGCGCAAAATAATTCAACTCCATCAACTGGCGGACTTCATCCATGGGAGTGTTCCAGGATGGCAGATACGAGCCAAAGCCGGCGTTATTGAGGAGCAGGTCGATCGCGCCGAAACGTTCGAGCGTGCGTTCCACCACCTGCCGCCGCGTCTGGTCGCAAGTGAGATCGCCCGCGGTGACGAGGGCGTCCGCTCCCCCGGCGCGCACCAGGGCTTCGGCCGAGCGCGCGGTAAGGGACAGCCGGGCGCCGGCCCGCGCAAACTCCGCCGCGCAGGCAGCTCCGATGCCTTGCGATGCGCCGGTGATGAGTACGACTTTGCCGTTAAGAAGCATCTTTCACCGCAGAGACGCAGAGACGCAGAGATTTAGGAAAGTCAAAACCGGAGAGCGCAGAGGGGGCAGAGGAAATCGGCGTCCGTTCCCCGGATTGGGCGTGATTCGCGGCTGATTGAAACCCATCGTTCACCGGCCGAGAGCACCTCCTTTTTTGTTTTCCTCTGCGTCTCTGCGTCTCTGCGGTGAACATCTCCTTTGCCGCAGAGAAAAAAGGAGAGCTGCGGCCCGCTGCGTGGCCACGGGGACGGCGCGCCTCAGCGCTCTCTGCTCCCTCTGCGCGCCCGCCGCAGGGACAGTATCCGGAACCTCTGGCCACGCGCAACCCCTCTTTTGTTTTACTCTGCGTCTCTGCGCCTCTGCGGTGAACATCGCCTTTGCCTGAACATCGTCTTCAACTACTCGTTGCTGCCAAAGCCATCGAAACGTCATAATGTTACCATGCCTACGCGGCTTCTCCCGCTGTTTCCGCTCCACGTCGTGGTCTTTCCCAGGACGCCGTTGCCGCTGCACATCTTCGAGGAGCGCTACAAGGACATGGTGGGCAGCGCCATGCGCGACGGCTCCGAATTCGGCATCGTGCTGGCTAAGGAAGACGGCATCGTCAACGCGGGCTGCACCGTCAAGGTGGAGAAACTTCTGCAGATGTACCCGGACGGCCGCATGGATATTGTGACGCGCGGCCAGCGGCGCTTTGAGATCGTGTCGCTCAATGAAGAAAAGGACTACCTGCAGGCGGAAGTGAACTTCTTCGACGACGACGATTCCGCCGCTCCCCCCGCGGAGTTGCGCAACCAGGCGGTTTCCAATTACCAGGCGTGGGCGCAATTGCCCGGATCGCAGCCACGCCCCGAGCCGGATATGGCGGACCCGCAGATCAGCTTTCAGTTGGCGCACAGTCTGCCCGATCTGGACTTTCTGAGCTCCCTGCTGCGCCACCGGTCGGAAACCGCCCGGCTGAAGCAATTGAACCAGTATCTGGCGCTCTACATTCCGCGCCAGCGCATCATTGAGCACATGAAGGAACTGGCGCCCACGAATGGTTTCGGAGGGAAGCCCACGGGACTGTAACCGATGACGTCGCTCTCCGGCGGCACGCCGCAACCCATGCGCAGCCCCTGGTCTTTCATGGGGTCGGTTTGCCTGCATGCCTGGGTGCTGGCGTGGGTGGCGCTGGGTCCTCCGATGGCGTCGCTCGAACGGCAGCGTTCGCTGTATGAGCGCGAGATCCAGCCCAACGAAACGCGGATCGTCTGGTATAAGCTGAGCGATCGCCTGCCGGACGTCACGCCGCCGGAGGCCAAGCCCAACCCTCGGCCCGTCCGCGCCAGAACCAGGTTCGAACAGAACATCGCGGCCGGAACCAAAGACGAAGCGCGCCCGCCGCAGTTGATTCTGGCTCCCGCGCCGCAGATCAGGCCCCCGAAGCCTCTTCCGTTGCCCAACATTGTGGCGGTGGCGCCACCACGGCGGCCGGTGCTCCCTTTCGTTCCGCCGCCGGTCAAGGCGCCCGCGGCAGAAAGAACCCCCGCACTGCCGGACGCGCCCAAGGTCGCAGTGGCGGCGGAGCCGAAAGCTCTACCCATCGACGTGAGAGCGCCGCGCCCCGTGCGCCGCTTCGTTCCGCCGCCGGCCAAAACGCCCACGCGGGAGAGAGCCGCGGAGGAAACCCCCGCACTGCCGGACGCGCCCAAGCTCGCGGCGGCGGCGGAGCCGAAAGCTCTACCCATCGACGTGAGAGCGCCGCGCCCCGTGCGCCAGTTCACTCCGCCCACGGTGCCCAAGCATCCGCTGCCGCCGGACCCGGCGCCATTGCCCGCGGCGCCGGAGTTGACGGCAGCGAATCCCGCAGCGGCTGCTCTTCCGAAGCTGCCACAGCGATTTGCGGCGCCGGTGGCCCCGCCGAAACAGGCTGCGGCGCAGGCTGAGCCTACCACGATTGCGGCCCCGCCGCCGCAGTTGGCAGCCGCCGCGTCGGTGCCCTCGGAGACCACGCTGGTTATTGCCGGGTTGAATCCGACCAACTCGGTCGAAGTTCCCGCTCCACCCGGATCGGTCGACGGGGCTTTTTCGGGTGGGCCTAAGCCGCAGCCCAAGGGCGCCGACGGCGCTCCCTCCGGCGCCATGCTGGAGATCCCCAGCCTGACCATCCAGGGGGGCACCAGGAAACCGCCGCCCCCGGTGATGGTGGCGCGGGTATCGCCCACCTCTCCGGAAGGACTGGCGGCAGCCCTCCGCATGGCGCACCCCGCCGCCTCCGCCGCTCCGCCCGCCGGCGGTTCCACGCACCAGGCGGTGCTTGCCACGCGCCCTCCCGATCCGCGCATGTACGGGCGCCAAGTCTACACCATGGCCATCCAGACGCCCAACCTGACCAGCCATTCTGGAAGCTGGCTGATATGGTTTGCGGCGCGCGAAGCGGAGCCCGGCGACGCCCCCATCGACATGCGCCCGCCGCTGCCGCTGCGCATGGTGGATCCCAAGTACATCGCCTCCGCCGCGGACGAGCGGGTGGAAGGCAAGGTGCGGTTGTGGGCGGTGATCGGCAAGGACGGCCACGTAGCCAACGTGGCCTTGGTGCAACATCTCGACGACCGGTTGGACCGCAGCGCCGAGGAGGCCCTCGAGAAGTGGCTATTCCAGCCGGCGCAGTTCAATGGTACCCCGGTGGACGTGGACGCCGTCTTCGAGATCCCATTTTATCTCGCTCCCAAGAACCAGCGATGAATGCGGAGCTAGTGTTGTGTCCGGGAAATAACTGGACAGGCGTTCGGCGTTTTTGTGGGGCGGACCCCCTGGTCCGCGGCCGACGCCCTCGTCGGCCCTTCTCGATTATGACGCGATGAGCTTGCTTGGTCGCGAACAGGCCGGCCAGGGGGCCGGCGGACCCAGAGGGTTCCCCCCAGGGGGTCCGCCCCACAAGAGCTTCAAGAATCTGTACAGTTATTTCGTGGACGGTACACTAGCGATGAATGCGGAGCCAGCGGTAACTCAGAACCAGCGATGATGACGCGGAGCCAGCGATGACCACCCCGATCCAGCTTGCGCCGCGCCAGTTCCTGTTGATCGACGCCGACGACACGCTGTGGGAGAACAACATCTACTTCGAACGCGCGTTCGATGAGTTCGTGGCTTTCCTGGATCACTCATCGATGACGCCGGGCGAGGTGCGGGACGTGCTCGACGAGATCGAAGAGACCAACAACCGCATTCACGGCTACGGCTCGCTCAACTTTGCCCGCAACCTTCGCCAGTGTTATGAACATCTGGCGGAGCGCCCGGTCCGCGCCGAAGATTTGCGCACGGTAATGGCCTTTGCGGAACGGATTCTGGAGTGCCCCATGGAAGCGATCGCCGGCGTTCCGGAAACGCTGGAATACCTCTCCAGCCGCCACGATCTGACGCTCTTCACGAAGGGCCACCCCGAAGAACAGAAGCTGAAGATCGACCGCTCCGGGTTAGGCCGGTTCTTCGGCCACACCGCGATCGTGAAGGAGAAAGACCGGGCGGCCTACCGCCGGCTGGTGGAGCAGCGCGGCCTGGACCCGGCACGCACGTGGATGGTCGGCAACAGTCCGAAATCCGACATCAACCCGGCGATGGAAGCCGGCTTGAACGCCGTGTTCATCCCGCACGCTCACACCTGGGTGCTGGAAAGGCAGGAGATCCGGCCCGGGTCCGGACGGCTGCTGGTGCTCGAAGAGTTCGCGGAGTTGAGGGAACACTTCTGACCGTTGCTCCACATTTCCATGAGAATCGTGGGCAATCCGAAGCACTGCTGAAGTTAAGGTGGGGCAGGCGGTGCTCGCCTGCCCGTCGGCCATGCTCGAATACCGCCGCAGGTTGCCTCATCTCCAGCCAGATGATGTCTACATCTTTCTCACCTGGCGCCTTTTCGGATCGCTCCCGGCGGTCCACGCAAAGATGTCCTATCCCACACCCGGCCACGCCTTCGTGGCGGCTGATCGCGCCCTTGACCACCCTGGCTCCGGCCCACAGTGGTTGCGCGATCCACCCCTTGCCGGCCTGGTGGCGGAGTCGATTCGCGGCGGAGAAAGCCGGAGACGCTGGTACGATCTGGACGCGTGGGTGGTAATGCCCAATCATGTACACCTGCTGATCTTGCCCAGGGTGCCGGTGCCCGGCATCACCCGATGGTTGAAATCCTGGACCGCGCGGCAAGCCAACCAACTCCTGGGGCTCGCCGGGCAGCCCTTCTGGCAAGATGAGTCTTACGATCACTGGGTGCGCAACCGGCGGGAGAGAGATCGAATCGTACGGTACATCGAGCGGAATCCGGTGTCGGCTGGGTTGGCGGCGGCGGCGGAGCAGTGGGAGTGGTCCAGCGCGCGAGGGCAGGCGGCACCGCCTGCCCCACCAATGCAGATAGTGCAGATGTAGAAACGCGGCAGACAAGGATCAAAAAAGGGGCAAGGCCGAAGCCCTGCCCCTCAGTCAATCGGATGGAAGGAGCTTACTGGAACTGCACCGTGACGGCGTTGGTCTGCTGGCCGTTCACGGTGATTACCACATTGACGGTTCCGGATCCCTTCAGGCTCTGCGGGATCGGCCCGAGGTTCACCTGGTCTTCCGCGGCGAACTGCGGCTGTTGGCCGACGTAAATCACCGGGAATGCGATTCCGTTGATGGTCGCCGTCGTGTTGTTGGTGGTTCCCTTATCGAAACCGGTGCCATAGAGCACCAGGTACTGCTGGTCGGTCGAATTGTTCCACACAATCGGCACCGGAACATACTGCTGAGTGTTGGGGTTGTATTGGAACAACGGGACCTGGGCGGATTGCGTGCCGTCCGCGTGTACCGTTACCACGTAGCCGGCTGCCACGCCCTGTCCGCTCATATTCTGCGAGTACAGGCCGGGAGCGGTGACGGTGATGAGGATCGTGGTGGACGCCGTCTCGCCGCTGGCGTTGGTCACCGTGACGGTGGCCAGACCGTAAGCCGTGCTGGCCGGAATCACGAAGTCGATCTGCGGCAGCGACACATAGTACAGCGGAGCGAGCCGGGCGATGCCGGCGCTGTCCGTCACCATGACCGTGGTGCCCGAGAGCGACGTGGGCAGCGGTGTGGTAACGGCAGTCAGAGCTGTGTATGCCAGATTCTGGCCGAAGATCGAGGCGAAAGAGTCCGGCGCGAAGTTGCTGGTGGTGTAACCGGCGGCATTGGTGACCGTGAGTTCGGTCCCGAAGACGCTTTGCCCGTACGGAGCGGAAGTGCTGGTGGCAAAGTTACCGTCCCCGGAGTAAGTGGCTGTCAGGAGCTGAGTCTGGCTGCCTTGGGCCAACGCCGAAGTGCTCAGCGTGGCAGTATAGACACCGCCGATCAGGTTGAGCGGTGCGCTGCCCAGGACCGTGCTGGTGGTGGTGTTGACGAACTGCACGGTTCCGGTGGGCGTCCCCGCGCCCGGCGACGGAACGCTCACCACCGCGGTCAGGACCACGGCCTGGTTGGAGGTCGAGGAGCCTGGGAAGGCCCCCAGAGTCGTCACCGTCGGCGCCTTGTTCACGATTTGCGACAAGGCCGCCGAGCTGCTTTGGCTGAAGCTGCCGTTGGCCTGGAACTGGGCGATGATGTTGTGAGTACCCGGAGCCAGCGCCGTGAGAGTGGTGCTGAAGGTGCCGTTGTTGGCCGGCAGCGGGTTGCCCAGAGCGTTGCCGTTGTCATAGAGCTGCACGGTTCCGGTGGCCGGCACGGTGCCAGGATAGGGCACCGCAACAGTCACCGTGACCACCACCGGTTGGCCGAAGACCGACGGATTGACGGACGAGACGATCAGGGTGGTGGTACCCGCCGTGCCGACCACTTGTTGCAGATAGCTCGACTGCGAGTTGGTATAGTTCAAGTCGCCGGAATAGGAGGCGTTGATCTGGTGGTTACCCGCCGGCAGCGTGGTACTCAACGTGGCCACGCCAGAGGCTAGGGACGCCACACCCAGGGTAGTGCCGTCCATGAAGAACGCGATCTGGCCTTGGGGGTACGGGACGCCCGGCTGAGGCGTCGGCTGGATCTGAGCCGTGAACGTGATTACCTGGCTGGCCACGGCGCCCGAGGTTACGCTGGTGGTCAGGTTGAGGCTCGACGGAATCTTGTTCACGGTCTGAGTCAAGGTCCCGCTAACCACACCCTGGAAGTTAGCGTCGCCCTGGTAAGTGACGATAAGGCCGTGCCCGCCCGTCGGCAGCGAAGCCGTGTAGGTAGCCTGGCCGCCGACTAATTGAATGTTAGCCAGCAGAGCCGAGCCGTCCATCAGTGTCACGGCGCCCGTCGGGACACCCTGTCCCGGAGGAGTGGGCGAAATGGTGATGGTGAACGTCACCGGCTGACCCAGGATGGACGGATTCAGACTGCTCGAAATCGTCGCATTGCTGGAAATCTTGTTCACGGATTGGGTCAGCGGCTGCGACGTGCTGGCGGCGTAGTTCTGATCGCCGGAGTAAGCCGCCGTGATGGCGGTCTGCCCCTGCGGAGCGTTGGTCAGCGTGAGGGTTGCAATGTAGAGGGTGGACCCGGCCACTACCGTCCGCGTCACGATCCCTTGCCCCAACACGTTCTGGAGCGCACCCACGTTATCGGAGAAGATCACCGTACCGGTAGGACCGGCGGACGGTCCGGCCAGGACGGCCGCGCCCGGCGGCACCACCTGAATTTGGGCCGTCAGAGTAACCTGCTGACCCACGGTGGAGCTGTTCTGGTTGGAGCTGATCGTGGTGGTCGTGGCCGCCTGGTTCACCACTTGCACCAGGGCGCACGATGTAGTCACGCCCCCGCTGCACGGCGGGCTGACCGGCGTGGCGCTGTTGGTGTAATTCGCGTCGCCCGAGTAGACCACCGAAATCACGTGCTGGCCGAGGATGAACGGGTTTCCGCCGCCGATCGGCACGGTAAGCGCCGCCGTAGCTACGTTGGCCCCTCCCGGCGCCAGGATCCCGGTCCCGATCTGCAAGCCGCCATCATAGAAAGCGACGGTACCGGTCGGGACGGCCGCGAAGGAACCGGCATCGGAAACCTGCACAGTCAAGGTAACCGCCTGGCCGATCACCGACGGATTATTAGACGAAGATACAAGGGTAACGGTGGGGCCCTTCACCACGCTCAGGTCGGGCTGGGCGAGGGTCGAAGTACTGGATGCGAAGTTGGGGTCGGTAGCGCCGCCGCCGTTATAGGTGGCAGTGATACTGTGGGACCCGACGGCCGGGGACATCAGCGGGCCGGAAGTAAGCGTGATGGTAATGCTAGCGGTGTTGCTAATCACCGGAACAGGGGTGCCACCGGGGTTGAGCACCGTGCTGCCATCGTAGAACGTCACGGTACCTTTCAGACCGGGCGTCGGCATGGAGCCGCAGGTAAGCGCGATGCTGGGGTTGATTTGCTGGGCGCACACGGTCGCGGTCAGAGTCAGGTTGGTGCCGTAAGCCGAGGGCGTGGTGGGCTGTGCCAGCGTCGTTATGGTAGGCGCCGGGCCGATGGTCACGGGTTGGAACGCAGTCGGCGTGACTTGGCTGGTCGGGGCGAAATTCTGGTCGCCCAGATAGCTCACCGTGATGGTGTCCGACCCCGCGGGCAGATTCGGCAGACCATTGGCGCTATAGGTGATGGTCGCGGTGGTGAGGCCGCCACTGGTCACCAGGTTTACAAGCGGCCCGAACTGCGTGCCGGCCAACTTGAAGATGGCCTGGCCCGTGGGAATGCCGCCGTTGCTGCCTGACGGCGCAATAACGGCAGTATAGGTGATCTGTTCCCCATACACCGGAGCGCCGGTAATACCGGGCAAATAAGTCGGAACCCCCGGCGTGATGGTAACGGTAGCCTGATTCACTTGCTGGTTGAGCGTTACCGTGGTGGGTTGCTGCGTGGCGGAGTTGCCCGAACTGTAGTTATCGTTGCTGCCCGGCACATAGACGGCGCTGATGATATGCTGGCCGCCCGAGAGCAGGCTGGTGTAGTTGGTGTTCGGTATCGTGATGCTGCTGGTGTATCCGCCGCCCGAGGGAGCGATGTTCTGCAACCCGCCGAGCGAATTCGCCCCATCGTAGAACTGAATGGTGCCGGTCGGGGCGGTGCTGCTACCCGCCGGAAGGGCGAAGGTCACCGTGAAAGTAACCGCCTGCCCGTACACCGACGGATTCGCGTTGGATATCAGGGATTGGAAAACAGGCGCCGGCTTGCTCACCTGCTGGGTGTAGACAGCGCTGGTGCTGGTTACCGTCTTTTCGCCGGAGCCCGGCGTGTACGTCGCGGTTATCGCATACGGCCCGAAGTTGTTGAACGGCGAGGTCGTGCCGGCCGCAACCGTGCAACCGGCCGTGGAGCCAGTCACGGTACCGCTGAGCGGCACGTTGGTGCAGAGATTAACGGCTGGACTCCCGTTCAGGACAAACGTAACGGTTCCGGTCAATGACCCGGCGGTGCCCACGCCAGGCGCAGGCACGGTAACCGTAGCGGTAAAGACCACGGTTTGGCCCGGCAGGCTGGGATTCGGCGAACTCGTCAAGGCGGTAACCGTCGGATCGGGGTTCACCGTGAAGTTACCCGTGCCGGTGACCGTCCCGAGACTGTGGTTCGCATCGTTGGTTAGATTGGTTACCGTGACGCTATCGATTGTCGCGGGCAGGTTGCTGACGGAACAGGTGGCCAGGTTATTGGCAACCACCACCGACACACAACCCAAGATATTGGCGTTGTTGTTCTGGAAGGTGACGTTCCCGGCCACGGGGTTGCCCGGACCGTTGAAGGTCGCGGTGAACAGGAGCGTCTGGCCATAGATGGGATTGGCACTTACGGCTGGCGGAATGTTCGCCGAGGTTACCGTCACCGGCGCCGCGGTGGGCGTGATCGCCAGTGAGGTGCCGCTGCTCGGCGTAGCGGCCCAGTTGCCATCCCCGCTGTACTGCACATATAGGTTGTACGGCGAGTTGTTCACGGTCAGCGAAGGCGGCAACTGGATGTTCAGGAATGTGTAAGTGCCACCGGAGCTGAGCGTGCCTGTCGCCAGCGTCGTTGTGCCGGCGATGAGCATTACCGATCCGGTGGGCGTGATACCGCTGTTCCCGCCCGGTACCGCTACCGTAACCAGGCCGGTCGAAATCTGGCTGACGTATTGCGCCGAGGTCGGCGGAGTCAGCACGGTCACTGTCGGAGTAGCCTTGCCGATGGTAAACACATACTTGGCTGAAAGCGCCGACGCCGCGTAGTTCGTGTCGCCGTTAAACTGAGCCGTGATGGTATGGGTTCCACCCGCGGGAACTGTCGGGCCGTAGCTGGCCACGCCCGTGGCCGCGGTTACGTTCACCGGTCCGCCCAACGGGAGGCCGTTGTCGTAGAACTGGACCGAAGCGGGCGCGTAGGCCGGAGTCGGGTTCACCGGAGTCATCGTCACAGAGTAAGTCAGCGGGACCCCATAATTTCCCGGAGCCGGGCTGGCGGTAGGCTGGCTGATGAGCGGCGTTATCTGGCCCACAACCTCGGTCAGGACGTTGGAGGAGGCGGCCGCCCAGTTAGTGGACCCTAAGGTCGGTACGTAGTTCGCAACAATGAGGTGCGATCCGCTGCCGTGGATCGCGTCAGTGGCATTGTAGGTCACCTGGCAACTGCCGGTGGAACTGTTGCCGCTGGCGGGCGTCAGAGCACTCAGGTTGCAACTGGGTATGGTGACCGGACCGCCGGAAATGGCGTCGGTGAGGGTTACGGTACCGGTAGGAGGCGTCGGTCCGCCCTGAACCCCGAAGTTATAGGTGATGGTCTGGTTGAGCGAGGCCGGGTTCGCAGACGGCGTCAGCGTCACGGTCATGCCGCCCGTATTGATAGTGATGGTCCTTGTCGGTCCGTTCACCTGCGCCACTGCGGAGAAGTTGGTATCGCCGCTGTAAGAGGCGTAAAGGTTGTGTAACCCTGGGACCAACGAGGAGGTAGTCAGGGTAGCGCCCGCGGGAGTCAACGTTACCGTGGCAAGGGCTGTCGGAGTTGAAGCTCCAGGCGGCAAATCGTAGAACGTAACGCTGCCGGTGGGAACGCCGATGCCGCTGGTGGCCGGGAAGGTTGCAATGAGCTGTACCGACGAACCGAAGGCGGCGTTGCCCGACGGACTGGTAGCCAGGCTTCCAGTGACCGTATTCATCGTTGGGGTGATGGTGCCGGTGCCGGTAGCGTTCGAGTAGTTGGCGTCGCCGCTGTAGGCAATGTTAATGGTGTCCGACGTCGCCGGCGCCACAGGCACCACCAGGGCGGCATTGGTGACGCTGAGCGTGCAGGTTCCGGCAGTCAGGGTGCACTGCCCTAACGTCGTCGTGCCAATGGTAAAGGTCAGAGTGCCGGTAGCTGCCGCAGCGCCCGCGGCCCCGCCTACGTTGACGGTTCCACCCAAGGTAACTGCGGTACCGAAAACACCTGTCGCGAAGCCGCTCGATGAAACCGTCGGAGCGTACTTAGCCGTTATGTAAGAAATGGTGGGCGAGGAAGCCGCCACGTAATTGCTATCGCCCGGGTATTTGACCTGGAGCGTGTGCGCCCCCACCGTCTGGTAGACCGAGGCCGGGAGGTTGAACGTGGCCGGACTGGTGCTGTTAGCCGGGACGTTGCCCAGCAAGGTGCCCCCGTCGTAGACCTGGAAGTTGCCGGTCGCGACCGGGGTGCTGGCTCCAAATGTGAACGGAATGTTGAGGATTGGCGGTGCGCCGCTGTTGTTGTAGACCACCGTGAAAGGCGGCGTCGTGGTGTTCCAAAGCGTGACCGCGGGGTTGCCAATCAAAACCGTCAGCGGCCCGATCGAGGTCGAGGTCTGATTCACCGTAACGGTTATGGGTGTGGCGTTGCTATTTGCGAAAACCTGGGGCACGATGGCAGCGGTGTAAGCGGCCGTGATGGAGTGGGAACCACCCCCCAGGCCGCCGCTGCCGTTGTAGGCAACCGTACAACTCACCGTCGCCGGGTTAGCGTTGCTCAGCGTCAGATTGCTGCAAGCGGTGATCGCAACCCCGTTGTCGCTGATGGTCACGGACCCCGCCGGGTTGCCCGCGGTGGGGGGGGTTCCTGCGACAGAGACTGTATACTGCACCGACTGTCCCAGATTAATGGAGGTGAAGTTGGCGCTGAGCGAGGTGGTGGTGGTCGCCAGGTTCACAATCAGGGGGAATCCCACAGACGACCCAGTCGTGAAGTTCGGGTCGCCATTGTACTGTGCTGTGAGGGTATGAGCCGCCGGCGTGAGCACGGAGTCGGACACACCGAGGCTGACCGCACCGTTGATAAGGGTCTGATTCAGGGCGAACGTCCCGGCAACGGCGTCGGCGAAGTTTGCGGTACCGGTGGGCGTACCCGTGACCGTGGGATCCGCCGGCTTCACCGTTGCCGTTATGGTAATCGGTGTGCCATACAACATGGGAGAGGTTTGGTTGGCGGTAACCGTCACGGTGACGGCGCTCTTCACCACCCCGATGCTGTTCGGGGTAAGAGACGCGTTAGGCGTGGTGACGAAGCTTACTTCGCCAACCCCGGCCGTGTAATTGATCGCCAGAGTGTGGGTGGCGGCCGTCAACCCGCCCGCGATGGTGAACTGCACCGATCCGTTATTCAACACCACGGAGGCGCCCTGATTCACCGAGTCGATCACCAACTGAACGTTGCCGGTAGGAGTGTGGCCTCCGATCGGACTGGCCGTTACCGTGAATGTGATGTTCTGGAACGCCGTTGGGCTGGCCGGCAGAGAGCTAATCGAAAAAGTCGGTTGGATCCCGTTGACGAAATAAGTCGCCGGCGCGCTGGTGCTGTTAGCATATTGGTTCGTGTTGCTGGAGGAGTACACCACCTCGATGCTGTGGTTACCTCCAGCCAAAGCGCTGGTGGTGTAAGTGGCGGTGGCGCTGTTGGGCAGAGAATTCACCAGCGTGATTGGCGAGGGGTTGATGTTCAGTCCCGTTTGGGTATCGAAGAAGTTTACCGAGCCGGTCGGCGGCGCGCAACCGGCGCACGTCACCGTGGCAGTGAATGTCTCGCTGGTGCCAAAAGACTCCGGAGTGGGAACCGACAGCCCGATGGAACTGTTGGTGGCCGCCGCGTTGATCAGGTAGGGCAGGGTACCCGAAGTGCTGTTCGCATAGTTCGTGGCGCCCACGTTGGAGAACTGCGCCGACAGGCTATGGGAGCCGCCGGTCAGCACGAAAGAACACGAGGTTATCGAACCAGGAGACCCGGTAAGTGTGTAAGACTGTCCGCACAAAGCGTTGGTGCCGTCGAAGAAGGTCACCGACCCGCCGGCCGTTGAGCCGCCGCCGGAAGCGGGCGTCACGGTCGCGGTCAGCGTTATAGCTTGAGGGTACGTCTGGGGTGAGGACAAGTTCGGCACAATCGCCGTGTTGGTGGCTATCGTATTCACAAACACATGGCGTATGTCGGAACTCTGGCTGGGCTCCCACGTGAGGGTTGCGCTGCAGCAGCCCGAATACTCGGCCTTCAATTGGTGGTCGCCTTGGGGAAGGGTCACGCTGGTCAGGCACTGATATTGCGTTTGGTTTACGGCCAGACCCAGAGGGACGCTCGGTCCGTAGGTGGGAGTTGCCGTGCAAGCGTAGGGGGTAAGCGTGTCCTGGAAGACGAAGGCGCCCTGGGGCGGCTCGCCGTAGGTTAACAGCCCAGGGCCTTCCTGAGTGGTAACCACCGCCGTGAGAGTAGCCTGCTGCCCATAAGATATGGTCTGGTCCGTGGTGCCGAACGTGAACGCCGTCAGGGTATTGACCGGTGAGATTACATAGTTGACCGTAACGTTAGCGGCTGCGAGGTACGTGTTGCCGCCACTGGTGTCGCCAGCATACTCGATCGTGAAAACGTGACTACCGGGGTTGAGAATTCCCGCGGGGTCGCTTGGATTCACCGTGATGGCATAGTCCCCGCCCGCCAGCACCCCGGAGCCACCGACAGCGGGATAAGTGACGCTCAACGGGCTGGTAACGCTAATGTTGTTGTCATAGATACTGACTGAGCCAGTGGGGATATGTGCGCCGTTCGAGGTGTCCAGGATCTGACCGTCGAACGTCACGGACGTGCCCCACGGCTGGGCCACCAGAGGATTCGGACTAACAGTGGTCGAGAGAATGGAGGTGGCGTCAGTGGAATCGGTGAACGTCGTCTCCGCGTGCGACTGGCTGCCCGCCACATCCAACAGGAATTTAACGTTCGCGTGGCTCTTGTCGATATTGAACCCCGTCAAGGTGACTCGGCCCGTGGGGTCCGCCACAGCGGTGCCGGTAAACTCAACGCCGTCCTTGTCCACGGGGAAAGCGGTCACCGTGAAGGCCACACTCTCA
>Ga0265316_10002637_pt1 | contig 18476 bp, 10 predicted proteins | sample 4522metaG_FD_202092 | JGI IMG/M metagenome (GOLD analysis project Ga0265316, IMG submission 202092) | Rhizosphere microbial communities from Carex aquatilis grown in University of Washington, Seatle, WA, United States - 4-5-22 metaG | ecosystem: Host-associated > Plants > Roots > Rhizosphere >... | reverse complement strand
ATTGCGGTAGACTTTCACGGCTTTTATGTGAAATATTTACTTTTCTAAATAACACACATCAACTAAAGTCGGCAGCACCTCAATGGCAAGCCTCCAGCCGCGCCGTCTTTGATCTTGTTCCCAAAACCGCCATCCTCTGCGTTTTTTTGGAGAGCAGGCGATGGCGTCACGAACCCGCTGGAGGCGGCACATTGAGGCCTGGAAGGCCACAGGAAAGCTTGCTTCAAGAAGAAGAACGGCCATTCATAACTATGACATCCCCATAGAGGTTAAGCCAATGAACCGAACTCCCCAGCTAAGTCTTAATGCACCGGCAGCGAACGCCACGCCCCGATTGAAAACCAGGGTCGCGCTCGCCGTGATGGGCTTCATCGCGTCATGGCAAGCGATTCCCGTTTACGCGGAAACCGCCGAGCGCAGCGTGGAAAACCCGCCTTTGCTTGAGTTGCGTAAGGATGCGCCCCGGACGACCCTCATGGCGCTGCCGCCGACCGGCGGAGCCAGGGCTGGCATCGAGCGGCAACTTGATCTCAACATCGTCTACACGGATGCCCGACTTTACAACCCAGCCACCGGCCGCTACGACAAAGTCCAGCTGCGCAGCTACGTGGGCACCGACACCGATCCGAATCGCCCCTTTGTCGCCCCCAGCATCGAAGTCGCGCCCGGCGATACTGTGCGGGTCAACCTCCACAATAAGTTACCGCCTGATTCGACCTGCACCGACTGGAAGGGGGATGTCAACACGCCCCACTGTTTCAATGGCACCAACCTGCATTCCCACGGCCTGTGGGTGAGCCCGACCGGCAACAGCGACAACGTGCTGCTGAAGATCAACCCGGGGGTGAGCTTCCAGTACGAGTACAACATCCCGCCCGATCATCCTTCCGGTACCTTCTGGTATCACACCCATCTGCACGGCTCCACCGCGCTGCAAGTCTCCAGCGGCATGGCCGGGGCGCTCATCGTGCGCGGCAATCGCCTGCCCACCGAGCAAGCCAACGGCGATATCGACACCCTGTTGAAAAACCGCGAGGGCGCCGCGCTGCCGGAACGCATCCTCGTGATGCAACAAATCCAGTATTACTGCCCCGCCGCCGACAGCACGACCAATGTCTGGGATTGCAAAGAGGGGCAAGCCGGCGTCATCGAGTCCTACGACCACTTCGGCCCCGGCAGTTGGGCGGCATCCGGCCGCTTCACCAGCATCAACGGCGTTGTGAGGCCTACCTTCCATGCCAAGGCCGGTGCAATCGAGCGTTGGCGGATGATCCATGCGGGGGTGCGCGACACCATCAGCCTTGAGTTCCGCAGGATGAAGGAAGGTGCCGCTGCCCGCATGGACACCGTGAAGGCCGCCGATGCCGATAAGTTCATCGAGGAGAACTGCCCCGGCGATCCCATCCCTTACCACATCATCGCCGAGGACGGCCTGACCCGCGCGGCGGCCTGGGAGACCACGGTGGCCACCTTGCAACCCGGCTATCGCAGCGACGCGCTGGTGGTGTTCCCGGAGGCTGGCCGCTATTGCGTCATCGACACCTCGGCCCAGGCCTCCGCCAGTGTCAGCCAAGCCGCCGAAAGTCGGCAGTTGTTGGGGAAGGTCGAGGTCGAGGTCAAGGACGAAGCGGCCCACGCCGTCACCAATGTCCACGACTATCTGACGGAGGAATTGGTGGCCGCGGCTGAAAAAACTCTGCCGGTTCCGATTCGCGCCAAAGTGGTGGCCGATCTGAAAAACGGGTTGCAACTCACCAGCTTCACGCCGCACAAGACTATTGAGGATAAGGAGATCACAGGCCATCAGGAATTGGCGTTCTTCATCGATGCCTCCTCGTCCCACCCGATCAAGTTCGAGGTCAGCAACGGCATCGGAGAACAGTTCCATCCCCATCCCTACGACCCTAACCGAATCGACCGCAACCTCGTCTTGAACGGCGCGGACGAATGGACTTTGCAGTCGTATTTCGTCAGCCATCCCTTCCACATCCACGTCAACCCCTTCCAGATCGTCAAGATTCTCGATCCGGACGGCAAGGATGTCAGCTTGCCGAATGCCGAGGATAAAAACAAGGCGAACGGCAAGATCGACCCGCAATATCGCGGCCTGAAGGGTGTGTGGAAGGATACTCTGTGGGTGAAGAGCCTCATCACCAACTCGGACCCGGTTCAAGACCCTAAACCCGGTTTGTACACCTTGGTGGTGCGAACCCGGTACCAACGCTACATCGGTGAATACGTGCTGCATTGCCACATCCTCGACCACGAGGATCAAGGCATGATGCAGAACGTGAGCATCGGCCTCGCCAACGGCCAGGGCGGCATCGCCTCCGGCCATCACTAAGCGGGCCGGGGTGCCGGGTTCGACCGGCGCCCTTATCTTCCATTCAAGAGGGCGCAAAAATGTCATGCAATTGCGAGTACCCCACCCGTTACCAGCGGGTACGGGAGATATTGAACGCCGCCGCAGGCGATAATAGCCAGGCGGATTACGACGGGCTAGGAAGATTCTGGGATCAAGGCTTGGAGTTCCTCAAATCCGCCCGCCTGCACGGCGTCGCGATGATCGCGGCGGAGCGGCCGAGGTCTTGCTGCGGCCATGAGATCCAGTTGGACCACTACGTCCGCAGCGCGGCGTCGGGGCTGATCCAAGGTTTGAAGGGCGAGCCGCCGTTCGACGGAAGCCGTTTCCCGCCCCTGCCCTGGTGCGGCCGGCGGGTCGCGGAAGCCGACATCCAGTTCATCGCCGACTGGATCGACGCCGGCTGCCCGGAAGACGGCTACGCCGCGCCGACGGCCGAGTCGTTTCCGCTCCAGCTCGAAGCCGAAGCGGCCCCCCCGATGGTCGTGCGGGACAATAGCGAATTCTGCCTGGCCCCCGCCGGGGTCTGGCGTCCCACCCGGCCCGGCGAACTCAAACAAAGAGTGAACCTTGATTGCTTGAACGAGGCCGAGCTCGACCAATTGCGCGCCGCGTTCCGGCATCTCTATTATTTGAACCAGTGGCCGGAGGACCGCCGCAGCTTCAACAACCAAGCCCTCATCCACCAGAACCATTGCCAACATGGCTGGGAACGCTTCCTGACCTGGCACCGGGCCTATCTGTACGAGTTCGAGCAGAACATCCAGGATTTCCACCCGAACCTGACTCTGCCTTACTGGGACTGGACCATGCCCCAGTACCGGCCCGAACAGCCGGAGAAAGGCTGGATCATCCCCAAATCCTTCCAGGCGTTCCTGACGAAGGAGGCAGTCGATGAATTGCTGCGGCCCAAGAAGCCCAAATCCAAGGGGCTCAGCCCCAAGCCCACGCCAGAGCAGGAAGCCCTGTTCTACGCCATGGCCGAGCCGCGCCAGTATTTCGTGAGCCAGACCGCTTTCTTCCAGTACGTCTACAACGAAATCGGCTACACCCACCTTACTCCCAAGCCGGATGACAAAAACCGCCAAGCCATGGTCGACGCCCTGCTGGAGTCCAACAGCCTGTGGTATCCGCTGCGCTATCCCGCCGAATACAAGCAAGGCGGCACCATCAACCAAGTGATCGGCTACCACTACCCGTCGGCCGGGGACATCCGCGAAATCATGTCGCTGAACAATTTCCGGGATTTCGGCGGCGGCAGCATCTACGACGCCGCGTTCGGCTTCCTCGACCAGAACCCCCACAACACCCTGCACATCTGGACCGGCGGGCAAAACCCCCATGCCAACGGCGAGGGCAGCTACAAAGCCCAGCCGACACCGCCGACGCTGATGGCGGCCACCGCCGACAGCCGCCTGGCCGAGCGCCGCAACCTCATGGTGCGGGCCGGCGGGCGGCACTTCCATTCGCGTTCGGACATGTATGGGCAACCCGCCCTGGGCGACATGTTCAGCAATCTCACCGCCTCCTACGACCCAGTGTTCTGGCCGATCCATGTCAATGTGGACCGGCTGTGGTGGGAGTGGCAGAAGCGGAATCCGAATTCCAACCCGGAGGAACTGGACGCGATCCTCTCGCCCTGGAACTACACCCAGCGCGACACCCTCAATGCCGCCCGGTTCGGTTACGAGTACGTCCGCAACACCTGCTTCATCCCGGTCGGGCTGGACGCGCCGGTGGGCCGGCTGGTGTCCCAACCCATCCCGGTGTCGGAGCGCACTCAAGGCTTTCGTAAGGCGGAAGTCCGGCTGCACTGGGTGCCGCAACTGGACCGCTCTTGCTTCATCCGCGTGTTTATCAACCAGCCCGGCGCCGATGGCCGCACCGAATGGCGCGACAACCCGCATTTCGCCGGCTATCTGGCGATCTTCGGCCACGGCGCCTGCTATGGCGGCCCCGGCCATTGCGCCGCCCCGCCGCCCCGGGCGCGGGACTACGACCACCGCACGCCCAGCCACAACATGCCCCGCAACCACCGCATCGACGTGACCGAATGCGCCCGGCGCCTGCTGGAAACCGCCAAGTCGCTGCAAATCACCCTAGTGGTCATCGGCGGCGATTACGAGGAGGAATCCGACCTTCTGAAGCTGGAAGGCGTGTCCTTGAACTTCCTGGACTAAACGCGGGAGACACCATCGTGAGCACTTACAAAATCCACCCCGGCATCGGCATCGCCCGCCTTGGCAACAGCGAGACCGAGTTTTACATCGCCCCGGAAATACCGGCGGGCCTCCCCATCGAATGCGACGCCCGGGGCAATCCCATCCTCGCCCCGGACGGCTCCGGCCCAGTCCTGGTCAAGACCTTCAAAGACCGGCAAGGCCGGATCAAGCGCCAGGCCGCCCGCTTCCAGGTGTTTGCCTATGACGACGACAACCCCGGCGGCAGGCCGCTGAACATCGGCGACAAAGTGTCGGGCGGCGGCAACCACGGCACGCTGATCGACATCCAATGGCGGGTCTACCTCGCCAACAAGAAGGCGTCCTGGTACCAGTTCCAGCAGCGCGAGGGCGAGCACGGCTATGACCCGGCCACGCATCCGCGCCGCAACGCCGGCATCGCCGACCGCGACCGGCTGGTCATCGATCCCGGCCCGCGCAGCGTGAACGCCAGCAGCCGGCGGCGGGCCAGCTTCGACCGCTCCGGCGATGGCGCCTACGCCACCACCTTCCCGCCGAAGTACATCACCCCGCACAGCATCGACACTCTCGGCGAAATCCTCACCGACGACCAGGGGCGCTTGTTGGTGCTCGGCGGGCACGGCCATTCCGGCAGCGAGAAATGCGGCCCCGGCGAGCCGCATATCAGTGGCTATGCCAACAACGACGGCTGGTACGACGACACCTCGGACGGCCCGGTGATGGCCAGGCTGGTGATGCGCTCCGAGCAAGTGGGGCAAACCCGCTACATCGACGTGGAATACCCCGCCTGGGTGATTGTCGGCTATCCGCGTTTCGTCCCTCAAATCCTTGACATGATCACCCTGGACGAGGTGCTGTACGACCTGAGCCTGCGAGAGTTCGCCTACGACACCTCGCTCTATGGCGAACTGGGCGACTTCGACCGTCCGGCCAAGTTCTCCGCCCGCGACCCGGCTGCGCTGAGCCAGTGGAAGGCGGGCCGGCTCACCTGGAACCGTGACCACAAGCCCTGTTTCTACCAGGACATCTGGCCGATCCTGTTCCGGCCCAACGAGTTCATCTATCTGTCCGACATCCTGGCCCAGTCCAACTTCCCCCACGACCAGGAACGGCGCGGCACCTTCAACCCCTGCCTGTTGGGACAGACCCCGAGGCGGTTCAATACCCGCGCCGAAATGGAGGCCGCCCCGGCGCGGAACCCCGCCACCCTGGCCTGCCTCGGCGCGGAGGACACCCGCAAGCCAGCACCGGCCACCAGCCAAAAAGCGGCGCGGGAGGCCCGGCAAGGCGAGGCGCAAATCGAAACCCCCGCGACACCGCAGCGGGACGAGGACGGCCGGCCCGCGCACCAGGACGGCGAGGGCCGCTGGGTGCTGGACCCTTACGGCCCGATGCGGCAATTCCTGTTCGACCTGCTGCGGCGCAGCGGCGAGGAAAACGAGTTCAAGCTGGAAGACAAGGTGGGCAGCCGGGTGCACAACCTGCCCCTGATGCCCCTGCTTTGCGGCGACAACCCCCTCTCCAACGTCGCCCCGGCGAAATTCCTGCGGCTCACCGACTACCAGTTGTTCGTGCTGCGGCAATGGGCCGAGGGCCGCTTCATCAACGAGATGGAAGAAGGCTGGCTCGATCCCAAGACCTACCCGGTGTTCCTGCCTAATTCCGTCATCAAGCCACCCAAGACCGGGCGGCAATTGGATCGTTACGTGCTGAGCAACTTGCTGGGCGGCGCCTTCTGCCCCGGCGGCGAGGTGGGCTGGATCATGCGCAACCCGTCCATTTACTGGGAGCCCTACCGCATCAAGGCCGACCGGGCCTGGTCGGATTTCCTCCAGACCGCCGCCCAGGCCAACGCCACTCACGGCAGCTTGCTGGACGATGTGACTTTCGCCATGGACAGCCCGCTCAGCCAGGACAACGACTTCCACAGGGGGCTACAGCCCGGCGACCTGACCAAGTCCATGGCGGTGCCTTGGCAAGCGGATTTCAACGAGTGCACCACCAACTCCAACAACATCACCTACGCCGATTGGAACAACATCTACCCCGACAGCGAGGACGACCTGCGCCTAAAGCAGGACGAAAAGACCTGGGAAACCCTGTGGTGGCCCGCCCACCGGCCTTTGCAGTCCAACCAGCTCACCGGCTTCGACGGGAACGGCCTGCCGCAAACCGCTTGGACCACCTGGAGCCAGGGCATCCAGCAAACCAACGCGGGCGACTTCAAAATGGTGGGCGAATGGTGGCGGCTGGGCTTCATCATCCGCAACCCGCACCTGCCCCCGGAGGCGGCGAGGATGCCCAGCACCCAGGCGGATTCCCAGTTCAAAACCGTCTCTTACTACAGCGTGGAACGGGCGGGCACGGAACATATCGCCAGCCCGACGGCCACGGCGATTCTCAGCGCCCCTAAAACCTCTGAAAAATCAGGAGACTAAGCCATGAGCGACAATCCATTCGTAGGCACTTGGACTTACCGCAGCCTGTTGAACGATCCCGACCTGGGCGCCGGCTTCGCCACGCTGGAGTTCGGGCGGGGCACCATCGAGATCCGCGAGGACGCCCTGCAGATACTCACCGGCACCATCGGCGGGCCGGGCTGGTCGCTGGCCCTGAAAGGCTCGCGGGAATACGGCACGCCCATGCGGGTCAGGTTCCAGGGCGTCGGCGTCGTAGGCGGAGAGCAGTGGATTTACGACTATGAGGGCTATCTGGTCAGCCATTGGCCCAACGGCGTGCAGCAGCGGCCCGCCATCGTCGGCTCGGTGATCCGCACCATTCCCCACTCCGGCAACGGGCCGGGCACCGTCAATCCGGCGGGGGTGGCGGCCTCGTTTTACGCGGTCAAGGCTGGATGAAGGACGACGCCGCCTGGGATGTGTTCATCGCCGGGGCGGGACCTGCGGGCGCGGCCACGGCCTTGTCCCTCGCCGCCGTCGCGCCGGGCTTGCGCGTCTGCCTGTCCGACGCGGGGCGGGATGAGGCATTCCGCGTGGGCGAGTCGGTGCCGCCGCTGATCCAGCGGTTTCTGGACCACTTGGGGCTGTGGCGGAGCTTCCTGGACCAAGGGCATAGCCCCAGCTTCCGCACCTTGAGCGCCTGGGGCGGCCCCCTGTTGGAGGGCAACGAGTTCTTCCTGCATGTTCACAACACCGGCTGGCGATTAGACCGGGTCTGCTTCGACCGCTGGCTGGCGGCTGAGGCGGAACGGCGCGGCGCTATTCCCCTGGCCGCCAAGGTTCGCGGCCTGAGCCAGGAAGCTGGGGGCTGGCGGATCGACTGCGGCGGGGCGGGCGTCCACAGGGCGCGGTGCGTGGTGGACGCCACGGGCCGCGCCGCTTCGCTGTCCCGGTTGGCGGGACTGAGGCCGGTCAACCATGAGCGCTTGGTGGCCTGCGTCGGGTTTTTTCCGGACACCGGGGATATGGAACGGCCGGGCGCCGACGCGGCGGTGGTGGAAGCCTTCCGAGATGGCTGGTGGTACACGGCGGCGACGCCCGGCGGACAGCGGGTGGCGGCCTTGATGGCCGACAGCGATTGGGTCCGCCGCCTCGGCGCGGCGCGGCTGGACATCTGGCGGGAGCAACTGGCCGCGACCCGCCATGTGCGGATACTGGTCGGCAGGGAGCCCCCCCTGGCGCCACTCCGGATCTGGCCCGCCGGTTCGCGCTGCCTCGACAGCCCATTGCCCAACGGGCTGCTGCCGGTGGGCGATGCGGCGTCCAGCTTCGACCCCCTTTCTTCCCAAGGGATCCTCAAAGCCTTGCGTTCGGGCATATTCGCGTCCTACGCCATCGCCGACGGGCTGTTGCGGGCCGATGGCGGACGCGGCTGCGCCCGTTACGCTGCGCTCATGCGGCGGGAGTTCCATGCCTACCGGTCCACCCATTGCGATTACTACCGCCAGGAGCAGCGCTGGCCCGAGTCGCCCTTCTGGCGACGGCGACATCTTGAATCTCGTTAAAAATCACGAAATCAATCCTATGGCACGACGCCATGATCAGTTAGGGAGGGGCGTTTGATGATTTGTGGCGCTTGGGAGCGGTCATTTCGGTGCGTCAGCTTTTGAAAGGGAGCTAATGTCGGCTTTGGGCCGAACTAATGTCTCAGGGCTAACCAATGCCAAGGACTGCTAAGCTAGGCCATACCCGACATTCGGCGATGGGGTTTGGAGGCGTTTCGGTAGACAGCTTTTGGCCGGGCATCAGCCATCCAGACTTTTCGATTGCCGGATATCCTCCACTAACGAATCCACCTGCTCCCGCGTCGTATCCCAACCGCACATGAAGCGCGCCGCGCCGTGGCAAGCGCTGATGTAAAACAGCCGGCCGCGTTGGCGCAAGGCTTCGGCCTCGCTATCGGAAAGCCGGATGAAAACGGCGTTGGCCTGGCGCGGGAAGACCGGGCTGATGCCATGCCCGGCCAGCCGCCCTGCCAGGTAGGCCGCGCAGTCGTTGGCGTGGCGGGCATTGCGCAGCCAAGCGCCCGTTTCCATCAGGCCCAGCAAGGGCGCGGTGATCAGACGCATCTTGGCGGCCAGTTGCCCGCTTTGCTTGCAGCGATAGTCAAACCCGCGCGCCAATTCACGGTCGAAGAACACCACCGTGTCGCCGATGCCGCCGCCTGTTTTGGAAGCGCCCAAGCTCAAGACGTCCACCCCGCATTGCCAGCTCAGTTCGGCAGGGCTCGCGCCGAGTGCCGCGACGGCATTCATCAGGCGGGCACCGTCGACATGGACCTTCATGCCCGGTTCTGTTGCGTTAATTTCCTTTGAGCGCGGTTCGGCTGCCCAGGCGGGTTTTTAAGCGGCCAATGAATAAAACTGCCCTGCGGCGGACAGATCTTGGCCGACGACAGTCGACGGCCTGTCCCGCCTTGTCGACCGCGCGCTTCTGGCCCTTGCGGAAGGCGGACTCCAACTGGGGCGTGAACTTCTGGACCCAGCGGTCAATGTTGGAATGGTCGACCTCGACGCCGCGTTCCTCCATCATCTCCTCCAGGTTCCGGTCGCTCAGCGGGTAAGCCAGGTACCAGCGGACGCAAGTCAGGATGATGTCTTTTTCGAAGCGGTGGCCTTTGAAGTCGATCATGCGGGGGGCTCACGGTGCGGTTCGTCAGCCGCATAGCTTACCCGAACGGCAGATCTCCGCGCTAACGCAACAGAACCTTTTTGGGTGGGTGGACTCCAAAGGGACGCCGCGGGCCTTCGCCGAACTCGGAGGCCAAGGCTTTCAGGGCCGTGTCGGGCGAGTTGGAACCTGGCGGGATTCACGCGGCTCAAGTCCGGGTCATCATTTGTTCCCAAGTGAGCGACCCCTGGTTCCCTTTTGCCTGCCCGTTAGGGCATAAGGATTGCGAATCCATCGCCGCTTCAAGGGCCAAGGTCACGCCAAAGGCAATGTCAAACGGATAGAACTTAGCGTTTTTAACCCAAAGCTTGCCGGTGGCGCCATAGACGTGCAGGCCGTCTAGTTGCTGGATGATCGAGATATTCTGATAAACCACCGGCAAGTCCACGGGCGCATCCTGGGTATTTAAAATCTGCCAGGCCGGGGTACAGGGAGAGATCGAAGCCTGAGGGCTTAGGGGATAGTTATTTCCGTTGAAATAGCTCACCAGGATTTTGGCGGGCTTGGGTTGAGCTAGGAAGTTTGCGTAATTGTCGGGGAGCATGAACAACGCCAAGCTGGGGCGGGTGCAGTCATACACATTAAGATTGCCATCGACGAAAAACGCCTTGACGCAAGGCGGGTTGGCGTTCGCCGAGTTATCAATCAGCCAGCCTTGGCCCACACTGCTGCCGATGCTGGCACCACTGCCAAGGGGATAGCCCTTCCCGGCGAACACCGTGGCAACCGTTTTTAAATCCCCCGATTCAAGATTGCTGGCATAGCTGCCGTCCATGACGAACAGGGGCACGCCGCTGGGCAAGGCGACCGCCGCCCCCGTCAGGTTCCCGTCGGCCAGGATGGCGTTGGTGAAATCCGCACCCTGTAGCTGGGCGTTGGAGAAGCTGGTGGGCGTGTTGCTCAGATTGGGCCGCAAGGTCGCGCCGATCAACTTAACCTGGACGAGCACGCTGTCTGACAAAGTCGTGCCGAACAATTGCGCCTGGCTGAAATCGGTTTCAAGCAGGAAACTGCCGGTCGCGTTGACGGATTCCAGGTCGGTATGGTCGGCGGTCGCGAAATGCCAGTGCGTATTCGACATATCAGCCGATGCGAAGCTCGCGCCCGAACTGACGCAGTAGTAGAGGCTGGCAGAGGTGAAAGTTGCCGGCAAAACGCCTCCATAGCGATAGAGCAGCAACTGGCTCGTTTTGAGGTTATAGATGAAGTTGTAGTTTTGCTCGATGGTGGAAACCAGCCAGCTTGCGCCCTTAACCCAAACAGTGACGGTCCCTTGGGAAAGGTCGATGCGCTGGCCTTGTAGCGCGGTGACGATGTCGGCCGGGACCGGCCCCGTGCTGGCGTCGAGTTCTTGGGTGTATTTTGTAAGGTCGTCGGTGAATGCAAACAGCAAGGCTTTGCTGCCAAATTGCCCGTTGCTGAGGGTGGCGCTGTCGAAGATGCTCCCGGCGAAATTGGCCCCGTGGGCGCTCACCCTCAGCAAGGAAGCCCCGGAAAAATCCGCCTTCGACGGGGCAATGAGTCCGTCCAGAATGGCATCATCCAACACCAGTTTCGAGAGGTTGGCACCGGTGAAATCGGCCTTGCTTAAATCGGCATGGTTAAAAGCAATGGTCGCCCCGGAAGCCCCCAGTTGAGTACCTTGGCCGGAGCACCCGCTGAAATTGATGAACTGGGCGCTCTTAGGATGCCCCCAATCCACCGTGGCGAGGACGGTTTCCGGCCCGGAAAAGTCCGCATAATCCAAAATGGCTGCGTCAAAACAGGTACCGGCCAGCGTCGCCCCCTTAAAAACCGCGTGAGCCAGGGTGGCCCCTTTGAATAACGTGCCGGTGAGGTTTGCCCCGCTGAACTGAGCCCCGGTGAAGTCAACCCCCGACACATCCTGGCCGCTCAAATCCACCCCGCTGAAGTCCATTCCCGCGCCGTTTTTGGTCTGGGTGACCGTGTCCAACCCGGGGGTGATGACATGGGGTGAAAAGCTGGAAAACGAATCCTGGTCTGGGCCGTTGACAGTGAGGATGGGCGGCGGCAAGTCAGGATTGTAGGCGCAATAGTAGATGGGCAAAAGCTGGTTACCGCTGGCGACCTGCCAGCTTTGCTGGCCGTTTGCCGCCGTGCTTATCTCAAAACGGGCGGCCTTAGCCACCTCGTGACTCAATTGAATCCAGCCTAGATCAGCCAGCAGCGTCAAATAGTCAAGACCGGCAAGCTGAACCACCATCCGAATTGGGTCGGACTGGATTTGATACACATGGCATATTTCGCTGGCACCCAGGCTGGGCGAGTCCATGGCCGGCTGGAAACCATTTCCTAAAGGAAGCTTGCTGCGGCTGAGATAACAAGGCTGGAGAGGATTGGTGCCTTGGAACGCGATTTTCCCCTGGAATCGAAGGCCCGTAACCATGGCTTACCCCCTAAATTCCACATTAGTTAAAATGGCAATGAAACCTTGTGGCTGGACGCTTATGTCAGTCGGTTCGAAAAGGAATTGAAATCCTTGCATGATGGGTAATGGCACCCCTGTAGCTCCCAGGTAAGAAAGCGCATTATCGTAGAGCTGTTCACACACATTAGGCCAAATTTCATTTCCAAAATCACCAATCACGGTCTTGCTCAAAAAATTGGATTGAGTAAATGAAACTGAAGCCTCATTCGGAAAGAAGCTAAATTTCAGGGTCTGAGCATTATGGGTAATCCCCAAAGCCAAGCCTTCCAAAAAATCCGTTCGACTCACCGCAAATTCGATGAAGGGGGCCTTCCCGTCAATCGGTGCAGCCCCCAGGATTGTGACAATAAACTGAATGTCATGGTAGGCCACCGCAACGGGGAATTGGACTATCTGCTCAATTTGGGCGAAATACTGGCTATCAACTGCGTAAACCTTAGCCAAGTCTTGCTCCAAAGATGTTTTGTCCAGATAGGTCCTGCCACTTATGCCAGAGATTAAAGGAGCGATTGAGGGTATTTGCTGCTTGAGCTTGTCCATCCCCCATTGAGTGAACGGATAGATCTCCTGGAATTTCACGGTGGGCGCGCTCATGGGTTGTAACTGAATTTGCATGTCCAGTTCCGAATAGGGCTTCAGCGCCGAGATAGATAACACCCAGAACGACACATTGAGGAGATCGGAGTTGGGCAAGTCGTTAGGAGTGACTGTGACGGCAAGCTTGCCATCCCTGAAAAATGCCCAGTAAAGCCCATTGAACACATAGTCGGACACATACATTTGGAGATGGTGCCCGTCGGGCACGGCTGGCAAGCCCAAACCCGTGGGCGGTTTCCCCGGATAAGCTTCGGTGTTGCCGGTAGCGGGATCCTTATAAGTCGAGACGCCCTTCACCCCGATTTGCATCCCGTTTGGATTGTTGTCAAAACCGTTGGGAAACACCAAGCCGCTGTCGCCCACGCCAAAGTCGAAGACTATTTCCGGCGTGAGGTGTCCGCTGGCGGGAATGGTAGACAGGCAGACACCGAGGGTATTTTGGATGGCCGCCTGATAATCAATGTGGCTGACCGAATCCGCTGTGGTGGCATTGACATGGCTCGCGACGCACCCAGGGGTTACTTGATTCTGCAAGACACTGTTCCCGGGGATGTTGGCGGCTATTGCGCCGACAACAGGGCTGATGCTGGTGATGGGCAAAGTCCAAGCATTGCGGGGCTTGTCAAAGGTGAACGTGAAAGTGACCGTGGTTGCCAGGCTTCCAATCCCAATCGAATAACTGAAGGGGATTGAGACTGGGAATGCGCCGCCATCATTCCTCCATTCTCCAGGGTAATTAGGATCGCCGGAGTCGATGTATTTTTGATTTTGTTGGGTGAAGGACTCCTGCCAGGCATAGTTCGCGTTAAATGCCCCAGACGAAAGCATGAGCTGGAAAACTCCATTTAGCTGTTGCCCAAGACTTTGGTATTTTGGCGTGAAATTACTGGCGCTGCCATTGCTGAGTTGCACATTGATGTTTGAGTACATCGCCAAGTCCCCGGGTTTGTTTCTCGACGTGCCGAAAAAGTCCGGGACAGATGCTGTCCGATCAACAGGCCTCAAACCTTTTAGCGCCTGGCCGAGACTGCCAACATCAACCAACTGTTGTAGAAAATATTCAATTCCAGACTTGGATAGAGCGACGGTAATGCCTTGCATGGTGATTCTCCCAACTATTAGGTGTGTAAAAAAATTGTTAATGCGACTTCAAACAGCTATGCCTTATGGGTCAAACCGGGTGTGGCCATTGCAGGCTTAAAATGAGTGGACACCACTCACTTGTATAGGTATCTTTGAAGGCTGCTTTTCCTAGGTATTGAAACTTCGCTTCGATAGGCTTACCCCTTGAATTCAACATCAGATAAAATGGCAATGAAATCCTGAGGCCGGATGCTCAGAACTGCCTTGTCGAAAAGGAATTGAAATCCCTGCATGATAGGTAAAGGAACACCTGTCAATCCCATCTCTGAAAGCAGTTTATCGTACACCGGCTCACAGGCATGTGGCCAAATTTGCGTGCCAAAGTCGCCAATTACGCTTTTATCGAGGAAATTGGATTGATTAAAGGTGACCAAAACCGAATTCGTGCCCGGAAAAAATCCAAATTGCAAGGTCTGCGCATTGTTGGCAATCCCCAAAGCCAGGTTTTCCAATACATCCGTCCGGCTCACCGTGAACTCTAAAAAGGGAGCATTCCCGTTAATCGGAGCCGCTCCCTGGATGGTGACCGTAAACTGGATGTCATGGAAGACGGCCGCACCGGGGGTTTGGGCGATTTGCTCAAGTTGGGCGAAATACTGATTGTCGACTGCGTAAATATCGGTCAAATCTTGCTCTAAATCAGTTTTGTTCGGATAGTAATTACCCAACATTCCAGTGATTAAGGAAGCAATTGTTGGCATTTGCTGGTTGAGGTTGTCCATGACCTCTTGAGTGAAAAGATATACCTCCTGGAATTCCACGGTGGGCGCTTGCACAGGTTGCAACTGGACTTGCATGTCTAAAGCGGCGTAACGCTGTAATTGCCGGATTTCGCTGTCCCAAGTCCGCACTTTGAGAATGTTAGGATCGTATAGGTCAGAGGGGTTTACTGTGGCGGCAAGCTTACCATCCTTGAAAAACGCCCAGTAAAGGCCGTTTAGTACATAGTCCGACACATACATTTGAAGGTGGTATCCTTCGGGCACGTCGGGCACGGGCAAATCGGCGCTCAATTTTCCCGAATAAGCAGTGACGGTGCCTGTGGCTGGATCGGTATAGGTTGAAGTGCCTGTCGCCTCTATTTGTATCCCGGTCGGCTTATTGTTTGAATCGTTGGGGAAAGCCAAGCCGGAGTCGCCTAAGCCAAAATCGAAGATTATTTCCGGTGTGAGGTTTCCGCTGGCAGGTATTGATATCAGATAGTTATTGATGGCTTTGATTGCCGAGGCAAAGTCGATATTGTCGATTGAGGTGACCGTGGCAGCAGAAACATGGCTTTGGGTGCATGGTTGACTAACTTGGCCCTGTAAAATGCTACTTGCCGGAATGTTTGGAGAGGGATTTGAGGGGGTGGCGGTGACATTGGAGATGGGTAATGTCCAGGCATTATTCGCTGGGTCGAACGTAAAGCTGAAGTTTATAGTGACCGCAAGACTCCCTATCCCAGCTGAATACGCATAAGCAGCCGGTGCGACTGGGAATGGATTTCCGTCATTAACCCAGTGGCCTGGGAATCGAGGGCTATCTTGCTCATATTTCTGATTTTGTTGAATGTAAGTCTCGTTCCAAGCGTAGTCAGCGGTGAAGGCCGTCGCTAATAGCGATAGCTGGAAAACTCCTTCAGGAAGTTGTTGGATGTTTTGGTAGGCAGGAGAAAAATCAATGATATTCCCGCCTGTAAGGCTGATGGATATGGAGGAGTAAGCGGCTTTAGTAAAAGCGCCTGTTTTAACGGTAAAGGGATCAACAGTCACTGTGTGGTCGGCGGGTTTCAAGGTTTTTAGTGACGGTTGCACCGTACCTGAATAGATGCTTCGGATGAAAAAATCTATTCCTGTGCAGGAAATGGCGACTGTAATACTTTGCATGAAGTTTCTCCTGGTATTTTATTTGAAACTATTGGCATGGTTTAGTCTTTCCAGACTGGCCAAGAACCGGACATTGGAGTTCCACGGTTAAGGATGAAACCAAGAACGGTATTCTTAAGCGAATCCCCAGGCCCGACACCAACACCACTTTGGAAAGGACAGTGAATTGTTTGCGTCGGGTTTGGCTGCGCCCTGGGGATTGACAGCTTCCTAGGGTCAGACAGGAATGCCATAAACCAAGAGTTTGTCGCCACTCCAGACCACATGGTAGCTAGTGGCATTAACGCTGTCTTGGACTTGCCAATAGCCCGTGGAAAGCGTGGTGACTGAACTACCTTGTAAATCGAGATGAATCTTGCCGTAGGTTGCGAAGTCGTCGATGACCACAGAGATGTTGTCACTGTCGAAGTCTTTGGCGGCTTGGGCGCCATCGTCAATCGAAAACAGCGGGGTGGTAGGCTCCCAATGGCTCAGTGAAGGTTCCGGCCCGCCGCTGGGTTTGGCGAGGATCTCGTAGTTGAGGCTGAATAGATTGCGGAACTTATCGACCGCTATCTTGCCCGCCACGATATTCTGCGGATTTGAGGTTTTGGCAGGATCCGGGATCGTGCTGAGATAACTGCCATCTGGCGCGTAAAGTTCGAGGTAAAAGTCACTGGGGCTGCTGCCGCTATTGATATGGTATAGGACGTAGATAAACCCTTTTGGCTCCACCGCGATGTCGAGGTAACTGGGGTTCGGGCGGCCGCTACTTTGCTCTAGCGGCATATGGGATGATTTGGAATAGACCTCAAACTGGCTTTGGTCGCCTTGACTGCGCTGGATGTCGTAGGTCCGGGCGGCGTAATGGTTGGTGAGCGACCAATGCTGGCCTTTGGCGATCACATTGATGGTGTAGCGGTTAATCCCCGCATACACATCAAGGCCGCCATCGTTCACCGCTTGGTAAACCAGGTTTTGCTTAGGGTCGGTGATCGTCCAGTTTTTCCCCGCTTGGTTGACGGTGATGTAAGAACTTACCGTGGGGTCATTCATCTGGTCGGGATAGTAACTCAAGAAAATACCTTGCTTCGACAACTGGACGATGAGGGGATCCTTGCTCACCGGGTCTTGCGGGTAATCGGGCGGCTGGAATTGGCCGGAATCCAGGTTGCTGGCGAGGGATTGATCCAAGCCGGTCAACCAAGTCTCGCCATTATCCTGGAAGGCCGCTTGCAGACTGTCAGGCAGGGTTGCGGCATCCAACTCGGCGGCAAAGGCCGCCCCGCCGTCGGACGTGGCCACTGTGGCAATGGACACGGTGCCGCCGAAGCAGGGCACCGGACTGCCTTTGGTATCGAAGGCTTGGATGCGTTGGCCTATCGCTTCCAGAACCAGGATGCGCCCGTCCGCAGTTATCGCCATGGCCTTAGGGCCCCGCATCAGACCCTGCCGGACGCCTTTGCCCGACAGCATCAAGGCCTCGGGGGCTTGGTCGTCGGAAGTGGGGGCGGCAGGCAGGTTGAGGATCATCAGCTTGTGATATTCATAGGAAATGCCCACGACCGCTTTGCTGGGGTGGACGGCAATCGCATCCACAAAGTCGAGGGGGAAACGGCCCCAACTTTGCAGGCCCGCCTTGCCCAAGCCAAAATCCCCGGTTCCGTCATCCAGCGTCACTTGCCGCAGGTGCATCCCGCCGCCACGGGGGTCGAGGATGAAGTTTAGCGGGTCTATGTTCTGGCCATTGTCGATAGGCGAATAAGCGATGCCTGGCCGCTGTGAAAACCCGAGCTGCCCCACTTTCAAGCGAGACCCGGGCTGCGCCAACACGGACAGGTTTTGCAACGCATATTCTTGCTGCGGCGAAGGCGGATTGGCGGGCCCGTCCAAAGGCAGGTTTTGGCCAGCGGCCCGCCAGCCGTAGCCCACCTGGAAAGCGCTATTGCTGAGGGTGATGCCCAGCAGCTCGCAGAGCTTGCCGTTGGGGCTGCAATCCAGGCTGGCGGCGGTGGTGGCGGGAGGCGTGCCGCCCGCCTGCCAGACATAGCTGCCGCCGTTGAACACGATCTTTTCCTTGAACTCATATTGGCTGTCTTGCGTCAGCGGCACCAGCACTTCCGTGATGGCATGGGGGCCGAGGCCGAGGGAGTTGCCATTATTGGGCACGGCGGCGATCCAGTCGCTTTCCCAATAGCCGCACAGCCATCCCGTCGAGGAATACAGCCCCGCCTTGATCTTGAAGAATGCGCTGGGCCCCGCCAGGACTTTTTCAAATGCGACGGCTAGCGGGTCGCCGTTGGTGGTGGCCCGCATGGCCCCTGATTTGACCAGCACGGTCCCGCCGTCTTTGTATTCGAGATTCACTTGGTAATTCTGGGCAACCGCGGGCCAGACCGCGGTTTCGGGGTGTCCGGCTTCGCCGTGGGCCGGGTCGGGCGTGAGGGTGAGGGTGACGCCGCAGGTGCGGGAAACCTTGACGGTGATGAGCGCCGGGGAGGCCAGGACTTCTCCGGTAGTCTCGGCCAGCGCGGCCCCGGCCGCGACCAATGCCGCCAGCCGGATTGCGATTCCGGCGGGCCCTGCGACGCTTTCGGCCAGCTCTCCCGCCGCGACTTGTGCCGCGACTTTTTCCCCAAGCATCTTGAAGCCCACTTGCAGCAGCAGCGCAAACCCTTGGTTGGCGAAGAATTTGAATATCTTAAAGGGGCTATCTATCCCAGTCCCGCCAGCGGTGCTAGAGCCAAT
>Ga0265316_10002636_pt1 | contig 18477 bp, 14 predicted proteins | sample 4522metaG_FD_202092 | JGI IMG/M metagenome (GOLD analysis project Ga0265316, IMG submission 202092) | Rhizosphere microbial communities from Carex aquatilis grown in University of Washington, Seatle, WA, United States - 4-5-22 metaG | ecosystem: Host-associated > Plants > Roots > Rhizosphere >... | reverse complement strand
TGCCAGCGCCTCTTTCAACGTCCCCGCCGAGGCCAAGAAGCTGGCGGATTTCCTGGTTGCGTGTGGAGCGGCAACCGGCGACTTCATCGTGGCCGACGCCAGCGATCGCGACGCCGGCTACTACCAGAGCGTCGGCCGCAACACCTGGTGGGACGCGACCAACGCCACGTTGCCCGACTTCACCCAGGCCTTCACCTGGGCCAAGGCCCTGGCCGAAGAGGCCGGCACCGGCGTGCTGTGGTGGCAACTTCCGGTGGGCAACATGAATCTGCCCAACCAGACCAACGCCTGGAAGGACAATCGCGTGGACTACTTCTTTGGGCACACGGCCGACCTGGCGGCCAGTCACGCCATCGGGATGGCGTTCGGTGCCGGTGATGGCAACCAGACCACGCCCGAGAGCGACAGCGGCAATCTCGTGTCCAAGCTCAACGCCTACGCTGCCTCCGGCGGGCAAGCCTATTGTCCGTAGTTTCTCGGACCGTCCCGGCTTGTTTTTCCGTGGGTGCATCGCCCGTCTCGACGGGCCGCGGCTGGCGGGCCGGCTTTCGCAGGCTGATGAGCAAGCCGGTCCCTCCCAGCACGAACCCAAACAGCAGCGGATACAGCGAACGCTTCTGGGGCAGGCCCAGGGCCAAGCCGAAGTTGGTGGCAGGCCCGCCGCTGTCGGAGTAGCCGCCAGACAGCGCGACCCGACCTTCGCGGAAAATCGGCCAGTAGTGCTTGGGCAGCGGCGTGGCAATATCCTCGGGGGTCATTCCATCGGTGCTGACCACAATCACGGTCAGGAAGACACCAGCGACCAGCGCGGCCCCGGCCAGCGGCCGCAGGTAGTGCCAAATGACATCGAACAGCGGAGCAAGTCCCAGCGCCAGGAAGGGCAGGGCGATGGTCAAGTGGCGCGGCCCGTAGGTCCAGCCGCCGTTCCAGTAGATATAGGAGGCGTTGAGCAGGATGACGTAAGTGATCACAATCAGGCTGAGGATTGCGGTCCACCGCTGGCGAGCCCGCGCCAGCGAGATCCCGTGTCCGATGAGGCCGAGGACCAACAAGGGGGACGTGAAAAGCAGGCCGCGCGGGCCGATGAGCAGTCCCCGCAAGGCGTCGGCGCGCGGCCGGGTCACGCCAAACAGCCCCGAGTGCATGCCGTCGAACCCCTGCACGCTGGCGTAGCCCAGGTGAAAGGGCGATCCGAACGCAGCATCGTTGTAGGCACCCAGGACCAGCGCCGCGGCCACGGCCGCTGCGGCGAAGGCTGCCAGTTGCCGGAACCAGCGCGACCAAGGACGCAGTCTCCACACCAGCGCTATAGTGATCACGAGAGCCGCCGGCGCGGCCGGAAACTCCGTGACCACGGCCCAGCCTGTGGCCAGCCCGGCCAGCAGCGCCATGCGGATGGCCCCCCTGCGCGGTGGATCCTCCGCCAGGGTCATGACGTTCTTGGCGCCGTAGACAAGACAGAAGGCAGCCAGCACATGGCCCCAGAAGAGCCCGGCGTAGGCCCAGATCGGCGAGGTCAATCCCAGGGCCAGGGCCGCGAAAGCAGCGCCCTTGTGCGAATAACCGCGGCGCACGGACCAGGCGAAAAGCCCAAGACACATGAACAGCGCGGGCAACGTTGCCACCCACGCCGTGGCCACGTGCATCTGCGCGAGCAAGCCCGGATTGCTCACCGGATCGATGCCCACGAGGCGCAGGGCCACCTTGGCCACGGCCAGCGCGGGCAAGGCCGCCAGGGACGAGCCAGGAGCCTTGTCGGAATAGTGATGGCCCAAGTGAAAGGCCCTGTCGATGGTGTTCTCGTGGTACTCGTCGATATTGACGTGGCTGTGCTCCAGCAGGGCGCGGTCCAGGTCGAAGCGTGAAGCCTGGTTGGGTCCACCACCCGAATAGAAATAGAAAAGCGAGAAGCCCAGGAGCCCGGCCAGCCACGCCCGAGGACTCAGTTTGAGGAAGCGCCTTCTGGTGGCGATTGGCGGGCTAGGCGTCGGAGATTCGGGTTCGGGCATGCGCTGTCTCGGGGGACTCCAAGGACGCGGCCATGATAGCCCGGAGAGCCGAGGTTTCACCAAGCGGAATCGCGGGTTGGCTGGGGCCGGTGTGCGCCAGCGCACGGAAACGGGCACGGACCGCGGCCAAATGGACAGGGATTGCTTGCGGGGACCAGGTTTGTTCTACTAGGCCGCCTCTGCCTGCAAGGAGCGCCGAATGTCGACAGCCGCGACCATGGAAAGTGAAAAGCTCTCATTCAAAGAGAAGTCTGGCTACGCCCTAGGCGACGCCGCTTCCAACCTGTTTTGGATGACGTTCGTGTACTTTGGCACCTACTTCTACACGGACGTGTTCGGGCTGGCGCCGACGGCGATGGCCACCCTGTTCTTCGTCACCCGCATTTTGGACACGGTCTTCGACCCGGTGATGGGGATGATCGCGGATCGGACCAACACGCGCTGGGGGAAGTTCCGGCCCTACATCATCTGGATGGTCGTGCCCTTTGGCGTGTGCGGAACGCTGGCGTTCATCACGCCGCCCTTTGGGGCGCATGGGAAGCTGGTTTGGGCCTATGTCACCTACGGCCTCATCGGCCTGGTCTACAGCGCCATCAACCTGCCGTACTCGGCCTTGCTGGGTGTGATCTCGCCCAACACCGTGGAACGCACCAAGGCCTCGTCATTCCGCTTCGTGGGCGCCTACTCCGCCGGCCTGGTGGTCAGCCTGTGCACCATGTACTTGGTCGACTTCTTCGGCGGCACCAGCAAGCAGACCGGCTTTGCCATGACCGTCGGCCTGTACGCCCTGCTGGGCATGGTGATGTGGATTGTGTGCTTTGCCACCACCAAAGAACGGGTCAAGCCGACGGGGCAGGCGTCGTCGTTTCTGCGCGATCTGGGCGACGTGGTGACCAACGTGCCCTGGCTGGTGCTCTTCGTGCTGGGCATCGCCACCCTCAGCTACGTGTCCATTCGCAACGGGTGCTTCACCTATTACTTCAAGTATTACGTGGGCAATCAGACCGTGCTTGGCATGAAGCTGACCGCGAACACGATGCTCGGCACCTTCCTGGTGGTGGGCTCGCTGGCCAATCTGTTCGGCACCTCCCTGGTCGCGCCAGTCGCCTCCCGCATCGGCAAGAAACCCCTCTACATGATCATGATGGGGATCTCGTCGGTGCTGACCATCTCGTTCTTCTTTCTGCGTCCGCAGGATGTGGTGGCGATGTTCGTGCTGCAGATTCTGGCCAATCTCGTCATGGGCCCGACCTCCGCGCTGGTCTACGCCATGTACGCCGATGCGTCCGACTACTCGGAATGGAAGACCGGGCGCCGCTCGACGGGTCTGGTGTTCGCGGCCTCGTCGTTTGCGCAGAAGATGGGCTGGACCGTGGGGGGCACAGTCACCGGTTTGATCCTGGCGGGATTTGGCTATCAGGCCGGATTCACACAGACCGCCGCGACTCTCACCGGGGTCAAGCTGCTGGTCAGTTTCATCCCTGCGGTGGGCAGCGTGCTGGCCACCATTCTGCCGCTCTTCTACTCGCTCGGCGACAAGCGTATGAAGCAGATTGAGAAGGAGCTGGCCGAGCGGCGGGCCGGCCTCGCAGCATCGCCCAGTCAGCAACCCAGCTAGCCAGGACATTGTCATGAGCAGCAACAGCAAAGCCCTGTCCAATCCCTACGGCTATTTCGACGACGAGGCGCGCGAGTACGTCATCACCCGGCCCGACACGCCCACGCCTTGGTTCAACTACATCGGCGAGGGGCGCTACGGCGGCATTATCTCGAACACGGGCGGCGGCTTTTCCTTCGACCGCGATCCCAAGAACCGCCGCGTCTCGCGCTATCGCTACAACGCCATCCCCATGGATCAGCCCGGGCGCTACATCTACATCCGCGACATGGAGAGCGGGAAGTTCTGGAGCCCGACCTGGCAGCCCACGCCCGCAGTGAAGCTTGGCTCCTATGAATGCCGTCACGGCGCCGGCTACACGCGAATTGCCAGCAGCTACAATGGAATTGCAGCCACCCTGTTCTATTTCGTTCCTCCAGCAGCCAAAGACGAAGCCTGCCCTTGCGAATTGTGGGTCCTCAAGATCAAGAACACGGGCAAGAAGGCGCGCAAACTGCGCAGCTTTTCCTATATCGAGTTCAGTTACTGCGATGCTTTGGGCGACCAGCTCAACCTCGACTGGTGCCAGCACATCCTCGAAGCGCGGGTGAAGGACGGCATCATCACCTCCAAGACCCGTTTTGCGCCGACCACCAACTTCCTCGGTTCCAGCGTCAAGCCGGCCGGCTTCGACACAGATCGGGAAACCTTTGTCGGCCGCTGGCGGGATCTGTCCAATCCCGAAGTGGTCGAGCGGGGCAAGCCCAGCAACGAGGAAGCCCCTCGGGGCAACAACATTGGATCGCTCTGCCACAACATCACGTTGGGACCTGGAGAAGAGAAGGAAATCGTCTTTGTCATGGGCGTGACCGACCAGCCGGCGCGCATTCCCGAAGTCGTGGCGCACTTCCGTAATGCCAAGAACGTGGTGGACGCGTTCACCAAGCTGCGGGCCGACTGGGACGATTACCTGGGCCGTTTCACCGTGGAAACGCCCGACCCCGTGGTCAACGCCATGTTGAACGTGTGGAATCCCATCCAGTGTCGCACCACACTCTTCTGGTCGCGCTTCGTTTCGGCGTACGAAACCGGCACGGGCCGGGGCATGGGCACGCGCGATTCAGCGCAAGACACCCTCGGCACCGTGCACAACGCCGCGGATCGCGCACGCGCCACACTCAGCATGTTGTGGCACCTGCAGTACAAAGACGGACACACCTGGCACCAGGTGTTGCCCCTGACTGGCGAGGGTGGTCCTGGCCTGGCCGCCGAATTTCCCGCCTGGCCGCAATGGTTCTGTGACGATCACCTGTGGTTGATCCTGGGAGTCTGCTCCTACCTGCGCGAAACAGGCGATCTGGCCTATCTCGACGAGACAATCGACTACACCGACGGCGGCAGCGACAGCGTGTGGAACCACATGATGCGCGCGATCGAGTTCACCCTGCAGCATCGTGGTCCCCAGGGCCTGCCCCGCATCGGGTTTGCCGACTGGGACGACACCATGAACGTGGATCATGGCAGCGGCAAGGCCGAGAGCGTGTGGTGTGGCCAGCAATTCTGCCGTGCCCTGCTCGATCTGGCCGATCTGTCGGATCACCTGCACAAGGACGACGACGCGAAACGCTTCCGCGGCCTGCACGCCGAGATGGCGGAGATCATCAACAAGGTGGCCTGGGACGGCGATTGGTACGCGCGCGCCTTCGACGACGAGGGCAAGCCCATCGGTGTGAAGAGCGAAACGCACCAGCGGATCGCGCTCAATACGCAAACCTGGGCAGTGATTGGCGATGCCGCCCCGGCCGATCGTGCCCGGCGCGCCATGGAACAGGCGCATGAGAAGCTGAACAGCAAGTTCGGGCTGGCCCTGCTGTGGCCGGCGTACACCGAGGGCGATCAACGCGTGCGCGGCACCACGACCTATCCGCCCGGGGCCAAAGAAAACGGCGGCATCTTCTGTCACGCCAACACCTGGGCCATTGTGGCCGCGGCCAAACTGGGCATGGCAGAGCGGGCCATGCAGTATTACTTGCAGATCACGCCCTTCATGCGTCGGGATGTCGACGTCATGAAGGTCGAGCCCTATGTCTACTGTGGAAATGTCACTGGCCCTGAACACAAACAGAACGGCTATGCCCGCAATGCCTGGCTGTCGGGCACAGCTTCGTGGACCTATGTGGCCGGCACACAGTGGATTATCGGCATTCGGCCGACCCACGCCGGCTTGATGATTGCCCCGGTGATTCCCGAAAAGTGGAAGGGCTTCAAAGCAACGCGCGTTTATCGAGGTGTGCGCTACCTCATCGACGTCAAGCGCGCAGGCAAGGGTTCCGCGGTGCAACTTACCGTCGACGGCAAAGCCATCGCGGGGTCCGTGGTGCCATTGCCCGCCGCGGGAACCGAGGAGGTCAAGGTCGAAGTGAAGTTGGGGTAAAGACTATTCTACGGAGGGCAGTCGTCGCCCTTGGTCGGGCCCAGGTCCGCCCATTGGATGGGGCCGTCGGACACGCCGAACCTGGCCGCAGTGAAGCTCTCGATGTCGATGAGCTCGTTGGCACTTCCCCTATTCTGCGTGCAGCAACCGCTGCAATCCGAGTCGGCGCAGGTGTCGATGACAAGAACTACCATGGTCTTTGATCCGGATTTCAGGCACAGATCGTGGTGCTTCAGAGTAGCGAAGTCAGGGAATACAGAAACGATGTCGTGCGACTGGACCCAGCTGAGTGGCATTGTGGGGCCGCAACCTGCGAACATGCCCTCGTAGAGGCAGCCGCTGTACTTGATGCACTCCTCGCTGCCAGGGGTGGGGTAAGAGGTGAACTCCGTCTTGTTGGCGGTCTTCCACACCAGGCCCGGGGTCTCACACCGACTCGTGGCTGTGCTGGTGGCGGTCCCCGAGCCGGCCGTCCCGGTGCTGCTACCCGTTGCCGTTTGCGAGGCGGTGCCGGAATCTGTGGCCGACGCCCCGCTGCCGGTCGCCGTCGTCAGGGCGGTGCTGGTCCCTGAACTGGACACACTGGCGCCTTGGGCAGCATCGGCCGCAACCGCCGGGCCATCGGCTGCTTCCGTTTCTACGGCCGCCGGCGCAGCGTCGGCCGCAGGTAGGTGATCGCCTCGGGCACAGCACGGGGTCAGCGGGAGGATGAAGCCGAGGATCACAGAAGATTTGGCCAGTCGCATTTTCCACATGGAGGTTGCCGCAATCATACAACGAACCGGCGGGCGAGGAATCGCCGTGTGCTTCGACGAGGCGCGATGGGTCAGGCAAGCGCTATTTCAGATTGGGCAGCTTGTCGCGCGTAATGGTCAAGGTGCTGTTGTAGGCGGTGACGACCGAGCTGTTCGACTGTTGCATGCCCGCCCACACGTTGAAGAGCACCCAGGGTGCCGAACTGGGGAACATAGTGCTGGGATTGGGAATGTTGTTCGTTTCGTGGAGAGGAATGGGCATGGTGTTGCCAACGACTGTCTTGACCTTGGCGTAGGTCGCGGAATCGTTCGAGTAGTCCGGACCCGAAAGATCGACGACGTCCGCGCCGGGGAAATAGGGGCTGAAGCTGGATGCGGCCATTCCGTTGAGGCCACTGAAAGGCATGAGCCAAATGATGTTGGTGAGTCCTTTGGTGCTGGTCAGATAATTGAACGTGTACTTCCACAATGCCACGTAGTTGGCGCCAGATCCCTTGCTCCACCAGAACCAACCGTTGGGTTGCGCTTCGTGGAAGATCGCCAATATTAGCGGTACGTTGGCGGCTTTCATAACACCGATCTGGTAGGCGATATAGTCGAGTCTGGACATGAACGAAGTGTTCTCCGGGGTTCCAGAGGTCATGACAGCCGTGAAGAAGGCGTCTTTGGTGCCGTTGGTAGTCGGCGGAGTGGCCTCGGCGCAGTGGTTGGTGGTGGAACCCGCCGCATCTTGGTAGCAGTCGCTGGTATAGGTTTGGCCGGCCGTCGGCATACCCTGGTGGTAGCGCATCATGGTGAGACCACCCGCCTGCCAATAGGCGATAGCCCGCTTCGTGGTGTTGGTTTCGGTGGTGGCGCTGCCACCATCGGCATAGAGGAAGTCGCCGCCAAGGATCGCCGGCTCCTTCAGCCCATTGCTGTCGTACCAACTGATGTCGCCGGCCGGATTTTGCCAGCTGGTTTCCTGCTGTCCTGACAGGACATGGTTACCGTACAGTTGATAGATGTAGCAGAGCAGGTTCTTGGTCTGCGGCGATGCATTGGGAGTAACGGGCTGAGCAGCGCATGGGCCAGTGGACGTGGTGCCGCCGTTCGAAGTGGTACCGCCACTGGTGGTCGTCCCACCGTTCGAGGTGGTCCCACCGCTCGTCTTTGTTCCGCCAGTCGCAGTGCTGCCGCCGCTTGCGGAGCTGCCGCCAGTCGCGGAGCTGCCGCCAGTCGCGGAGCTGCCGCCAGTCGCGGAGCTGCCGCCAGTCGCGGAGCTGCCGCCAGTCGCGGAGCTGCCGCCAGTCACGCTGGTTTCGCCAGTCACAGTGCTGCCGCCGCTTGCAGCGCTGCCGCCAGTCACGGTGGTGCCGCCAGTCACGGTGCTGCCGCCGCTTGACGTTGTCCCGCCAACGCCGCTCGATGTTGTTCCGCCGTTCGTGTCTGTGCCACCGGAAGACGGTGTCCCACCGGTCGACGCGGTGGCACTCGTCGAACCCCCAGCCGCGGTCGTGCCTCCGGTCTTGGTTGTCCCCCCAGCCGTGGTCGTGCCCCCGGTTTGGAGCGTACCACCCGGCGGAATCGTGCTGCTCGTCACCATCGTGCCACCTGCCACGCTGTTGCCGCCGGTTCCGGCCGCGCCGGTCTGGCCACCCGGGCTGGAATTTCCCCCGGACTGGTTCACCTTGCCCCCGGTCGCCGGCACCGTCGTGGTTCCGCCGGCGGCGCCGCCTGCCGAGGTCGTGCCCCCGGTTTCCTGGGGATGGGCGGGCTGCGATCCGTTGTCCGAACAACCGACAAAGGCGACCACAGAGGCTGCGAAGGTCAAGGCGTAGAGCTTCTTCATGCGACGTCTCCTTGCCGGGCGCTTGGCGTGTGAGGTTGGACCCGGCCTACCGGCAAAAGGGCACGAGAGTCGGGCAACCTTCTGGTGATCTTGCGGAAATTGAACGGCTACGGGCTGGCGACTGCAGACCCACGCCTGGGTTGGTCGACCGCGTTCGGCCTAGACATCGTCTTCTCAGCACATACTGGGGTATCTGTGTCGACGCGCATCATCGCGTCGGTAGCACAGAATCGGGGCCTGGGCCAAACGCGGCGGCCGTCAGCTGTCGCGCGTGCTCACGTAGCGAGCGCAGCAGATCGACCTGACTCGCGCCCTCCACCGTGTCCGTGCCCAGCAGGCTACCGCCCTGAGTTTCGTGCAGCTTGAGCGTAACGAAGTAGCTCTGCTCCACGCGCACGACCTTGCCCGAAATCACATAGTCGGCACCGATGTTGCGCGCGGTTTCGACTTCGCAGTCGCCCTCGCCGCATTCCTTCTTTCCCATGTCCCGCAACAGCACCAGCATGTTTTCGCGGGTCATGACCACGACGCCATGGGGCTCCAGCGCCTGCAGGGCGCCACCGCGAACGGTGTCGGAGAAGGTCATCAAGATGTCCGGGTCCAGGTCCTTACCCTGAAACTCCAACACCGCCATGTGCTTTCCGCGCACCTGAACCGTTGCGAAGCCCGGAGGTGGTGGCGCTGGGGCGGGAAACATCGGCGGCGCAGCGTACGGTTCAAAGGTCGGCTCTATCGGCGGCTGCTTCTTGCACTTGGCCACGTAGTGGTAGCCGTAGATGGCGCTCACCAGCCCGGTGAGAGCGAACGCGCTGTCAATGCCAATGGTAGTTGCCTTTGACGAGCTTGATGATGACGTGGCAACGCTGGCGATCGCCGTGGCGAACAGGGCCGTGGCCGCTGTGTCGAGCGCCGGCATCCAGTAGCTATCTGTGCAGGGCGGCGGTGAGGTGTACTGACGGACTTCTTCCTTGGGCACAGGACGTGTCACCCAGATGAAGGAGCAGCCTGCTGTGGTGAGCAACGTGCCCAGAGACAAGACGAGCAGCCCTACGCCTGCCAGCCACCACGGCTGTGGCCTGCTGGTCGGCACCGTGGCATGGGCAATTCGTGCTGGCTGGCGGTCCATGGATACCCTACTCACACAGAATGGCGTCGCGGGATCAAGCCCCATTTCCGTTCATCGCGAATCGGGTCCTGGGCCAAACGCTGCGGTCGTCAGTTGTCGCGCGTGCTCACGCAGCGAGCGCAGCAGCTCGACCTGGCTGGCACCTTCCACCGTGTCCGTGCCCAGCAGGCTGCCGCCCTGGGTTTCGTGCAGCTTGAGCGTGACGAAGTAACTCTGCTCAACCCGCACGACCTTGCCGGAAATCACGTAGTCGGCACCGATGTTGCGCGCGGTTTCGACCTCGCAGTCGCCCTCGCCGCATTCCTTCTTTCCCATGTCCCGCAACAGCACCAGCATGTTTTCGCGAGTCATGACCACGACGCCATGGGGCTCCAGCGCCTGCAGGGCCCCACCGCGAACGGTGTCGGAGAAGGTCATCAAGATGTCCGGGTCCAGGTCTTTGCCCTGAAACTCCAACACCGCCATGTGCTTTCCGCGCACCTGCACGGTCGCGAAACCCGGAGGTGGCGGCGCGAACCCTGGCGAGCCAGAACCTGCCGGCGGCGCAGAGTACGGTTCGAAAGTCGGCTGTATCGGTTCCTGTTTCTTGCACTTCGCCACGTAGTGGAAGCCATAGATGGCACTCGCGAGGCCGGTGAGGGCCATCGCCCCCATGCCCGCAGCCGCATAAAATCGTCCGTTTGGATCCGGGTTGCTTGATGACGACGATTGCTGGGCAAGATATTTCTCCTTGCTCATGGAAGCAAAGTAGATGCCCCAGCCGCCTAAAAAGGCCAGCGCCGCCGTGTCGAGCGCCGGCATCCAGTAGCTATCCGTGCACGGCGTAGGTATCGCGTCTGCGCGTCTTTCTTCCTGCGGGACAGGACGTGTCACCCAGATGAAGGAGCAACCCGTGGTCGTTATCGCCGAGCCCAGCACCAAGGCCAGCCATCTCGCACCGAGCCTGCGGCCGGCCCTTTCGCCATTCCGGTTCAAAGCCATTTCGGCTTTTCTAGACACCCTGTGACGTGATCACAAGCGTGGAGCTGCTAGCGCATGGCCGACTCGATGGCCAGGCGCAGGGCCTTTTCGAAGTCGTCACCCTCGTGCTCGAAGATGGTGCGCACGTTTCCGTCGCGACCAACCACGAATGTCCGCGGCAGCTTCTGGTCCACGCCCAGTCGAACGGCGATCTTGGTGAACCGGTCAGCGATGATCGGCAAGCGGAGTTTCTGGCTCTCCGCGAAGGGGGCGACCACCTCGGGATCCTCGCCAAAGTCGACGAGCACGCCACGCACATTCTTGCCCGCCAGCGACGCCAGCACGCGCTCGATCACGGGAAGTTGCTCTTTACAGGGCTTGCACCAGGTCGCGAAGAACGAGATCACCACAGCCGACGCGGGCGCGGCTTTGGGCGGGTTGAGCAGCTTCGACAAGGACAGCATGTCGTTGTTCAACGCGTATCCACCGAAGCTGGGGCAGGGCTTTCCCACCTTGAGCGGGCCGGCCTCATCGACTGTGCGGCTAGGTGCAGCCACCGTCGTGGTGGCCAGCACGGCGCACGCCAGCCCCGCCAAGAAAGCGGCTGCACGTTGACTTCGGTTTCGTCTCATCTGCTCTCGCCTCCCGGCAATTCGGATTTTAGGGCTGCTCTAAGTTCCTGGCCGATCAGCAGGGGGTCCAGCCGCTTCGCCAACTTGTGTAGGGCCTGTTCGTCGCCCCGAGCATCCGTCGCACTGGCCGGCACGCGTTCCAGGCCCGAGCGAAAAACCTGGCGACCCGACACACATTCCTGGCCGCGCACGTCGAGGACCAGGCGGCAGGTGGGACCCAGGCTGCCCAGACGACAGTCGGCATCGGCGTGCACGCTGACCAGGTAGGTGGCCGACGCAGCCACAGGGCACGCGCCACCCAGACGGACTTCGCTGCCCAGAGGCGCGAGCGCCTTGCGAAAGGCCTCGGTCACGTCGGACGCGATGGGCGCCAAGCGCGGTTCGGACTGCATATCCAGCACGAAGCGAATCTGCGCGCGGAACTCGGCCGAGGTCTTGACCAGATCCAACCAGCGCGAGGTCAGGTGCCGCTCCACCGCGGCTGGCCCACCGGCGAGGGCGCGAATCTGCACCAGCTTGGGCGCGGCCGCAGCCATCACCGGCGACAGACTGCCCAGCGCCGCCACAAAGGCGGGTCGGTCGCCGCGGGCACGCGCGTCGGTCGCCGTCTTGTCCCAGGTGTCGAACTGCTTTACCTCGACGGCCAAATCGCGCTCCAGCGCTTCCACGGCCAGGTCGCGCCGCATGCACGCGACTACGTAGGTCTCTCCGCCCTCGACAGCCGGTCCGCCCGTAATTTCGATGAGTTCCGAATGCGCGAAGTCCACGCGTTCCAGCACCCGCGCCATTTCCCGAAATTCCGCCGACTCCCCCCGACTACCGCCGACCAACTTCGAGAATGACTCGACCTCGACATGAATGGTGTTGCCCACCTTGGTCAGAAGGTTTTTCTTCGCACTCGCCACCGCGGCATCCCGCCCCTGCTTGGACTGACCTACCGCCGACAGGTGGGTGGCGCGCGGGCACGCCGGCGGCGGGTTCCGGTCCGGGTCCGCCAGGTGCGGCGGCAACGCGGCCGCGCACCCGCAGGCGAGGGCAAGGATCAGGGGCCAGCACCGAAGGTGCGGGACAGAAAACATCGGCGCAGTATATGTCAGTTCTCAGCCGATGTGACACTGCATGATTCCGTGCCAGCCGCGAAAGCGACCCCACGCTGCTCGCTCGGTTTGGCCCCCACTTTTTTCGGTGGCGAGCCCGGCGGGCCAGTATAGTGTCGCCCGAATGGCTCTGCATACCGGCGCTGTCAGGCTGCTGGCTGCCTTGATCGTGGTGACCACGAGCGGCTGTGCGACCATCATCAAGGGCACTGGGCGAGACGTGATCTTCTCCAGCAGTCCCCCCGGCGCCGCGATCTATGTGCGCCACCAGTACGTCGGAAGAACTCCATGCGTTGCGAAAGTCGACCACGGCGCGGACAAGGTCGTCGAGGCCAAGCTCCCCGGGTATGAGACCAAGCAAGCCATTCTGACAACGCACTTCAGCGGGCACACGCTCTGGTTCTATCCGTTCGTGCTCATTGATCTCATCACAGGCTCCGCCTTCACAGTGGACGAGGGCTCGCTTTACCTCGAGCTCAGACCTCTCGCGCAGATGGCGGCGTCGGCCGACCCGCGCTGGGGTCCGAACCCTGACGCACGCTACGGGTCGGACTACGCGCCCGCCACCGACCCACGCTACGCAGCGCCGCCGGTCCGCGCCCAGCCACCACCGGTGCGGCAGTCAGCGGTGTCCGCGGCTGCGCAACGCGGAAACAAGCGCCTGGCAGTGCTGGAGTTTCAGGGCAAGAGCCTCGACCAGGATGTCCTGATGACCTTCTCCGATACGGTTCGGGGTGGGGCGTTGCAGGGCCTCGAGGGCCGCGGGGTGGTTGTGATGACCCGCGAGAACATGTTGGTGTTGTTGCGGGACATGGGGAAGAAGGAATGCGGCGAGGGCGAGTGCGAAGTGGAAACCGCGCGCAACATAGGCGCGGACTACGTGGTTTCCGGCAAAGTCGTGCGCGTCGAACAGAGTTACTTCGTCACGCTCAAGCTGCACGAAACCCAAGGCGGCAGCCTCATAGGCACGGACACGGTCGAGGCGAAAAGTCAGGTCGAGCTGCTGCGCACGCTGCGCGAGCGGGCACGGCAGGTGACTGTCGCCGCGTTCGGTTCGCGCCCGGGAGCGAGGTAGGACGTTTCAGAAGCGGCCGAGTAGCGACAAGCCCGCGCCGTCATTGCTGACGGACAAGGAGGGAACGAGGCTCATGGACAAGAATTGCGTCTCCGGTCGGTCATAGCGTGCGGAATCCGGGCTCAAGGCGAAGAGCGTGACGCCCACACCAATAAGGGCCACGCCCACGCCAGCACCGATGATGCCGGCCAGGCGGAGGTTGCGATTGTTGTCCAGGCTATTCTGAGCGTCCGCGATTTCCTGGGTACATTGATCGACCTGCGCAGGCAGAACGGCCGCAGGATCGCAGGCGCCATTCTGGCCACGCACGGCGGATTGTTGCAACTTCGTCAGGTTGTTCTGGGCGCTCGACATCTTGCTATTGCCCCACAAGGCCAGCCCGCCTGACACGCCACCTACGACCACGCCAGAGATCAGCGCCGTCCACGCCCAGCGACGATACGACCGCGCATGCTGGACATAAGCTTCGCGGGTTTCCGGGGTTGGGCGCAGATCGACCTTGATATCGATGTCGCCACGAGAGGGGACCTGCACCAGACGATCGAGCGGTTCGAATCCCGCGCGTTCGAGGCGAAGGGCGTGCGGTCCGGCCGGCACGGACATGCTTGACTGGTACACACCACGTGCTCGTCCGTCGAGGGTGACGAGAATGTCGCCTTCGCTGATGATCAGCCGCACACGCCCGCCGTCGCCGACCGACGGGTCCAACTCTGGGTCAAAGCTCAGTTCGCCACGCGCGCCGTCCTGCAGAGCGATGACTTGCTTTTGCGTGCGATAGCCCGGTCGCCGTATTTCAAACGATCGCTCGCCAGGCTCGGTGGTGACCGAAGCTTGCAGGGGTGTTTGCCCCACCAGGGCCCCGTCGACGTAGACTTCCGCGCCGGGAAGAGGGCAGTGGACGTTGACGTGGGCCAGACGCACCTCACTGGGGCGCAATTCCAGCGTGCTCGACACATGCGATTGCCCGGCCACGATGACTTCCACGCGGGCCGGAAGGTATCCTGACGCCACAGCGTCGGCCACGTGCCGACCGGCGGCCACGCGCAAGGGTGCGGACAACGGCGTGGCGCCCGCTTCGATGCCATCGATCTCGATGGTGGCGGGCACGTTGGTCGTAAAATCTAGGAATCCGATGCGCTTTTCCTGTTCGTTCTTCTCGGCGCGCGCCCGCGCCACCTGCTCGGGTTTGAGCGAGCTGGCGTCCAGCAAGACCTTGTCGAGCGTGTCCACCGCCTCGACCGGTCGATCCATGGCCGCGTAGACCAAACCGATGTTGAACTGCACCAATCGATTGGGAATGAGATCGTTGGCTCTCTTGAATTCTGCTAGAGCGCCGTTGTTGTCGCCGTTCTCGAAAAGGTGCAGGCCGCGCGAAAAGCGTTCACGGGCCTCGGTGCGGGCATCGGGGGACTGGGCGTCGTCGGCCCGGGCCACGCGAGCGGCGTGCGGGGCGAGAATGAAAGGGACGGCCAAAGCAAGCGGGACCAACGTGCGCATCAAAATGGATTCTCCTGGATGAGTCCCTGGCGGGCGGCGCGCGAGGGCTTGCCCTTGTTGGGCGTGAGGCTATCGGAATTGGCCGCGGGATGCGGGCGCGCGGATGGGTGGACGGCATGAGGAACAACAGGGGCCAACGCTGGCTCGCGGTCGCTCGCTTCACTCTTGGCTGGCAATGGCTCGGGAATGGTTGGTGGCGCCACGACTGGCGTCGGCGTGCTTTGCGGAGGCGCCGGCAAGGGAGCACTGATATGCGCCTTCCCGCCACGCAATGCCAGCCAAAGCCCGAACGCCGCAATTACGACCGTCGCCGAAATCAGCACCAATCGCGTGTGTCCTTTCGGCACGTTGCCCTTGGCTTCCTCCGAGCCAGCGAGCAGGGTTGGCAGTCCGGTAGCGAACCCCTTCTTCGTCGCCGCTGACGCTTCGTCAGTGCGGCGGAAGGGCGACTGGATCGCGGTCACCGCACCGCCCACCATGGCCGCATCCTTGAGTCGCAGGCCAAGTTCCGCAGCGCTCGATGGGCGATTGGTTGGATTCTTGTCCAGACAGGATAGAAGCAGGACCTCCATTGCAGGTGAAACGGCGGCAAGCTCGCCAGGTCTGGGCGGCGCCTTGGTGAGATGGTCCGACATGATCTCCGCCACCGACTCGCCCTCGAAAGGCAGCCGGCCGCAGAAGATCTGAAATATGATGACCCCCAGCGAATAGATGTCGGCCCGATGATCCACGCCCCGACCGGTGCACTGTTCGGGCGACATGTACTGGGGCGTGCCCATGATGGTGCCGGTCTTGGTGACGTTGGTCACGGCTTCGGGCGCAATCAGCTTGGCAATGCCGAAGTCGAGAACCTTGATGAAGGCTTCGCCGTGCTTGGGCCGCGCAATCCACAGATTCTCCGGTTTCAGGTCGCGGTGAATGATGCCTTCACGGTGCGCGGCTTCAAGCGCCTCGCAAACCTGCAGGAGCAGACGTCGTGCCTCGGCGGTGTCGGGCCGACCGCGCGCCAGCCACGCAGCCATGGTTTCACCCTCGAGAAACTCCATGACGAAGTAGTGGCGGCCATCGGGCAGTTGCCCGAAGGAAAAGACGTCGATGATGTTGGGGTGACCAATCTTGTTGACGGCGCGGGCCTCGTCGAGGAATCGCTGCACCAGCCCGCCGTCGCGCGAGAAGGACGCGTCGAGCACCTTGATGGCCACGCGCTTGCCAATGATTGGATGGCGGGCGGCATAGACTGCACCCATGCCGCCCCGACCCAGTTCGCGCTCGATCTGGTATTCCCCGATCTTGGTTCCTGGCTGCAACGGTTGGTCAACGCCACTTGCGGTGGCTGGCGCCGAGAAATTACCAACCTTGGTTTCAGTCACGGGCGATGGCCTTCAATTTGCGTCCCGTTGCCGTCCATCGAAGCGCGCCGCCGTCTTGCTGTCGTCTATTGGCAGTTCGTCGACGCGATCACCTGAGTCGAGTGCTCGGTGTTGCTGTAGAGGGACACAGCGAAGGTGCCGCCGAAATTCGTGACCAATACTTCATCAAATGGGGCGGCTGGCTCTTGTTGGTACAAGACCGTTTGCGGGGTTCCGCGCGGCGAGCCATCTGCGCCGAAATACAGAAAGCTGACGGATCCGTTTGGGTAGTGCACGGCAAAGCCAGCTCCGGTGCCGTCACTGCTGCCGCGTACATCCCAGGGCCCGGCATGGGCTTGGCCACCTGGAAAGGCATGGGTAGCGCCAATGGGCACCCCGGCGTCGCCCGAGGCTGAATTCGAGACATATGTGGTCAGCAGTGAATTCGCGCCGGCGGAAGACGTGCCGTTGTAGACAGCCACAAAACCCTGCGCGGTGCCTGCCACGGAAACAAAACGGTCACCACCGCCTGCTGCGCCAGCAAAAACCGGGGAGAAGTTCACCGAGGTTCCAACCTCGTCACCTTGCGCATCAAGGAGAGTCATATAGGGAGCGCTGTCGGCGAGGTTCACATATCCAATAGCGAAAGTGCCTCCCGAGAAGGCCACTTCTCCCTGAGCATTGTCGCCCCTATTCACCCAACTCGATGGATTGTCTGTGGGTACGGCGTTGGTGCCTCCGGCATTGGCTCCGGTCGCTGCGAAATACCCAACCTTGATGTAGAAGTTGCCGTCGTACCAAGTGGAGGATGCAACGAATTGACCATTGATCCATTTTACAAACGAGGAATCGGCGTAGTAGTCGGACCCCCATGAAACGAATGGAGTCGTCCGACTCAGGGCTAGGGCCTTGTCGAAGAACGCCAGTGCGTCACCCAAACCGCCCGTGGCGATGTTGTGGGCGCTGTAGATGATGGCTATCTCACCAGTGGGCGCGATGTCGGCGCCGGTGATGTAGATCTTGTCGATGCCAGCGATGGTCAGCAGAGATGTAGCCTCGCCCTTGCTCTTGCCTGTGATCGGGTCGAAGTGTTGCACGTCGATGCGACTCTCCGTAACGCCGGCGTCGGTTGAGTCAGGTCCAACATAGGCATTGAACGTGAGGAACTCCGTGGCGGTCAACAGACCGACTCCGGATGTATAGTGGGGGTCGGAGTCGCTGGTGGCAGCGTTGCCGAAGTTGGAGGGGGCCTGACCCGCCTGGCAAGCGGTGCCAGTGGAACCGGCCTTCCCCGCATCGCGTTTGCTCGAACCGCCCGCACCGCCCGCGCTGCCGCCCGCGCCGCCGCTGGCGGTCCCAGAGTCGTCCCCGGGATTCGTGACCGGGGCGTCGACGCTGGCGTCGCTGCCGCTCGCGCCGCCGCCGGCCCCAGAGTCGTCCCCGGGATTCGAGACAGCGGCGTCGACACCAGCGTCGCTGGCGCCCGAGCCACCGCCGGCGCCTCCGGTGCCCGTGACGGCGCCGCCCACCCCACCGCTGCCGCCGCCCGTGCCGGCATCAGGCGCGCCGCGGAATTCGTTGGTCGCGGGATCGTAGTTCTTGTCGATGGTGGGATCCGCGCACAAATGGGTTATCGACGTACACTTCTGGCCAGTGAGGCAGTCGATGTCCTTCTGACATTGATCGCGACATTTCTGGTCGAAGGCACACACCAGAGGTGTCGTGCACTGGCTCGTATACTGGCAAGTTGCCGTCTCCAGTGGCTGACAGGTATTTCCCTCAGTGGCCCCAATGCACCGTTCACCCGAAGGGCAGTCGCGCGATTGCACGCAGGCGGCGACACAGTACCCCTGCACACATTGCAGCGGATTCTTGCAGTCGCTGGCCAGGTAGCACTTGGGAGTGGCGGGTACTTTGCTGGAACCGCTGCAGCCTCCCAAAATCAGCCAAGCGACCAGAATCAATGAACCGCGGACACCTTCGCGAAACCCTCGATGCGTCATTTCTTTGACTCCACGTTTCCAAGAACGATGCAGGGAACGTACCACGTTCGTTCCGGCCGGACCAAGATTGGCAGACCTTCCTCGATCAAAGAGCAGTCTCCGGTACTGGCCG
>Ga0265316_10002634_pt1 | contig 18483 bp, 12 predicted proteins | sample 4522metaG_FD_202092 | JGI IMG/M metagenome (GOLD analysis project Ga0265316, IMG submission 202092) | Rhizosphere microbial communities from Carex aquatilis grown in University of Washington, Seatle, WA, United States - 4-5-22 metaG | ecosystem: Host-associated > Plants > Roots > Rhizosphere >... | reverse complement strand
GGCTTGACAATGAAGTCACGGAGAAACGCCTCCAGTGGATCTGTACCCTCGCGAATGGCGACACCAATGGCCACGATTCCCTGGAAAAGGTCCATGAGTTCGCTGGAGGATTCGCCCTGGGCGCCGACACGCCGGACCCTCATTGGATGATTGCCACCGGACTACGTTGTGAGTGCGTGGATCTGGCCAAGTTCTACATGCTCAGCGCGGAGATTCTGGGCTTGAGAACCGGCCAGGTCGTGTACCTGTACCCAAAGCTGTCAAACGGCACCAAGGAATCCCCGAACCCTCGGGACATGGAAGCCCGTGCGGTCAAGACCAGCGTTCCCCCGCACGACAAGGATCACCTTTGGCACGGCGGACTCGTGCCGGATGAACAACTCATGCTGGTAGACAATAACGGAGGGTGGAATCGGTATGAGGCGTGTTACAGGTTCACTCATCCAGACAAAGCAGGGAAGATGCTCACCCGCTATTATGCCGGGGGCGCCTCGATCTACAACACGAAAGAGGAAGTGATGAAGGCGGTGTGCAAGCAAACGGTCTGGATCTTCCAACGCCCCAAAGAACATGATTCGGTCAAGCTCTGTTTGACCCCGGGTCCGTTCCCGGCCGAACAGTGGTGAGGCGGGCAGCATGCCTTCAACTTTCTCTGAACTCATCGGGCCGGTGTCGAGTGCCCTACCGTACTACGACTATCGCGAGGTCCCGCCAGAGGCTCAGTCCAACGGAGAGGCGGCCGCCATGGGCGTCGCCAGCCGGTGGCTGGAATCGATGTTGAACGCGCCTTTCCGGCCCGCCCTCCCTTTGCGCCAGTTCGTCCACCAGGGCGACGCCGGCACTTGCGACGCTGTCCAGCATCAGTTCCGCCCAAAGACGGATGGCGGCGAGATTGCGCTGTCCGTGTTTCAGACGCAGTTCATCGTTCTGGTGGCAGCGGTCCTCGGACACGCCGCCGCCGGCGGCGTCCAGCTTGCGAACGAGTTCGGCAGATGGATGTTCAAACACAATGGTCGGCTGAATCTGGTGCTGGTGAAGCAAGACGCAACCGGCGCGTTTGGAGAGCAGGTATCGAACGCCGACCCGGCGAACTACGACTGGCTGGACACCATGGCCTGGTGGACCGACGGCCGTGCGATCTGCTACCAGATGCTCAAGCGCACCGGCGCCGGCCAGTCCGCCATTGTGAGTTCCCTGTTCGAGGCGAATCACACTTGGTTCGCCGCCTTTGAGAGACCAAGAGCAAGGTAGCTCATTAAGAACGCGGGGTTCGAAGGGCGCGGGCACTGTTGCGTGAACGGGCAGGCCATCCGGAATGCCCCGTCTGCCTGGAGCAGGATACCCGACTCGCGCCTCGCGGCCCGGGCCCACAACCTGGGTCGTGCACCCACCGCGCGCCCAGAGCACCTCACGCCCTCCCCGGTGTAGAATGATTTCCGATCCTGGCGTCTCAATAGCATCGTGCTGGAGCGGGAGTCTCCCGATGAGAACATTCATACCGATGTCGCTTCCCAGGGCAGCCGTCATGCTGGCGGCGTTCTCGGTTGCCGCACATGCCCAGTTTCGATCGGACCCAGGCAGCCCGTTCCCGGCGGGCCCGTACCCGATTTCCGTCGCGGTGGGGGACTTCAACGGGGACGGCAAGCCGGACCTGGCCATGGCGAATGTCGGTTACAACGGCACCGTAACGATCCTGCTGGGCAACGGAATGGGAGGGTTCACACCGGCCCCGGGTAGCCCGTTCCAGGCTGGAAACGGTCCCGTGTCCGTGGCGGTGGCGGACTTCAATGGCGACGGCAAGCTCGACCTCGCCATCGCCGCCTCCAACAACAACGCCGTCACGGTGCTGTTCGGCAACGGGTCGGGAGGGTTCACGCGTTTCCAGGACAACCTGTTCCCGGTGGGATTGTCGCCACAGACCGTCGTGGTGGGGGACATCAACGGAGACGGCAAGCCAGACTTCGCCACCGCAAATTATGGTGACGGCACCATAACGGTGATGCTGGGCAATGGGCGAGGCGGGTTTACGCAGGCCCCAGGTAGCCCGTTCCCGTCGGCGGTGTATGTCACGTCCCTTGCGGTGGGTGACCTGAATGGGGACGGCAGGCCGGACCTCGTCTTCGCCAATGGCTATGGTGTGACCGTGATGCTGGGCGACGGAACGGGCCGCTTTGCGGCGGCTTCGGGCACGGTGCTTTCTGGGGGAACGTTCGTGACGCTGGGGGACTTCAACGGGGATGGCAAGCCGGACCTGGCCGTCACTGGTTCTTACGGCAACAGCGTAACGATTCTGCTGGGAGACGGAACGGGTGGGTTTACGCCGGCCCCGGGCAGCCCGTTCGGGGCGGGATCAGGCCCCGGACCGGCAGTGGTCGGAGATTTCAACGGAGACGGTAAGCCAGACCTGGCCATCGTGGATTTCAACGACGACACCGTAACGCTTCTGTTGGGCGACGGAACGGGCTGGTTCATAACAGCCCCCGGCAATCCGTTCAAGGCGGGAGCGAACCTCAGAGCCTTTGCGGTGGCGGATTTCAACGGAGACGGCAAGTCGGACCTGGCCATCCCGAACTACCTGGACCAGACCGTCACGGTGTTGCTTGGCGGCTCCCCGACCACCATGCCGCTGTTCACGACGCCTCAGGGCAACCCATTCCCGGCGGAAATCAATCCTTTTTCCGTGGCCATCGGGGACTTCAACGGGGACGGCAGTCTCGACCTCGCAATCGCAGGCCAATACAATGTGACGGCGTCGATGGGCAACGGAAAAGGTGGGTTTACAGCGTCCTCGGGAGGGCTGCTGGACCCGGAGATCTTCCCTTTGTCCATAGCGGTGGGAGACTTCAACGGGGACGGTAACCCCGACCTCGTCATTGCAGACGACACCGCTCTCAGCAAGAACGTAAGGGTGCTGCTGGGCAACGGCAGGGGCGGGTTCACAGCGGCCCCGGGCAAACCGTTCGTCGTAGGAAGAAGCCCGGGCTCGGTGGCGGTGGGGGACTTCAATGCGGACGGCAACTTGGACCTCGCCGTTGCGGATTCTGACGACAACAACGTCACCGTGCTGCTGGGGGACGGAACGGGCGGGTTTTCGGCGGCCTCCGGCAGCCCGTTCCCGGCGGGATCGGATCCTCAATCCGTCGTGGTGGGGGACTTTAACGGCGACGGCAAGCCGGACCTCGCCATCGCAAATGGCGGCAGCAGCAACGTGACGGTGCTGCTGGGCAACGGAACGGGTGGCTTCGCGGCGGCCCCGGGCAGCCCGGTCCCGGTGGGATCGGGTCCCAGGTCGCTGGCAGTTGGGGACTTCAATGGCGATGGCAAGCTGGACCTGGCCGTCGCGAACTACAACGACAACACCGTGACGGTGCTGCTTGGGGACGGAATGGGCGGGTTCACGGCGCGGGGCGGCCCGCTCCGAGTCGGATCCAATCCTTCATCCGCGGCGGTGGCGGACTTCAACGGGGACGGCAAGCCGGACTTGGCCGTCGCGAACTACAAAGACAACACCGTGACGGTGCTGCTGGGCGACGGAACGGGTGGCTTCACGGCGGTCTCCGGAAGCCCGTTCCCGGTGGGCGTCGGACCCAATTCCGTGGCGGTCGGCGATTTCAACAGCGATGGCGAGCCGGACCTCGTCACCACCAATTACAAAGACAACACCGTGACGGTGCTGCTAAACGGTGTCCCCCCGCTGGTTACGCTGATATCGCCCGGCAGCAGGGCGACCGGGGTTTCGCTGACGCCGACTTTGACCTGGAGCACGCCGACTGGAGCTACCTCTTACGACGTGTACTTCGGGGCGCGGTTCCCGCCGCCGCTGGTGACGAGAACAACGGGAACCAGCTACTCCCCGGGGACGCTGGGGGTGGGCGTGACGTACTTCTGGCGGGTGGTCGCCACGAGCGCCGGCGGCGCGAGCACCTCAGCCACGTGGTCGTTCGCGACGCAAGCGCCGCTTCCGGCAGCGCCGGTTCTGATCTCTCCGGCGAACGGAGCGGCGGGCGTTCTGGTCGCGCCGGCCTTGGTTTGGAAGGCGTCGAGCGAGGCCACGGCCTACGACGTTTACTTCGGTCCCATGTCCCGGCCCGTTCAGGTGACGAGCACGACCGCTACCAGTTACGCGCCGCCCGTGCTGAACTCCAACACTACCTACTACTGGCGGATCGCGGCTGTGGCGGGCGGCGTTTCGGTCAGTTCCGAAACGCGGTCGTTCACGACCGGCTCGCCGGCAGCAGGCCTGCGGTTCGTTCCGGTCGGTCCCTGCCGTGTGGCGGACACGCGGAACCCCGACGGGCCATTTGGAGGCCCAACCATGACCGCTGGCTCCACGCGTTCCTTTGCGATTCCACAGAGCCCGTGCAACATTCCCAGCACGGCCCAGGCGTACTCACTGAACGTGACCGCCGTTCCCGACGGGCCGCTGTCGTACTTGACTCTCTGGCCGAGCGGGCAGACCCAGCCCTTCGTCTCCACATTGAACTCGCTGGGTGGGAGTGTTGTCGCCAACGCCTCCATCGTTCCGGCTGGCTCCGGCGGGGCGGTCAGCGTCTATGCCACGGATCCGGCCGATGTCATCCTGGACATCAACGGCTACTTCGACAGCATCGATGGGGCGGCCTTGTACTCGTTTTATCCCGCCACGCCCTGCCGCGTTGCAGACACCCGAAACCCCACGGGCCAGTTCGGCGGTCCCACTATGTACGCCGGCGAGACCAGGGACTTTCCTCTTTCCTACGGTTCTTGCGGCCTTCCGTACACCGCCGGGGCGTACTCACTGAACGTGACCGCTGTTCCGGCCACCAGCTACCTCGGCTATCTGACGACGTGGCCGACGGGATGGGCGCAGCCCAACGTCTCCACGCTGAACTCCTGGACGGGCAAAGTGGTGGCGAATGCCGCAGTTGTCCCGGCGGGGCTCAATTCCTCGATCTCGGTGTTCGTCACAGAGGTGGCCGACGTAGTTCTGGACATCGACGGCTACTTCGGTCTTCCCGGAAAGCCGGGCGAACTGTTGTTCTACCGGGTGGCGCCGTGCCGGGTGGCGGATACTCGGGATGCCGGCGGCCCCTTCGGAGGCCCGGAGATGGGGGCTGGGGACACCCGCTCCTTCACGATCCCGACCAGCGGCTGCAACATTCCCTCGACGGCGGCGGCGTACTCGGTTAATGTGACTGTAGTGCCCGACGGTGTGCTCTCTTACCTCACTATCTGGCCCACCGGGGCGCCGCAGCCGCTGGTATCCACGTTGAACTCGTGGGACGGCAGTGTGGTGGCGAATGCGGCGATTGTGCCAGCGGGGACGGACGGCGCAATCAGCATCTTCGTGACGAATCCGACGCATGTGATTGTCGACATCAACGGATACTTAGCGCCGTAGGGCCAGCCGCCCCGCGGGGCGCCCCCCTCACTCCCGCGGCGTGAACTTGAAGCCCGAGAGCCGCACCTCGTCCTTGCCCTCCACCAGCACCCCGAATCTGCGCTCCGCGAAGTTGATATCGGGTGCGGACCAGGAATCCAGCACCACCCAGTTGCCGTCTTCGAGCAGCCGGGTCACCACCAGGCCGGGCCCCACATCCACCCGAATCGTGGCCGACATCTCCTTGGATTTCAGGGTGCGGTTCTGCTTCAAGAGTTCGTTCCGTTTCCCGTTCGCAACCTGAATGCGGTGAAACGCGTCTCGGTCCAACCGGAACAGCACATAGTTCCTAGGATCGGAGTAGCCGGCGAACCATTGCAGGCTCTTGCCGTGGAGCAGCCCATGGGATGCCGTCATCAGCGTGAACTCGTATGTCCCCGGTTTGCCCACGGCCCCGTAGAGGACCAAACCGCCGCCCTGGCGGACCCACCAGCCCCCGTCCTGCTGCCAGGCACCCGGCTGGTCCCAGCCTTCCATGCCCGTCGCCACCGGCTTGTGCTGCTCTCGTGGGAGCGCCAGCGTGACCGTGATCGCCTGCCCTCCGGTCACCTGCACCTGCTGGCTGCGCTCGAGGTAGCCCGCCGCGTGCGCGGTCACCGTGTAGGAGCCTTCTTCCAGCTCTACGGTGCTGGTCGTGAGCGCCTGAGGCGCGCGCCCGCTTCGGGCCACCGTAACGGCGGCCAGGGAGGGCGTGACCGATACCCTCAGCGTGCCGTTACCGCTCAGCAAGGCAACCTCGGTGCCGGCGACGCTCACCGTCTGCCCTGCCACGAACGTCTTCCGGACGGGCCGCGACGACTGCCTGCCCTTGCGCAACTCGATGGCGTGCTCGCCGGGGCTCAGGTTCGATACCTGGAACGTGCCGTCGGCCAAGACCGTACCCACCGAGCTCTGATCGACCAGAACCTCCGCGCCGGGCGTGCCTTCGAGCGTAAGGTGGGCCGTGGTCGGAAGCGGAACCAGCTTGAACACCAGCTTCTTCTCGTCTCCCTTAGCGATCTGGACGGTCTGCTCCGGTTGCTCCCCGAAGCCCGGCTTCGCCACTCGGATGTGGTACTCCTTCGGTGCGCGCTGAATGCGCAACTGGCCGCCGCGGGAGGTTTGGTTGCGGTACTTCTTCCCGTCCACGAAGACATCCACTCCGTCCTCGCCCGTCGTCAGGATCACGATCGTCCCCACGTTCTGGTCGGACTGGAAGAACGCCGACAGCTCCGGCGCGGTGCCCATCTGGATTACCCGCTTGATCTGGGTCTGCCCGCTCACGATGGCGATCTCGTGCGTGCCCGGCGCCAGGTTGCTGAGTTGCAGGCCGTCGGGCGCCGCATCTCCGGCCGCCGCGCCGTCGAGCAGCACCTTGGCCGCCGGGAGCGTTGTGTACACCCGCGCCTGCCCGTTGAACGTGCCGATCACCAGAGCGCTGGTGTCCTTCACGGTGGGTGGCGTGCCGAGCTGCGGCACCGCGCCGGGGCTCAGCGCGAAGTCGAGTTGAGCCTGCCCCAGACGGCTAAGGAGCTTCATGGTGTGTTTGCCCGAATCGACGGCATCGAAGGTCACCAGCCCGTCCTGGGCCGCGCGCGGCTCCTGGTCGTCCAGCCCCGCTTTGGCGTCGTTGAAGTCGGTAACCAGCCGCACGGTCTGCGGCAGGGGTTGCAGAGTCAGTTCGATAGGAGCGGCCGGGCCCGGCTTCAATTCCGCCGTTGCCGAGGCCGGCTGGTAGCCGTCCAACAGCGCATCGATCTGGTAGGAGCCCGGCTTGTCTTCCAGCTCGAAGTTCGACGTGCCGCGGATCTTGCCGTTCACCCGGATCGTCGCTCCGGGCGGCAAGGTATGAACCTGCAGGCGCACCATCGCCGCCGGAGGCGGCGCCTTCTTGAAAAGCTTGGGTGCTAGCAGGGCGACCGCCGCCAGCACCAGGATCACCGCCAGCGCCCCGGCGCCGGCGAGGATTGCATTGCGGCTCAGCGGGCGCTTGACCGGAGGCGGAGCCGGGGGGGGCACTCCCCATGCCGGCGCGCCTGGTGCTTGGGTCCGCGTGGGAGTCAGCGGTGGCGGCGGCAGGTTGGGAATCGCAAATACCGCGCTCCCCTGCGGCGGCGGACCGTCCAGCGGCGGCGCCGTCGCCACGGTCGGAATGTTCCCTCCTGGGATAGGCAGCGGGGGCGGAGGCGCGGCCGGTGGCTTGGGCGGAGGGGGAAGGGCCACCGGCATTTGGGCCGTGGGCATTTCCTCGAACGGTCGCGGCCCGGGCAGGGCGATGCTGGTCGCCGTTGCCTCGAATCCCGCCGCCGCCGCCGTCCGCTTCAGTTCCGCCAGCTTCTGCTCCAGAGCCCGCACGATCTGGTCGAACTCCGCGTCGTTGGGGTACCCGCCCGCCACGGCGCGCGCCTGGTCGAGCGCCGCCCTCACCTCGGCCGCCTCCGTCGCTCCAGCCGTCTGCTGCTCGATCTGGTGCAGAGACTCCAGATCCCCAGGCCGCGTCTTGGCCCGGCGCGTATCGCCCAATTCCTTGGCCAGGATGTCACGCAACTGCGCCAGGCGCGGGTCCAGCGGATACGCCGCCAGGCACTTCTCGGCCTCCGCCACCGCGCTTTCCAGATCGCCCGAGGCCCGGAACTGCCGCGCCTGCGTGAAGCAGTTGTTCACCGCCTCGTCGCGCTTGCGGTCCTGAGCGATGATGCGCAGGTTCTTGGCCAGCAGGTGCGACGGGTCGATGGCCAGCGCCTGCTGGATCAGAGGTTCGGCCTCCCGCCAGTCGGCGTCCACCACCGCCCGCGCGCGCTCCACCAGCGCCTCGACAATCGCCGACTTGATGGTTTGGCTGCGCGGGTTGAGGTCGAGCGCCCGGCGCATGGTTCCGATTCCCTCGTCGAACGACTTGTCCTGGCTGAGCGCCTGTCCTTCCGAGAGCAGCTTCGCGGCCTCCTCGGCGCGCGCCGCCGAATCGGTGGCCAGTTGCTTCATCTGCGCCAGCTCGGAGTCGTTGGGGAACTCCGCCTCCGCCGCCGTCACCAATTCCAGCGCGCGTCCGTATTCTCCGGCGGCCATGGCCGCGTCGATCTGGCTGGTCCAGCGGTTCTTGGCCTCCGAGAGGGCGTGCTGTTCCTTCTTCTTCGTGACGCGCTCGACCTCGAAGGCCAGCCCCGGGTACTGGCTATAGATGGTGTTCAGGATCTCCCACTGCGCCAGCGCTTCGACAAGCTGGCCCCGCTCTTCGTGGTACCGTGCCTTGGCCGCGATCGAGCTCACCAGGTCGCGCTTCTCGCGGATGGGCCGGATCTGCCGTTCGAAGTGCGGCTCTCCGGGGTATTCGGCCACGGCCTGCTGCAGCAGGCTCAAGCGCCGGTCCAGGTCGGGCTCGGTCTCCATCTGGTGGTCGATCTCGGCGATCCGCGCCGAGAGCTCCTGCCGCTGCTGCTCTTCGATATCGAACTTCAACGCCTGGAACAGCGCGTGGCCGGGATATTTCGCCAGCCACTCGTCCACGATGGCCAGGGCCTGGGCGAAACTCCGGCCCTCCAGCAGCTTTTTAGCCTCGTCGTAGGAGTTCTTGAGGGACTCATGTTCGGAGCGGACCTTGTTGTAGAACGTCTGGTACGAGGCCGCGCGGTCCGGCGCCGCGGTTTCGGGCGCCTTGTTGTCGAGCTCGACCACCTTCTGCATCCGGCTCAACGCGGTGGTGACTTCGCCGGCGTTCCACGCCTCCAGCGCCGAGTGGTAGAGTTCTTCCTTCTCCTTGCGTATGCGCAGGAATTCCTGCTCGCGCCGGTCCACTTCCGCCATCAACTGGACCGCGCGCGGCTCGTTCGCCTTGAGCTGGAGCAGGTTGTGCAGCGCCTCGCGGGCATGGCTCCAGGCCTGATTGTCCAGGTGCTGCTGGGCCAGCCGGAACCACTCCTCCATTTTCCGCGCCGTCATCTTGTTCTGGATGCTGGCTTTGAGGCCCAGCGCCGGCGCGTTGCCCGGGTCCAGTTCCAGGATTTCCTGGACCTTTTGTAGCGACAGCGGGTACTCGTCGTTATCGAAGCGCGTGCGAGCGCTCTCCAGAAGCTGGGCAATGGTTTTCTGCTTGCCCGAACCTTCGATCTGCCGCTTGAGCGGCACGATGGCCGGGTCGATGTGCCCCTCGGCTTCGAGCTCGCTCAGGATCTCGGAGGCGAACTGCAGATCCCCCTGTTCGAAGGCCGCCGTGGCCCGTGCGATCCGCGGCCGCAGCAGCTCCGGGTTGAAGAACTCGATGCGCTCGTTGCGCAGCCCTTTTTGCAGCGTGTCGGCGAACTCGCGCGCGCTGGTGTACCGGTTCCACGGCTGCTTGGCCAGTGCCTTGTGGATCACGCGGCTGAGCGTCTGGCTGGCGGCTGGATTCAGGTCGCACACCGGAGGAGGCACTACCCGCAGAATCGCGTTGGCAATTGCCGCTTCCCCGCCGCCTTCAAACGGCCGCCGCCGCGTCAGGGTCTCGTAGCACACCACTCCCAGCGAGTAGATGTCCGAAGCCGGCGTCGCCGGCTTCATCTGGAGCTGTTCCGGCGCCATGTACAGCAGCGTTCCCTTGATCCCCACCGAGAGTCCCGTCTCGGCCATGTGCGCCACGCCGAAGTCGATGACCTTCACCGAGTCATCGTCCATCACGAAGATGTTGCTGGGCTTGATGTCGCGGTGGATCAGCCCGCGCTCGTGGGCCGCCTGGAGTCCGCGGCAGGCCTGGCACATCATGTCCACCACACGCTCCACCGTGAGCCGGTGGCTGGCCACCTTGATCAGCTTGTCCAGCGTGGAGCCCGGCAGCAGCGGCATCACGAAGTACGGCTTGCTGACGCCGTCGTCTTCGAACTCCCCTACGTCGAAGATCTCGACGATGTTGGGGTGGCTCATCGCCGCCAGCACCCCGCACTCCTTCTGGAACATCTGGAGCGCCGCGCGAGTCGGCGCATCGCGCAGGGTCTTGACCGCTACGTCGCGCTTGACCGTCGCGTCCCAGGCGCGAAAGACCAGACCCATCCCGCCCTGGCCGAGTACTTCCTTGATCTCGTAACGACCATTCAGCTTGTCGGGAACCGCCATCGGATGCCGTCCTCCCTCGCGCGGCCAGCCCCGGCCGCACTTGTTCCACCCGAGAATAACACGGAAGGGGCCTGATATTGCAGTCTCTTACCGCTTGGCTTGGGTTCCCTGAGCCCGCAGAACCGTGGGTCGCGGCTAAGCGGCGGGGAGCCGCCCGGAATCTTCCGGGTGTCGGCCTCGGAGTAGCCCTTCTCTCGCAGGGCGTTCGCGATCCGGGGCAGATGCGAGGCGTCCTCCATGCCGTAGGGCATCGTCAAGATCGAAGTGGGCGGAGAGCAGGTTCTGCGTCGTGTCGTCGTGCGTGTCGACGATGAGGATGTCCGGCGCCCGCGAGGGAACACAGGAGCAGCAGGCCGAGGGGTCTCACTTCCTCAAGACCTTCTGCACCGCCTTGGCCAGTTCGCGAAACTCCTCGTGGGCGGGGGAATTGGGCGCGTACTCGGCCACGGTCAAGCCGCTCGCTACCGCCTCGGCCACCACTACCCTTTGCCCGATGGCGGGCAGCACCTTCTTCCCCATGTTCTTCAGCGAAGCCGTCAGACCTCGCCCGAGATTGGTGGTGGCCAGCACCTTGGAAGGGACGAATCGGATTCGCGGCTTCTTCGAGCGCCGTTCCGCCCGCGCCTTGAGGGACAGAGACAGCGCCTCTTTCAGCGCGAACAAATCGAGCGGCGACGGCCCGCACGGCAGCAGCATGAGATCGGCCGCCAGCGCCGCCTGATAGGCCGTTTCGGGCATGCCGGGCGGCGTGTCGATCAGCACGATGTCGGCATCCTTCTCGGCATTGCGAGCCCGGACCCGCAGGCCGTCAGCCCCGGAGACCTTTTCGACCGAGCGCTTCAGAATCCCGTCGCCCTGCTCCGCCCACGTGACCAGGCTATGTTGTGGATCGGCGTCGAGCACCACCACCGTCTGCCCCATCGCAGCGAACTCCGCCGCCAGGTTCCCGACGATGGTGGACTTGCCAATCCCGCCCTTTCGCCCCGCCACGGCGATGATGGCCATATGGACATTAATCTAACATGGGAGGGTGAACTCCGCGATTCGATGCCCGTTCCGCCTGCTGGCGGCTCTTATCGTGTTCGCCGCAACGGCTGTTGCGGCCGAACCGGCCCCCCTTCTCGTGTTCCTCGGCTCCGGTCAAGAAGCCTTTGGGGCGGCGGCCGCGGCGCGCGGCTGGGAATTTGCCGCGATTGCAGAGGCGCGGCCAGGCGACGCAGCCGTACAGCAGATCGAGGACGCCGTGGCGCAAGCGGCGAGCCGGCGCCTCATCGATTCTACCCGCACATACCTCGTCGGGCGCGGTGCGGCCGGGGCCACGGTCTTCTATGCGGTTTCGCGCAGGCCGGACCTGTGGGCCGCCGCCCTCGCTGCCGGCGGAAACCCGGACCTCGCCATCCAGACCAATCGCCTGTTCGGCGCCAACGCAGAAGCGATCCCGATTCTCTGGGCCGTCCTGGCCGGTGACGAGGCACAGGCGGAGGCCGGCCGCGCCAAGCTGACTGCCAAGGGCTTCGACATCGAGCTGACCGCCAGGCAGGTGAACATACCGGGTGTGCTCGACTGGCTGGCTGGACACAGGCGCGATCCGTACCCCGCCAAGCTCGATTGCGAGACCGGCTCGCCGGCATTTGCGCGCTGTTACTGGCTGCAGATAGCGAAGTTCGATCCGGCCGTGCGCAACGACGTTCTGCCTTCATCTCGCGTGGCGCCGGGTGCGGGCGCCTACTTGACCCTTGGCGGTTTCGGATACAACCTGGACGACCCCGGTCCAGGGGTGCTGCTGAACTCGTTGGCGCCGAACTACCCGGGTCCGCTGAAGCTAGGCGACCGGATCGTGTCCGTCGGCGGCACGCAGATCAAAGACGCGCACAACTTCGTAGCATTCATGGCCGGGCAGACCAAAGAGCGGGCCCTAGGCGTCGTCGTGTTGCGCGGCAAAGAGCGGTTGCGGATGGAGAGCGGCATCGCGCTTGCGAAGCGCGAAGAGAATGCTACCGCGCGCGTTCGGGCGGAGTTTCAGATGGACGGCCATCAACTGCTGCTGATCACGCGCGGGGTCGCCGTGGTGCGTTTCGACCTGCCGTCGTACTGGACGCCGTGCGCGGTCAACTGGAACGGCAGCGAGGCGGGAAGCGCCGCGAGTGAGGGATGCTGGACCGTCACCCGAGGCGGGATGGCGGAGAAGTGCAACCAGGAAAAGGTTCACGACTCAATAACCCTACCCCCTAAATAAGGTTTCAGAGGCCCCCCATTACAGAGTTAACACGGCCAGAAGATCTGATATACTCATATTTGCCCGGAACGTGCCCCAGCGAGACCCCGCCCCACGGGGCTATACGGAATTCTTTCTTGATTGCCGAATTCTCTATCCGGAGGCTGCGCCGTGGCCGTTAAGGCACTTCCCGAGCCCACTCTCCACCGGCTACCCGTGTATTTCCAGCATCTTAAGCGACTGAACCTGCGCGGGATCGCAGTCGTTTCCTGCAGCACGATCGGCAGGGACCTCGGCCTCGAGCCTTCCCAAATCCGGAAGGACCTGGAGGTGACCGGCATCGTCGGCAAGCCGAAGGTCGGTTTCCCGGTGCCGGCGCTGATTGCAGCGATCGAGCATTTTCTGGGGTGGGACAAGGTGAAGAACGCCGTTCTGGCGGGTGCCGAGGGACTCGGTCCGGCGCTGCTCGGCCTCAAGGAGTTCAACCGCTACGGACTGCGCATTGTGGGTGTTTTCGATGCCGATGAGCGGCTGATCGGCGCCGATCTCCATGGCTTCGAGGTGCGGCCGCTGGGTTTCCTGCCCGGCATTGCCCGTTCGGCCAACGCGCGAGTGGGCATCATCACCCTGCCGGCTCCTCTGGCACAGGGAGCGGCCGATCTCATGGTGAGCGCGGGCGTTCGGGCCATCTGGAACCTGGCCCCTATTCCGGTTCGGGTTCCCGCGGGCGTTTTCGTCGAGAATCGCGATTTCTACTTTCCGCTGGCGGCGCTCTCTTGCCGGCTGGAGCGGCAGGAGGTGGAAGCGCGATGACGAACGTTGCCGATTGCTACCAGTGCGGCAAGTGCACCGCCGGGTGCCCGGTGGCGGATCGCATGGACCGCATGCCGAACCAGATCGTGCGCATGGTTCAGATGGGCGACCTGGAAGGCGCGATGGCCTCGGCCGCCATTTGGGAGTGCGTCTCCTGTCAGACCTGCACCACGCGCTGTCCGAAGTCTGTGGATTGCGCCGGCGTGATGGACATGCTCCGGGCCCGCTCAGCCGAGCGCCCGTCGCCGGAGCAGGCGCGGCACCACACCATCCTGTTCCAGCACGCGTTCCTCAAGAACATTCGCCGCCACGGCCGGCTGAACGAGTTGGAGCTGGTGGGCACGTTCAAGGCCGCGGTGTTCGCCAAGGATCTCGCGGTTCCGTTTCTGTTCAAGGACGCCCTGCTCGCGCCAAGGATGGCCCAGCGCGGCAAACTCAAACTGGCGGGCGGCAGCGTACGCGACCGTGAAGTGGTGGGGCGCATCTTCGACCGCTGCCTGCGGGGGACGGACGCCTGATGGAACTCGGCTACTATCCCGGCTGCGCGCTGCATGGCACATCGAACGACTACGAGGACTCGGTGCGGGCGTGCCTGGAGGCGCTCGGCGTCGGCCTCAAGGAAGTCAGCGACTGGATCTGCTGCGGCGCCACCGCCGCCCATTCCATCAACCACAAGCTCTCGATCGCGCTGCCGGCGCGCAACCTGGCGCTGGCCGAGCGCGACGGCTTCGACGAGATCCTGGCGCCTTGCCCGATGTGCTCCATGGAACTGCTCAAGGCCGCCGACCTCATGAAGAGCGATGGCGCCCTCCGCCAGGAGATGGGCCGCATCGTCGAACTCAACTGCGAAGGCCGCACTAGCGTGCTGAACCTGATCCAGGTCTTCCAGAAGCTGGGACTCGACCGGATCAAAGAGGCCGTGAGACGCCCTCTCGAGGGATTGAAAGCGGCCTGCTACTACGGATGCCTGCTGACGCGGCCGCCCGAGACGCTGCGCTTCGACGATTGCGAGAGGCCTTCTTCGATGGAAGCCGTGGTTGCGGCTCTGGGCGGGGCGACCGTGGAGTGGAACTATAAGACCGAGTGCTGCGGGGCGGGGATGACGATGGCCAACGAAGACATCGTCCTCGATCTCTCGCACAAGATTCTGACCAACGCCGCCGCGCATGGGGCCAACTGCGTGGTGGTGGCCTGCCCCATGTGCCACGTGAACCTGGACATGAAACAGGCCGATATCGAGCGGCGCTACTCGGTGCGCCATGGCATGACGATTTACTACCTCTCCGATCTGGTGGGGAGGGCCCTGGGACTTTCCGACAAAGCCCTGGGCATCGACAGGCATTTCGTGTACGGAGGCTGACGGCGAATGGCGCGGATTGGCGTATTCACGTGCTGGTGCGGCGAGAACATCGCCCGTACCGTGGACGTCGAGCAAGTCGCCGCCGCCCTGGGCGAATTGCCGGGCGTCCACTGCTCGCTGCACTACAAGTACATGTGCTCGGAGCCGGGGCAGGCGCTGATCGGGGAGAAGATCAAGAACGAGGGCCTGGATGCAGTGGTGGTGGCCTCCTGCTCGCCGCACATGCACCTGCGCACGTTCCGCAAGACCGCTGCGGGCGCCGGCGTGAACCCCTACCGGGTCGAGATGGCCAACATCCGCGAGCAGTGCTCGTGGGTGCATCACGACCGCGCTACGGCCACCGCGAAGGCCATCGACCTGATCCGCATGTCGGTCGCCAAGGTGCGCTGGGACGAGCCGCTCGAGCCGATCAAGGTTCCGGTGACGCGGCGCGCGTTGGTGGTAGGCGGAGGCGTGGCGGGCATACAGGCGGCGCTCGATATCGCCGACGGCGGATACGAGGTGGTGCTGGTCGAGCGCGACCCTTCGATCGGCGGCAAGATGGCCGGCCTCTCGGAGACCTTCCCCACGCTGGATTGCTCGCAGTGCATCCTCACCCCGCGCATGGTGGAGGTAGGGCAGCACCCGCGCATCAAGCTGTACACGTACTCGGAGGTCGAGCAGGTCGAGGGTTACCTCGGGAACTTCACTATCACCATCCGCAAGAAGGCGCGCTACGTGGACATCAAGAGCTGCACCGGCTGCGGCGATTGCTGGAATTCGTGCCCTATCAAGCGCAACCCGAGCGAGTTCGACTACGGAATGGGCATGCGGCCGGCGATCTACATGCCGTTCCCGCAGGCGGTTCCGGCGCGCCCGGTGATCGATAAGGAAACCTGCACGCGGCTCAAGAAGGGCAAGGGCTGCGGGCTGTGCGAGAAGAAGTGCCTGACCCATTCGATCCACTTCGACGACCAGGACCAACTGGTCACGGAGAAGGTGGGCGCGGTCGTGGTGGCCACCGGTTTCAAGCTCTATAGCATCGGTCAGGAGCAGGGGGACTCGAAGACCACCGGCTACGGCGAGTACGGGTACGGGAAGTTCAAGGACGTTGTTACCTCTCTCCAGTTCGAACGCCTGCTTTCGGCGTCCGGGCCGACGGGCGGCCGCGTGGTGCGGCCCTCCGACGGCAAGGAACCGAAGAACGTGGTGTTCCTCAGTTGCGTCGGTTCGCGTGACGACGCCAAGGGCCTGCCCTATTGCTCCAAGATCTGCTGCATGTACACCGCCAAGCACGCGATGCTCTACAAGCACAAAGTCCACGACGGGCAGGCCCATGTTTTCTACATGGACATCCGTGCGGGCGGCAAGAACTACGAGGAGTTTGTGAGGCGCGCCATTGAGCAGGACGGCGCGCGCTACTACCGCGGGCGGGTGTCGAGGATCTACGAGGAAAACGGCAAGCTGATGGTGCGAGGCGCCGACACGCTGGCGGGGGCGCCGGTGACCATAGAGGCCGACCTGGTGGTGCTGGCCGCAGCCGTGGTGCCGGCCGCGGGCGTTCGCGACCTGGCGCGCAAGCTCAATGTCGGGTACGACGAGTATGGCTTCCTGCTGGAATCCCACCCCAAGCTGAGGCCGGTCGAGACCTCGGCCGCGGGCGTGTTCATCTGCGGAGCCTGTCAGGCGCCCAAGGACATTCCGGAGGCGGTGGCGCAAGCTTCGGCCGCGGCCGGCAAAGCGCTGATCATGTTCGGCCACGAGGAGTTGACCCGGGAGCCCGAAGTGGCACGCATCGATGAGAGGAACTGCGCGGCCTGCTTCACCTGCGTTCGCACCTGCCCCTATCACGCCATCGACCGCGCCGAGCTGCTGACCCCCCGCGGGGTCTTTGTCAAGCGTACCGCGCGGGTGAATCCCGGCCTGTGCATGGGCTGCGGCACCTGCGTGTCCGTCTGCCCTTCGAAGAGCGCGGACCTGGCCGGTTTCACCGAGCAGGAGATCTACGCCGAGGTGGAGGCCCTCGTATGAGCGAGGCAATCGCCATGAGCTTCGAGCCGAAGATCATCGCTTACGTTTGCAACTGGTGCACCTACCTCGGTGCGGATCTGGCCGGGACCAACCGCCTGGAGTATCCGCCCAACGTGCGGATTTTGCGGCTCCCGTGCACGGGGCGGATCGACTTCAACCTAATCGTGAAGGCCTTCGAGATGGGCGCGGACGCGGTGCTGGTTTCCGGCTGCCATCCGGGCGACTGCCACTATACGGCGGGGAACTATCACGCGCGGCGGCGCTGGATGTTGTTCCGGAGCCTGCTGGAGACGCTGGGCATCGAAACCGAGCGCGTCCAGTTTACGTGGATTTCCGCGGCCGAGGGAAAGAAGTTCCAGCAGGTGATTGCCGAGATCACAGAGAAGACCCGCGCCCTGGGGCCCTACACCGCCTACCAGGGACTGTGTGTAGGGCAAGCTTCAGCTTGCCCAGAGGCCACAAAATGACGGAACGCCTCCGCCAGACCGCCCGCCGCCTTCTCGAAGAGGGCAAGGTCAAGGTAGTAATCGGCTACGGGGCTTCTAGGCCCAGCGCCGCCGCGCCGCCGGTCTTCATCACCCGTCCCGACGACGCCGGCAAGCTGGAGTGGAACGACCGCTGCTTCGCGAACCTGGCGGTCTACTTGACGCGCAAGGAAGTGAAGGCGCTGGGCAAAGCGGCGGTGGTGGTGAAGGGCTGCGACGAGCGGGCCCTGGTGGTGCTCGAAAAGGAATCGCAGGTCGACCGCAGCGCGCTTTATGTGATCGGCATGGCTTGCGACGGCGTGGGCGCTCCCAAGTGCGCCGGCTGCCAGGTGCACCTCCCGCGGTTTGCGGACGAGGTGATTGGCGAGGCGGCGCCGCCCGTCGCTGCCGAGCCTGGGCCGAACGGCCTGAAGCGCCTGATGGCCCGATCGCCCGCCGAGCGCTGGGCATTCTGGAACACCGAGTTCGCGCGCTGCGTCAAGTGTTACGCCTGTCGGCAGGTCTGCCCGCTGTGCTATTGCGAGCGGTGCATCGCGGATAAGAACCGGCCGGTCGTGATCGACACATCGGCCACACCCAAGGGCAATTTCGCCTGGCACATTACGCGGGCGTTTCACCTGGCGGCCCGCTGCATCGGCTGCGGGGAATGCACGCGCGCCTGCCCGGCCGGGATTCCGCTGGGACTGCTCAACCAGTCGCTGGCCCAGGCCACCGAAGCGAAATTCGGGTATCGCCCCGGCATGGACCCTCAGGCCGAGCCCGTTTTTGGCGCCTGGTCTCCTACCGACAAGGAGGATTTCATCCGATGAGCGCGGCGATCCCAGTTGCGGCCCTGCGCGAACTCATCGCGGGTTGGATCGGCCAAGGGAAGCTTGTCGCCGCGCCCGTCCAGGTGGGCGACCGGCTGCTCTACCAGCAGCTCTCCACGGCTGGAGCGGCCGTCTTCGACGCCCGGCGGCGGCCCGCGAACTCGATCAAGGAGTTCCTGTTCCCGCGACACGAGCAGATCTTCCGCTACCGCCTCGAAGGCAAGGGAATCGAGCTGAGCGAAGTCGTTCCGGAGGAGCGCGAGCAGATCCTCATCGCCGCCAAACCATGCGATGCCGCCGCGTTGCCCATT
>Ga0265316_10002633_pt1 | contig 18485 bp, 15 predicted proteins | sample 4522metaG_FD_202092 | JGI IMG/M metagenome (GOLD analysis project Ga0265316, IMG submission 202092) | Rhizosphere microbial communities from Carex aquatilis grown in University of Washington, Seatle, WA, United States - 4-5-22 metaG | ecosystem: Host-associated > Plants > Roots > Rhizosphere >... | reverse complement strand
TCCCGCCCAGCTTCGCGCCTGGTGCCGATCCGGCTACGTGGTTCGGCCAGAACCCGGGTGGCGCATGGATCACGCAGGTTCAAGGCTGGTACCACGACTCCTGGTTCTCCGTCGAGGCGCGCTACCTCTTCGTGTTCAATAGTGCGACCGGATTCCAACTGCAATTCTTCGGGGACGATGACACGTTCGTGTTCATCAACGGCCAGTTGGTGATCGACCTTGGCGGCGTCCATCAGCGCCTTCCGGCCACCGTGACCGTCGGTACCGACGGGAACGCGAAGATCCAAGAGGGCGGCAACGTCTTCATGCCGTGCACGGGGGCCAACTGTCCGGTGATTCCCGCGGGCTACAACGTTGGGGACGTGGTGCCGTGTGACGGAAGCGCGAACGCAAAGGATCCTGTGACCAAGGTGCTGTTCAACTCGACCTGCCCGGCCGGCAGCACGACCTGCGACTGCCGCCAGCGCACGGTGCCACTTGGCCTGGTAAACAACAGTACCTACGAGATCGCTGTCTTCCAGCGCGACGGACACCCCACGGAGTCGAACTTCCAGCTCACGCTCAGCGGATTCTCCACAAATAAGTCAGACTGTGAACCACGCTGTGGCGATGGGAGTGTCACTGGCGGCGAGGAATGTGACTGCGGCGATCCGAACGATCCAAACGTACCCATCCCCAAGGGCTGCACGGCGAAGAACAGCGACACCCTGTACGGCGGTTGTTCGACGACGTGCAAGTGGGGACCCTTCTGCGGGGATGGCAAAGTGCAAACCACAGACGGCGGTGAAGAACAATGCGATCTGGGCAAGCTGAACGGCTCGACTACGTCGGGGACGGCCGGCGGATGCACGTTCGGATGCAAGAACCCTCACTACTGCGGCGATCACATCATCGACCAGGATCTAGGCGAGTATTGCGACGAGGGCGTGAATAATGGCAAGTACACGGATCCCAACGGAGCCCTAGAGCCTGTTCAAGACGGCAAGACGGGCGTGATGGTGTGCGACGGTAAGTGCCAGATTCCGTACACAGGCTTCTAGGCGATCGTTGACCGCACAAGGCCGGCGACGCGGCCTCGGTTTCGGACTTGAAACCGGCGACTTTCGCGCATAATAGAAGGTGTGCTGGGGGCTAGGCAGCAAGACGAGGCATCACGCCTGATTGGCTTCTGTGGATGGTCGCGAGACACGATGTCGCGTCGGGATGTCGTGCCTTCAGATTTGGGTTCTAGCTGTCGAGAATATGAACGATGACAAGGGTACTGTTGGTGGATGACCATGCGGTAGTTCGGCGAGGCGTGCGGGATATCCTTACCGAGGCGTTGGGAAAGGTGGTGTTCGGCGAGGCATGCACGCCCAGTGAAGCCCTGGAGAAGCTGCAAAAGGAGGCCTGGGACGTGGTGGTGCTCGACATTTCCCTGCCTGGTCGCGGAGGTGTCGATGCGCTTCGGGACATGAAACGGCTGCGTCCCACGGTACCCGTGTTGGTGCTCAGCATGCACGCCGAGGAGCACTACGCCATGCGTGCGCTGCGGGCGGGGGCGGCCGGGTACGTGAACAAGGAGGGCGCAGCCGAGGAGTTGGCGGTGGCAGTGCGCAAGGTGCTGATGGGTGGTACTCACGTCAGCGCACGACTGGCTGAAACGCTGGCCAAGAGCCTGAGCAGCGGCTCGTCACGACCGGCGCATGAGCGGCTTTCGGATCGCGAGCTTGAAGTCATGCGCGGGATCGCGACAGGCAAAACGGTCAAGGAAATCAGCGCAGGGCTGGCTCTGAGCGAGAAGACCATCAGCACCTATCGCACGCGTCTGCTGGAGAAGATGCAGATGCATTCCAACGCCGAGCTGGTTCAGTACGCCCTGCGCGAAGGCCTGGTCGACTAGCTTCTCTTTCTGTCGCGCTTGTAGGACATTGGCCGACAGACGAATCGGACAGCCCCTGGCAGTGGTCACACGGTCGCCGTGAGACACTGGAGGCATGGTAGTCAGCCCCGAACGGCCCCCACGGATCCTGCTGGTGGATGATCACCCCGCCGTGAGCCAGCGCATCGGCGAGCTCCTGGCCGGTGCCGTGCCCGGAGCGGAAATGGTTTCGGCGGTGTCCGGCGAGGAGGGCCTGAGTTTGGCGTGGACCCAGCCATTCGACTTGGTGCTACTGGACCTACGCTTGCCGGGTCGAAGCGGTATCGAGATTCTCAAAGAACTGCGAGCCGTCAAGCCCCTCCTGCCCGTCATTATCGTCAGTTCGCTACCCGATTCTCCCTACGCAACACTGGCGCGGCGGGCGGGGGCGATTGATTTCGTCACCAAGAGCGCGCTGGTCCAAGACCTGGGGCGTGCGGTAAAGTCTGCCCTCGGGGTCAGCGCGCTGACGTAGGTGGGCCGACCATGATGGCCAGAAGCAAGGAACCGACGGTGCGAGAAACAAAATCACGACTGCCTCGACTTGGATCCCCGCCTCAGCGCGAGAGCGCGGATCATTGCTCGACTGACTTGCTAGTTGTGCTGGATGGCGACGGCAGCATCCGCGAAATCAGCCCGTCCGTCACGTACCTGCTGGCCCACCGACGCGGTCAGCTTTTGGGCACCAGTTTCTCGGAGATACTTCACCCGGATGATCTGGCAGCCGTCCTTTCTCTGCTTCAGGCCATGACAGAAACGCCGGAAGAACCCGCGCAAGTCCAACTGCGACTACGCCGAGCCTCGGGAGGTTGGCGAAGTTTCGAAGCGGTGGCCCGGACGGTGTCGGGGCCCAACCACCAGCCCCTGATCGTCGTGGAAGCATACGACTTGAGCGGGACGCGGCTGAGTCAGACGGCCGAGCGGCCGGCCATGCAGCTCGGCGGTCCACTCGCCGAGAGCGCCGATCAAGAGAGCCAGACCGAGGACGATTCGCCTGACGAGATCCCAAGCCCCGAGTTGATCGCACGAGCAGGCGCGCGCGACGAAACCGTTCTGGTGGCACTTGACGACCCCGAGGTGAGCATCCTGGCGTGCAACATGATGCGCAGGCTGGGCTACGCCGTGCTTGAGGCTGCAAGCCCGGCTGATGCGGAAGGGTTCGCTCGCGTTCACAAGGGCACGATCCACTTGCTGGTCGCCGATTTGGCCACACCGCGCGTGCGCGGACGCGAGTTCGTGCGCTCGATGCAGACGATTCGGCCTGGACTGAAGTCCCTGTTCATTTCGTGTCAGCGCTACGGCTCACTGGCTGAACGCCGGATTTTTGAAAGCGGTGCCCGTCTCTTGCACGAGCCCTTCACATCCGAGGAGCTAGCCCACGCAGTCCGCCGCGCGCTCGAAAGCGCGAAATAGCGACATCCGCCTGAGCCGCTCATCGGCTCGCGTTATGCCTTGGCGGAGAGCTTCCAGCCGCTGCCCGGTTGGCGTCATCAAACCGCGTACTCCTTCTGCTATGCTGGCCCTTTCCGTGCGAACCTATGCGCATCCCTAAACGAAGGAGGCCAATTTGGAACTCAACAAAGACTTCGTCCGGCTCCTGCGAGCGCTCGCCGACGTCGACGCGCGCTATCTGCTTGTGGGAGCCTACGCTGTGGATTTCTACGGCCAGGCACGCACGACCCGCCACATGGATGTCTGGCTGGACGACGCGCCCGACAATCTGGAATGCGTCTACCGTGCGCTAGCCACCTTCGGTGCGCCGGCCTTGGCGGTCGAACATCTGAGCGCGGCCTCCCCGCTCGAAGTCGTGTGGATCGGCGTTCCCCCTGACCGCATCGATCTGGTCAAGGGCATGCGCGGCCTCCACTTTGCCGACGCGTGGTCGCGGCGGACCACGACCAAGGTGGGTGAGGTCAACGTGGCCATCATCGGGCGGGACGACCTGATCGCAGCCAAGCGGGCCACGGAACGCGAGAAAGACCTGGCGGACGCAGAGGCCCTGGTAGCGCAACGTTCGGGCTAGCGAGAAATCATATCGAAGCCTGTTGATCGAGCCCTTCCGCGGGTCTACTCTGCCCGCGTTGTGTCGCCCCATCGCTCGTCGGCGCTGACCGTCCCCGCCACCCGATTTCCGGACGGATTCGACCGGCCGCAACCCGCGACCTATCCGGGCGCTGCCCGGCCCGTGGGGTCAGGCAGCGCGAGCCACGCGGGCTGAAGCTTTCTGAGGAGATTGTCACCATGCCCACCTTCATCGAACAGATTCACGCCAAGGCCAAAACCAGTCCCCGCAAGGTTGTCCTGCAAGAAGGCGAAGACGTTCGCATCATCGAGGCTGCGGCGCTGGCCACCAAGCAAGGCATTGCGGAGATCACCCTCCTGGGTGCGCCTGACAAGATCAAAGCAACGGCTGCGTCCGCGTCTCTGTCGCTCGACAAGATCAACATCGTGGACATGACCAAGCCGCCGAATTTCGACGACTACGCCAACACCTACTTCGAACTGCGCAAGGCCAAGGGGCTCACCCAAGATCAAGCCGTCGCGCAGATGAAGGACCCGCTGTGGTACGGCGCCATGATGGTGCGCAAAGGGTTGGTGGACAGCTTTGTGGGCGGCGCCCTCTACACCACGGGCGACGTGTGCCGGGCGGGTATCCAGATCATCGGCATGCAGCCGGGCCTCAAGACCCTGTCCAGCTTTTTCGCCATGGTGGTGCCCGACAAGTCTTTTGGCAAAGACGGTATTGTCTTCTTCGCCGACTGCGCGGTGGTGCCATCTCCCGACGTGAACCAACTGGCCGACATCGCCATCGCCACCGCTGACAGCTACGCCAGCCTGACCGGTGACACCCCACGTGTCGCCATGCTGTCGTTCTCCACCAAGGGCAGCGCCAAGCATGCCGACATCGACAAGGTGACCGCTGCTACCGCCGCCGCCAAAGCGAAGCGGCCCGGATTGATCGTCGACGGTGAACTGCAGGGCGACGCCGCGCTCATTCCGGCCATCGGCGAACGCAAGGCCAAGGGCTCGCCCGTGGCTGGCAAGGCCAACGTGCTCATCTTTCCGGACCTTGATGCCGGCAACATCAGCTACAAGCTGGTCGAGCGGCTGGGCAAGGCGGAGGCCGTGGGCCCCATTTTGCAGGGCATGGCCAAACCGTCATCCGACCTCTCGCGCGGCTGCAAAGCTGCCGATGTGCTCAACGTGATCGCCATCAATGTCGTGCGCGTGCAATTTGCGCAGAAGCAGTAGTTTTCGGAGAAATCATGAAGGTACTGGTCATCAATTGCGGCAGTTCGTCGCTGAAGTTCAAGCTGTACGATCTCCCGGCGGGCGATACCGCCGCGCTGATGGCTGAGGGTGTGGTCGAGGAGATCGGACGCGAGAAATCCAAGTTCAGCTATCGCGACACGCGCTCGCCCGACAAGATCGTCGGCGACGTGGTGGCCAAGGACCACACGCAGGCGGTGGCCGCGATGAAAGATATGCTGCTCGACGCCGAACACGGTCTTTTCAAGGAGAAGATCGAGGTGGATGCTTGCGGCCACCGGGTCGTGCATGGTCGCGAGTTGTTCTCAAACTCGGCCCTGGTCACCCCGGAAGTGCGTGGGGCCATCGAGGCGTGCATCGGCATTGCACCCTTGCACAACCCACCCAACCTGGCTGGCATCGCGGCTTGCGAGAAGATCTTCCCTGGTCTGCCCCAAGTCGCTGTCTTCGACACGGCCTTTCACCAGACCATGCCGCCGCATGTGTACACCTACGGCTTGCCCAAGGACCAGCTTGACCGCAACCACGTGCGCAAGTATGGCTTCCACGGCACCTCTCACGAATACGTGGCTCGCCGCTGTGCCGAGCTGATGAAGAAGGATTTCGCCAAGCTCAAGATCATCACCTGCCACCTGGGCAACGGATCCAGCATCACTGCGGTCAAGGACGGCCAGTCCTACGACACGTCGATGGGGCTGACGCCGCTCGAGGGCCTGCTCATGGGCACGCGCACCGGCGACATGGACCCGGCGGTAGTCCTCTACATCATGGACAAGGACAAGCTCTCGCCCCAGGAGATGAACACGTTGCTCAACAGCAAGAGCGGCGTCAAGGGCGTGTCCGGCATCAGCAACGACATGCGTCAGCTGATCGCCAAGGCCAAGGAAGGCGATGCGCGGGCGCAGCTCGCGCTCGACATGTTCGACTACCGCCTCATCAAGTACATCGGCTCGTACGTGGCGGCCATGGCCGGCTGCGATGTCATCGTGTTCACCGGCGGGATCGGCGAGAATGACGCCACCATGCGCGCGCGCGTGCTCAAATCGCTGCAATTCATCGGCGTCGATGTCGATCCCGAGCGCAACAGCTCGCCCGCCAAAGAGAAGGTCATCACGCGTGACGGCTCGCGCATCTGCGCGTGGGTGGTTCCCACCAACGAAGAACTGATGATCGCCCGCAAGACCAAGGCCATCGTCGAGCAGGGGCGGAGCCTAGCTCGATAGGATTCACAAGAAGCGCGCGCCGCCGATCGTCACCGCAGCCTGAATCCGGCCGGCCAGCCAAGCCTTGGCTTCCTCCACAGCCTGTTCAAGCTGCTGGCCACGCGCCAGTCCGACCGCGATGGCCGTAGCTAGCGCACACCCGGTCCCGCGTGGGCTCCTGCCGGGTAGGCGCGTCCCCTCATATTGCCGTTCACCTGCCGCTGAACGAAGCACGTCGGTGGCAGGACCGCTCAAGTGTCCTCCCTTGACCAGAACGGCCGGCGAGCCCCGCGCGAAGATTTCCTGCGCGGCTTGGCGTGCGTGGTCAAGAGTTTCCACCGCCAGGCCAGCAAGCCAGGCGGCCTCGGCCAGGTTGGGAGTCACGACAGTCGCCCGACGCAAAAGCGGGAGAAGATCGGCAGGAGCACCCTCGAAGAGAGCGCCACCCGCCGAGGCGCCCAGGACAGGGTCGAAGACAACGGGTCCTCGCCAGGCCTCCAGCCCAGCGACGATCGCGGCCGCAATGCTGGCGCCCTCCACCATGCCAACCTTCACCGCGGTCCGGCGGAGCGGGCAGGCGACCAGGGCCTGGGTGAGGCTTGCTCGTACCGCATCCGGGGAGCGCGGCTCGACACCTTTGACGCCAGTTTCGTCCTGCCGTGTCCAAGCGGTCCCGACGAGAATGGCCCGCGCGCCCAGGGCCTCGGCTGTGAGGAAATCTCGCACCAAGCCTGCGCCGCCGGTTGGGTCCAATCCCCCAACCGCCACCACAAAGGGCTGCCCGGCCGTTTCAGCTGCGCCGGGACGTTGGTGAAATAGTGACTCTTGCATTTTTTGTGCAGATCCCTTCTAGTCTGCCGACGTTAGAAAAGGGGGTGGAATCTGGACGCTAAGGTGGGCAAAAGGGCGGACGCAACACATTCTGGGGTACAATCGTATTAACCAACGTGGGGGCAGTTCTTCCTCAGCCGATTTCATTCGGCAAGTACACGCTGTTTGAGCGCATCGGGCGCGGCGGTATGGCCGACGTCTTCAAGGCGCGCGTGCACGGGCCGGCAGGCTTCGAGCGCATCTTTGTCGTCAAGCGCATCCTGCCCCACCTGTCGGACGATCCTGTTTTCACCAAGATGTTCATCGACGAGGCCAAGCTGGCCGCGCGACTGAATCACCCCAACATCGTCCAGGTGTTCGAGCTTGGGTCGGTGGACAACGAGTACTTCATGTCCATGGAGTATGTGCGCGGTCGCGACCTAGCCGAAACCATGCGCACCCTGTGGGCCCGCGTGGGTCCGCCGCGTCCCGAGTTGGTGGCCTACATCGGCCGTGAGATGTGTCGGGCCTTGGCCTATGCTCACGACTTCACCGCCGACGACGGAACTAGGCTGGGAATGATCCACCGTGATATTTCCCCGTCCAACGTCATGCTCTCGAGCGATGGGGCGGTGAAAATCCTGGACTTCGGCATTGCCAAAGCGCTGGGCGGAGACAAGGACGAAAGCACCAAGACCGGGACGCTCAAGGGCAAGTTCGCCTACATGGCGCCTGAACAGACCGTGAGCAATGAGATCGATCGCCGCATCGACATCTTCGCCACCGGCATCGTGTTGCACGAGATCTTGACCGGTCGTCGGCTTTTCAAGGGCGAGAACGATCTTCAGACCATCGAGAAGGTTCGTCAGTGCGACGTGCCGCCGCCGTCGCTGCACAACCCGCTGTGTCCGCCCGAGATGGACAACATCGTGTTGCGCGCGCTGGCCAAGAATCCCCTCGAGCGCTTTCAATCTGCCTCGGAAATGGCCGACGCTCTCGACGACATCGTTCACGCGGCCCGTTTCCAGCCCACGCAATTGGCCCAGCTAATGGGCAGCCTGTTTCCTGCTGACGGCGGCGTTGGCGCCGAGCTTCGTACCTCAGGCAACCAGCGCAGCCAGTTTGGCACCGGTTCGGTGAGTCCGTCGCGTTCCAATACGAGTTCAATACGACTGACTGCCCCGGGATCACATTCCGGCCGGGCTCGCCTGAACTCGGCCACGGTGCCACCAGCGCCACCGGCTGCGACGGGCTCGCTGCCTCGCATGGCAGGGCTGACGCCAATAGTGCCACCGCCCATTCCTGAGATCGACCTTCGGAGCAAACCCCTGCTGACGCGCAAGACCACATGGGCGGCGGTGGGCGTGGCCTTGCTGGTCGGGGGAGCGTTCTGGGCTGGGTCGCGTGGGTTGCTGCGTAAGCCGCCTGCGCCGGCTCCCGTGGTTGCTTCGACTGTCGCCCCGACCGTGGCCAGCCACGAGACTCTCGATCTGGCGATTCAGTCAAATCCGTCGGGCGCGGAGGTTTTCGTGGCCGGCGAGAATGAATCCCTCGGCAAGACGCCGTTTCGCAGGAAGTTCGAGTATCGCGAGGACAAGTCGACGTTCTTGGTGTTCCGCCTGCAAGGATATCGCGAGCTGACCCACGAGGTGCGGCCTGACTGGTCCGGCTTGGTGGTTCTCGATCCGGTTCCAATTCCGCCATCCCCTGAAGTCAATCCCCCTCCCACGGCCGCCAAGGTGAACAAGGGCGGGTCCCCGTCCCGATGGAGTCATCGCAAGAACCGCCCCGGCAAGGAGATCGACCCGCTCGACGGGGGTAGCAAGCAGCGTCCGGGCCGCAACCTGGGGCGGGCCGAGAACCCCTTCTGACGCCATCTCTTCCCGATCCACGTCTTCCCCCTGCCATGTTTTCCGGCCGTCGTATCGTCGTCGTGGTGCCAGCCTTCAATGAGGCACCCAAGATCGCGCGTACCGTGCGTTCCGTTCCTGGATTCGTGGACCACGTGATCGTTGTCGATGACAGCAGCACGGACGGTACCGCGCGCATCGCCCGGCGCAGCCAGAGGCGCGGCCTGGAAGTGCTCAGCCACCAGCGGAACTGCGGCGTGGGTGCTGCCATTGCGACCGGCTATGCGCGGGCACGCGCCCTGGGCGCGGACGTGACAGCGGTCATGGCAGGAGACTCGCAGATGGATCCTGCGGACCTGGCCGCGCTGGTGGGTGCGGTAGTTTCCGGCCGTGCGGACTACGCCAAAGGGAACCGCTTTGCTTGGCCGGGTGTGTGCCGGGTGATGCCGCTGCCTCGACTGGTGGGCAACTTCGTGCTCTCGCACCTGACCAGACTGGCCTCGGGCTACACTCACCTTTTCGACTCGCAATGTGGCTACACGGCGGCCAACCGACGGGCGCTGGACGCCATCGCCGCCGGCCCGATGTTCCCCCGCTACGGCTATCCCAACGACCTGCTGGTTCGCCTGGCGGCTGCGGGTGCGCGAGCTATCGACGTGCCGGTGCGCCCAGTCTACGGGCCGGCTTGGCGTTCAGGCATCCGCATCTCGCGGGTGCTGGCGCCGCTTTGCTTGCTGCTCGTGCGCGCATTCTGCGCCCGCGTGGGCCGCAGCCTCGCGCGGCGGCTGTGGCGATCTCAGACCCTGGCCGAGCTGCCTCCCACGTGATTGGCGTCCTGTGCACGTCGTATCCACGCAGTCCTGACGACCCTGCGGGCTCATTTGTTCGCGCGCGCGTGCGTGCGCTCGAGGCCGAGGGACAGAGGGTGGAAGTCATCGCAGCCGGCCAGGGGAGCGAGACCAGCGAGGGCAACGTGCGCGTGTTTCGGGTTCCCGCAGCGGGCGCGGCAAAGATTTTTTATTCCGGTGGTGCACCCGAGGCCCTGGAGCACGGCGTGCCCGGACAGCGCGTACGCGTCTGGCTGGAAGCTGCGCATTTCTCCGCGCGCATGATGGCGCTGGCCGCAGAACGTGCAGCCAGGTGGAGCGCGGTCGAAAGCCACTGGTTGATCCCCTCGGCCGTGGTGGCATGCGCGCTGGCGCCCCATCTCCACCATCGTGCGCACGCCCATGGTGGCGACGTATTCTTGCTCGCGCGCCTGCCTGGCGGCGCGAGCTTGGCCCGTTTTTTCTGTCGCAGTGGTGCTGAGCTGGTGTTCGCCAGTGCGGACCTGCGCGACCGCTTCGCGCGTCTGTGTGGCCAATCTGCGGACGCACTTGCGGCCCGCATCCGCGTCCAGCCTGCCCCATTTGATTCATCTCTGTTTCGTCCGCGTTCCGTTGGCGAGCGCCACAGCCTGCGTAGTCGTCTGGGACTGGAGGGGTTCGCGGTTCTCGCAGCGGGACGGCTGGTCCCGATCAAGGGCTACGATGTACTGGTGCATGCTCTAGGGCATCTGCCTTTGCGGGAAAGGCCAACCTTGGTGATCGCTGGCGCCGGCCCTGAGGAGCCCCGCCTGCGAAGATTGGCCGCAGCGTGCGCAGTGGACCTTCGCTTGCCTGGCCTGGTCAGCGCCGCAACTCTGGCGGAGTGGATGGCTGTCGCTGACCTCTTCGTTCATCCTTGCCGCTCGTTGCCCAACGGGCGCAGCGAGGGCGCACCGGTCGTGGTACGCGAGGCGCTGGCCGCTGGCTTGCCTGTGATCGCATCCGCGCTGGGGGGATTGCCCGAACTGGCCGGCCACGAGCGACTCACATTGGTCGCGGCCGAGAATCCATCGGCGCTGGCGACGGAGATCGCGCTGGCAAGGTCGTAAAGCCGCCGATTGCCACGGCGTTATGCGTTACCGGAAAACGCAACCGATCTGCCACGGGTGCCACATAGGTGCACGAATTCCTGAGCCGAGAGGCCCTAACACTGCAACTGATAGATCAACAGCTTCAGATGAAGACGAGCTTCGGCGCTGGTTGCGCGGACTCGTCTGACTTATGCCACTTTTCCTAAAGCGCCCAGGCGCGGAGGTGAGAAACATGGAGACCAACCTAAAGGCAGCTCCGTCGTGGATTGTCCCGGAGGCTGCGGGTGTCCCCAGCGTCGACACTTTGGAAACTACGCCCAGCCGCTCTTTGCGGCGAGTCGACCGCTCGAGCCAAGCCCCACGCGTTGTCCCCGGCACAACGACCAGGGAGTATCGGATTCCCAACCTGGCTCGCGCCTGCCATGTCTTGCGCCTGTTTGCGGCATCGGACGACTATCTCTCTTCCTCTGCCGTAGCACGCCGTCTCAAGATGCCGCGCACAACCGTGCTGAGAATCCTGCACACTCTCGCGGCTGAAAGGCTGCTGCAACGCCGTGGGTTCGATTTCACTGCGAGCCCAGAGCTGCGCACGGGGCTGCGTTCGATGGCAGACACGGCGGTGCGCGCGGCCGCGGCACCGGTGCTGAAGGAGCTCTCGCAGATCACAGGAGAAACTGCGTATCTCGCTCTGCCAACCGGGGACAAGGCCGCGGTGGTCGAATCCAGCGGCGTGGGTGGCGGGATGCGCGCGCCGATGGATCTGCATTGCTCTGCATTCGGGAAGGCGTTCCTGGCATTTGGGCCACGGGCAGGTCTGGAGAAAGTGCTGGGGAGCGCACCTCTTCAGGCACGAACCCGTCGGACTCTCACCACTGCCGAGGCGCTGGGAACCGAGTGCGGCCGGATCGTCAGGCAGGGCTACGCCACGGACGATGAGGAATCCGAAGAGGGAGTGCGCAGCCTGGCTGCGCCAGTCTGGGCCAGCGGCGGCGTGCTGACGGCAGCCATTGGTGTGTCGGCCTCAGCGGCCACGTTTACTGAGCAGCGAGTCTCGGACGTTGCGGTGCTGGTGGTGCAAGCGGCGAAGAAGCTCGCTGGCACGTTGGCGTAGCGAACCAAAGTATAGAGTTCGCAAGACCAGCTTGTCCTGGTGCCGCGGCCGACCATGATCGGCCAAGACCACCCTTGATTGGCTGGCTAGGCGAGCGACTTCGTCTTGGGCTATCCCCTTCCGCCATGCGCCCCGCGGCGGCGCTGCGCTTGCCGCGGGATTACGGGAAGCCCACGCCCCTTGCGCCAGCCGGAGCGAAAGTGTTAGCCACAGCACCCTCATGGATGCCGTCCGGCACATGGGCGAGCTGTCTGTCGGCCGACTGCTCGTCCGCTACTCGCTGCCGGCCATCGCGGGATTTCTCGCCAACGCTCTCTATCAGTTCGTGGACCGCATCCTGGTCGGCCGCGGCGTGGGTACCGACGGCATGGCCGCGGTGACCTCGGCGTTTCCGCTGGCCATCGTGGCCATGGCGCTGGGGCTGCTGGTCGGCACGGGCACGGGCAATCGCATTTCGGTTCTGCTGGGACAGCGCGATCGCGAGGGAGCGGAACGCGTGCTGGGACAGGGCCTGCGCTTGGCGCTCATCAACGGAGTCGTGCTGGCGCTGCTGGTCTGCGCGTTCACCAAGCCGCTCTTGCTCGCCTGCGGATGCGTGCCTCGGCTTCTGCCCATGGCCATTCCCTTCACGCGCATCGTAGCGGTCGGGCACATCTTTCTTATCGCGCTGGTTTCCATGGGTAACATCCTGCGTGTGCAAGGGCGGCCCATGCTCGGGCTGCTGATCATGTTGTCCAGCAACTTACTGAATGTGGGGCTAGCGACTCTGGCGATTTTCGGACTGCACTGGGGCGTGACCGGAACCGCGCTGGCCACGGCGATTTCCCAGGCGGCCGGCTGCCTGACCGTGATCACGTTCGTGCAAGGCCCCAAGAGCGTGCTGCACATCAGGCGTTGCTTTCTCAAGGCGGATCGAAGGCTCGCACGGTCGATCCTCAAGCTGGGCGCGCCCTTCGGTCTCATGCAACTCCTGGCTACCCTGGTTTTCCTGGCCGCGAACCACGGCGCCGGCAGCCAGGCCGGCACGCGCGGGGTGGCGGCGCTGGGCGTACTCAATACCGTGGCCATGATGATGATCTACCCGCCGCTGGGTGTGATGCAGTCCATGCAGCCTCTGGTGGGATTCAACAAGGGAGCCGGTCAAATGGATCGCGTGCGTGCGATCCTGGTGCGGGTGCTCCTGGCCAGCATCACAATGGGCGCGGTGTTCTCGGTGCTGGTGGCTGTGTTTCCTGGGCCCATCGCCGGGCTGTTCAGCAAGACCGATGTGGAGCTGGTCGCGATGGTTCGGCGCGGACTGCCCTGGTTCGTGGGTCCCATCACTCTGTTCGGCCTGACCGGAACCATGGCGCACTACTTTCTCAGCGTGCACGAGCCACGCAAGGCCGCGCTGTTGCTCTTGGGGCGGCAGCTTTTGGCCATGCCCCTGTTCATGCTGCTGCCGCGCTGGCTGGGCTTCTCTGGAATCTATCTGGTGGGGCCGTGCGCGGATCTGCCGTTTGCTGTCGTCGCCGGTGCGTTCATGGTGCAAGAGCTGGCCAAGCTGCGCCGAATTCCCCGGGCTGCTTGAGCAGCACGGCGTCGTAAACACGGCTCGCGGCCGGCCACGGAATCTTGATCCGCTTTGAGCGTTCCCCTGGCAGAATCCCTGACAGGAAGGCAGGGGCCTATGAAGAACAGATCCATAGCTTTGGTGGCAGTCTTCTCTTTGGCGGGCGTCGTCGGTTTCGCGCTGCTCGCGCGGTCGGGGGCGAAAGCAAGCGCGTTCGCCGGTCCGGCCGCAACGGGCTGCACAGATCTGGACGGTGATGGCTACGGCATGGGCTGCGCCGCCGGACCGGACTGCAACGATCGCGATCCGGCCATCCACCCGGGCGCGACCGAGACGTGCAATTACAAGGACGACGACTGCAACGGCCTGGTCGACGATGTCGCCGAATGTCTTGCGCCGGCGCTGGATGCAAGCCCCGTGCGCGTGCCGGCGGGATCCTTCTTGATGGGCAGCGAGTCGGGCGCTGCGGACGAGAAGCCGGTTCACCGCGTGCAGGGCTCGGCCTTCGTCATGGATCGCTACGAGGTCACCAACGCGCGCTACCAGGCGTGCGTGCGGGCAGGTGCGTGCGGGGCGCCCTCGCTGTCGAGCTCCAATTCGCGGACGCACTACTTCGACAATCCCATCTTCGCGGACTATCCCGTGGTTCTCGTGTCATGGAAGCAGGCCGTGAAGTTCTGCACCTTCGCGGGCGGCCGATTGCCCAGCGAGGCGGAGTGGGAGCGCGCCGCGGCCGGGAGCGATGCCCCGCGCACCTATCCTTGGGGTGACAGCCCACCGGACTGCACGAAAGCCAATTTCGCCGGTTGCGTGGGCGACACGGATCGCGTGGGCCGTCGCCCGGCGGGCCAGAGTCCCTACGGAGCATTCGACATGGCCGGCAACGTCTGGGAATGGACCGCGGACTGGTACGACGCCAGCTACTACCGCCAAAGCCCAAGCCAGGATCCAGTTGGTCCCGCGACCGGCACCTTGAAAGTCGTGCGAGGCGGTTGCTGGATGAGCGGGGAAAACTCGCTGCGCACCACCTGCCGCAAGGCCGAGTTGCCCGACCTGTGGGCGCCCAACGTTGGCTTCCGTTGCGTCTATGCGGAGGTGCGGCCATGAGAGCTCGGCTCGCGCTCGCCGCTGGCCTCCTGGTGTCGCTCGCCGGTCGCGTGGCCTGGCCCTGCGGCGGCGGGTTTGGCACCGGCATCGCAGTGAACCCACAACAGGACATCATCATCGTGTGGAAGGACGGCGTGGAGACCTACGTGTTTCAGCCCATCTTTTGCGGCACGGCGACCGACTTCGGCTTGATTCTGCCTGTGCCCTCCGAGCTGTCCCAGATGCCCGCCCTGGCCGATCAGCAGGCCTTCGCCACCGCCATCGCCTTGTCGGAGCCCAAAAAGGTCAAGGTGTCCTCCTCCAGCGGCATCGGCTGCGGCAGCTCGGGCTCGAATAGCTCGGCGGGGGGGAGCCAGAACAGCGTCCCCACCGTGGTGGCCAGCGGCCGGGTCGGCTTCCTCGACTGGGTCCAGCTCAAGGCACAGACCGAGGCTTCCTTCACGGACTGGCTGACGGCCAATGGCTATCCCTATTCCGCGACGTCGGCCACGGTGTTTTCCTACTACGTGCAGAAGGGCTGGTACTTCCTGGCCTTCCGGATCAGCCAGGGGGTCGCGCCCGATAGCGGAACGCCGTGCACGGCCCTGGGTCCGGTCGCGTTCGCTTTTCCCACCTCGACGCCGGTCGTGCCCTCGCGCATGGCGGGCGCGGGTTCGACTACCGCGAGCTCAGGCGCGAGCCTCTACACCTGGCGAATCTTCGGGATTAGCTACGGCGACGTGCAGCTGGGGGCGGGATCAAATCTCAGGTACTCGGGACTCATCAATGAGAGCGACCTTCCCTCGCTGGCCGGCCTAGCCCAAACCGGCGATCGCCTGACCCGGTTGAACATTACCTTCGACGCCAACACGGCGGATGCGGACGTCAACCTGGGGATGGCTTCCGCCGGCGACTATCGCGCGACCGAATATGTGCCCGACGACTCCGACAGTGCGTGTTCCGTGACCAGGACCTCGAGGTCAGGCAACAGCTTCATCTTGCCGCTGTTCGCGCTAGTCCTTGCTGGCTTAATTCGCTGGCGACGCCGACGCTAGGAGCCGCTCTCGCGTGGAGTGACGGCCGCTACCTGAGCAGGATCGTGCCCGAGCTTGGCGCCAATGAAAATGAAGTCACGGGCGTGGATGCCACGGTGGCCGTCAAGGTGCCGTCGGCGGAAACCGCGCCCCCACCTTGCGGATCGATCCGCTGCATGGGCGCGGCCAGCGTGACCGAGACAGCCGAGGTTGCAGGGTTGACCAGCACGCTGCCCTTGACGAAGTCGCGGCGGTAAACGCCTTGCCAGGCCAGCGCGTCCACGGTGCTTGGCGCGACCACGGGCGCGCCCAGATCGATCTCCCACTCCGGATACCATTCCAGTGTGCTGTCGGCGAAGTAGAAAAGATAGCTGCGATTCCCTTTCACCAGCAGGTAGTTGGCCAGGTAGTACAGCCGTCGTTGCACGTCGCCGGTGCCGGACAAATAGTTTTGCTCGATGACGATCTTGCCGGCCGCAGCGATGGCCATGAGCTGATTGGTCGACGCCTTCCAGTCGGCCAGCGAGAAGCTCGGATCGGCAAAGCCCTCGGAGAAGATGCCGGCGGTGCGCGTGTAGTCGCTGTTGTCCCAGGTGGTGGTGAACGCACTGGTGTTGGGGATCAGGGGAATGCCCTTGGCTCCCAGCGAGCCGTCCAGGCCCGCAATCCAGGTGTCCCAGGCCGCGATCCAGGTCTGGCCGCCCAGCTCGCTGAAGACCTGATCGCGGGCCGCAGTGCCGGCCAGGCGGCTGTCGTCACGCGAGCACTCGCCCTGCAGCAGCGCGGGCGAGGCCGAATCCAAGAACACGCCGTCGTATTCGCCGGCCGTAGTCTGCTGGGCGATGGAATCGGACCAATACGCGGCAAACCCTGGATCCGAGACGTTCATTAGCAGCTTGCCGTCGGCGCTGCTGGCCACGCGGCCGCCGCTGGCGTTGTGCCAGAACCAGCTCTCGTGCGTGGTCACCTGCGGGTAGTCGTTCGACCAGTGCAGCCCGTCGGTGATGAAGCTGACCGAGGGCGCCGACTGCCACATGGCCAGGTGGTAGTGCAACACCACGAAATTGGGATTGAGCGCACGCAAGGCGCGGGTGGTTCCCAGCACCAGCTTCTGGCTGCCCACGTAATGGGTGGCCGCGAACTCCTGCTGCTGCGTCGTCATGTTGGGAAGCTGGTCGGAAAGGATGGCGATGGTTGCGGTGGTGTCGGGGAAACGGCTGGCGGTGGCCGCTGGGGCTTCGGCTGCCACCTCGGTTCCTACGCCACCATCCCCGCTGCCCGGCGCTGCGGCCGGGTTGTCGCGGCCCGAATCCGCCGGTTGCGCTGGCAGGGCGCCAGCAGCATCGAGCCGGGCGACGTTCCGCGCCTGCGAGGAACCACCGCAAGCCAGACCAAGGAGCAGAGGGTACACGAGCAGCCAGGCTCTCATGAGGACAGGATACAGCGCCCGCCTGCCACGTGTCCGTCTCTGGACTCGGTCTTTGCGGTACGCGGTGGGCCAGTGCAGCGTTCATCAGACTCCCGTGGCGCTGCCATTGGGAAGGCACGCCAGTTTTGTGCTAGAAATCCGAACTACTTGGACTTGGCGTGACCCCGGGTGCACACCTTGTTCGGCACCGGGCGCCCGAGCGGAAAACATAGGGAGATCTCATGCACGCATTGCCTGATGCGCTGGTCGAGCGCCTGAGGAATCGACAGGCCATTCTGGTGGCTGGTGCTGGCTGTTCCGAGTTGGCCCAACTTCCCGGATGGGCAGCTCTGGGTCAGTGCTTTCTCGAATGGGTGGCCGACGACGCGGACAAGGCCGCGCTTTCCGATCTCTTGCAGCGGGGTCGCATGACCTCGGCCATGGCGCTCGTGCGTGAGCTGTTTCACGAGTCCACGCTGGGCGATGTGCTGGGGGATGCCTGCGGCAAAGGCGTACAGGTGCCCGATGTCATAAGGACCGTGGCCCACGCGCCCTGGCGTGGTTTGATCACGACCACCTTCGATGCGCTCTGGGCCAGCGCACTGGCCGATGACGCCGAAATCGTAAGTCGGACAGCGTTTGCGGCCAACGTCGGCTCGCTGGCAGACGGCCATGGCCGGTTTCTCCTGCAGATCTTCGGTCGCGCCGACGTGCCGGCTTCGCTCTGCCTGGCTCCGGCGGAGATCCCGGCGAAGATCGGTGCCACCGGCGCGGCGAGCTTCGTCGCTGGGCTGCATAGCAAGTGGTCGTTCGTTTTCGTGGGCTATCAGCCCGATGATCCTGACCTGAATCTGCTCATCAATCGCGTGCTGGGCGCCAGCGAGACACGGGTACCGCACTTCCTGCTGGCGTCGCAACTGTCCAACAGCGACGCGCGCCGCGTTCGCACCGAGCTGGGCCTGGTCCCGGTTTCGCTGGACGCGACCTTGGAGGAAACGCTCGCGGTCCTGGCCCAGATTTGCGCCCAACCCGGCCACAAACCGGCTGACGACGACGTGGAAGCCTGGCTGGAGTTGGTGACGGCCGATCCCGGAGATGGGGAGGCACATGACGGCCTCGATCGAGGCCTGGCCCATCTGCGTGAACGCAAAGAATGGGAGCGCATGGTCGGCATCATGATCAGCCGCGCCGAGGTCATCCGTGAGCCGGCTTCACAAGCGGCGGCCTTGCGCGAGGTAGCTTTGTTGCTGGAACAGGAGATGGCCGACACCGATCGCGGTTATCACGTGATGATGGCTGCGTTGCGACTGCGGCCACGCGACGCGGATCTGCTCGCCGACGCCAAGCGCTTGGCCGAAAAGGCGG
>Ga0265316_10002632_pt1 | contig 18489 bp, 26 predicted proteins | sample 4522metaG_FD_202092 | JGI IMG/M metagenome (GOLD analysis project Ga0265316, IMG submission 202092) | Rhizosphere microbial communities from Carex aquatilis grown in University of Washington, Seatle, WA, United States - 4-5-22 metaG | ecosystem: Host-associated > Plants > Roots > Rhizosphere >... | reverse complement strand
AGCGCAGGGACCGGGTGAGGATTTCAGCGCGCAGCGCGGCCCTTGACCGGAGAAGCCGGGCCGGAGGGCATCGTTCCCCGGTATTAGGCGGTGAGTGGTCGGTGCAACCCCCGCGCGCAGTGGACCAATAGTACACAATTGGCCCACTCAACCTAATTCAGGACAGCCGTGAAGTCACTTTCAGAATCGGTGCAACTATTCTTTCTTGAGAAACCAGAAAGACTTACTTTTGTTGGAAGTATTACTTCGATGTTGGGAGCGGGCCTATTGCTTATCGGAAGCCTCGGCCAACTCGCAACAAAGTCAATAAACATACTTCCGACACTGGCAAAACAGCCAGAAGGGGTCAAGTCGCTTGCCGACATATACCCCTCTATTCCGGTCTGGTTCGTGCCAGAATCAATTGCAGGACTCTTGCTGGCCTTGGCGATTTTGATAGCCGGATTGGTCTGCTTGAGTATTGGCAAGAGCCTGGCCAGATTCACCAAGTTCTGAGCAAGCGTAGCGCGCAGCGGCCGGCCGGCCGCGAAGGCGATAGGGATTGATGCCCGAAGGGCCGAGACACGCTTGCGTGGCTCGGTGCAGAGCACGAAAGCCCGGCCCATAGGGATCGCCCCGCCTTGAGTTATGGAGGTTTGCAGAATGGCCCGCGAAAACTACATTCAAATCGAGAACCCGCGCCTAGTTTATGTCGGCCTTGAAAGCCTCGAATCCTTCGAGCTTCTTGCCATCAAGGAGGAGCCAGAGGTGACCTCAACCATTGGCGGGCTTGTTAGGTCGAAAATCGTAGAGCAGAGAGGCGTGACAGTCTGTTTTCAATACTGGGTAAAACCTAGTTGGCCCGATTTTCCAGACGATGACAAACCACCACTACCCTTGCCACGCTTCCGATTAGGCGAGTAGATTTTATGAGGCAGTCATCACGCTCTTCAAAAGGGCGATGCAAGTGGCGTTGGCAGCTTAATTGCGATTTGCAGCAAGTTGTAGCCACTCGCGAGTAGCGCGCCAGGTTTCAAGCCTTGATCTGCCAGTGTTGAGATTGCTGTGGCGGTGTGTGATTTCTGGTTCTCCGTTCGCACCACACTGACCACGGCTCTCTGCTGGTAGATCCAGCCGTCGCACTTGGCCAAGCACTTGCCGTCCGGGTCGCCTACGGCGGCGGTGTTGGTCGCATCGCGGGCGCCGGTACGGTCCCCCGCGTTGGAAAACACGGTTCCCAGCAGCATGGCTAGCGGGTTCAGGCTGAGCATCAAGGACGGGCCGCGCCCGGTCGTGGTGGCCACCGGGCCGGGCTGCTCGATGTAGACGCCGGCACGCACCTCGGCCGTTCGGCCGGTGGCGGGCCGCAGCGCCTGGTACGCGCCGTCGATTTCGTAGGTGACGGTGGCAAGCTCGCGCGAAGCGGCGAGCTGGAAGCCAGCGGCCGCCAGGTCGCGCCGCAGCGCAGCCGTGGCCGCAGGGCTGGCCAGGAATTCAATGTAGACGGCCTTACCGCGATCACCGGCCAGGTCGAAGCCTGCCGGCGTCTCGGTCAGTGTGGTGCGGATCTGGCCAGCTTGTGGCGATGGCGCCGCGCAGCCGGCGACGGCCGCCGCCAGGATGGCGGCCAGTGCCACGGCGCGCATCATGCGGCCGCCTGTTCGGAGGGTTCAGGCAGTATCGGCGCGAGGATCTGCAGCACCTCGGCCACGGAAGCGGCGGCCCTCGGTCCTATCGGTTCATCGCGCAGCAGAGCGCCGGCCACGGCGATGGCTTGCACCAGTATGGGCAGGCCGGCGTCTTCGCCGCCGAGTTCCTGCAGCTCGTCCACCAGCTCAAGCGCGCGCATGCCCGTCAGGTGCTGCGCTGCGGAGAAGAACGTGAGAGCGCCCCAGCCCTGGGCGCGCAAGCTCTGTGAAGCAGCCTTGACAGCTTCGCCGTCCAGTCCCTGCAGGAACGCAGCATGCACGGCCGTGCTGCAGGCGCGAGTCTTGGCCTGCAGGCGCTCGGCGCGAGAGGCGAGGGCAGGGGAGTAGGGCACGCTGGCCAATAGAGCTGCGCGTGCTTCGTTGGTGTACGGCAGGTAGCCGCTGCTCGTCGTGGTCGTTGCGCACGCCGGCACCGCGCGAATCGTGCGGTCGCGCGCGGTCGTGGCGATGACCCCGGCTGCTTGGGCGGCTTCGGCCGTAGGCCAGGTGAGGATCGGCACTTGCCGATTCCCGATACTGGTCCAGCGGCCATAGCGATTGAGGCACATCGGCAGGCCCGTCCCCTGAGCATGGACCGCCCCGGTAGAAAGCACGAATGGTGTCATCGTTTCGCCCCTCCCGCTGGCGGTGCCGTGGGCGCCGTCAGGCTGAGTTCCACGCGGCGATTGGCCTGCCGTCCGGCCTCGGTGTCGTTGCTAGCCCGGTAGCAACTTGTGCAGTAGCTGGTGATGATCTTGTCGCGCTGGATGCCCTGCGCGATCAGTTCGGCGCGGACCACTGCGGCGCGGTTCTTGGCCAGGATCTCATTGGCCACCATGTTGCCCTGCGCGTCGGTCGCGCCGCGCACGTAGACGGCTGGCGAGGTCTTCGCGCCTTCGGCAAACGACCTAATGGCCGCCAGGCCCTCGGGCGAAAGCCGCGATGTGGCAAACGCGAAAAGAACGGCCGTCGCCGGCTGTGCCTTCGGCGCTGCGGGATCTGCAGGCGGCACGGGTGGCAGCGTGGACACGTTGGCCACCGGCTGCGGCGTGGCCTGCGCCTTCGGCGCGGCCGCAATCGGCTGCTTGGCCGTAGGAGTCGGCTGCGGGCTGCGCAGCATTTCTAGGGTGATGACCTGTGCGGCCGGTGCAGGCGGTGTCGCCCTGTCCATGTCCTGGGCGCTGTAACCGCCCATGACCGGCGTTTTCACGGTCGGGCCTGCGCATGGGTTGCACGGCTCGAAGACAGGCCGGCCGTCAACGTCTCGGACCTGCTGCACGCCGGCAGGCGTCGGGAAGCCCATCAGCGGGCCGCTGGGATATTCGGGGGCCGGCGTGCTGCAGCCAGCGGCTGCAAGCGCTGCAGCACCCATCGTGAGCGTCAGCAGACACAGGCGCGCGCGTGGTTGCGGCGGCTGCAAGGCCTTCGCGGCGCGGCGGCCCTTGCGCGTCAACTTCAGTTGAACGGTGTCCCCTACGGGGAGCGAAGCCACGGCACCCGAAAGGATCTGCTCACGAACGGCGCGGACAAGGCGAACCTTGGCGTCTGTGTTGTCGGGTGTGGCCACGCGGGCGGCCATGGCCCGCTGCAGTAGCGGGCCGACACCGACAACGCTCCCCGCTTCGAGCGCGCGGAGAATGCGTTGCTGGTCTGAGAGATTGATTTCCTGTGCCATGGCGTCGTCCCTCACGCTTTCACTGCGGCCTTGAACAGCGCACCAGGCACGAACCGCGGCCGCACGGTTTCAGGCAGGGCGAGCGGTTCCTTGGTCAGCGGGTTGCGGCCGTTGCGGGCCGAAACCTTTGCCTTCTCGAATTTCCCGAAGCCTGACAGCTTGACTTCGCTGCCTTCTGCGACGGTGGCCTGCACGGTCCTGATGAAGCTGTCGAGGATTCGGGCCACAGAGGCCTTGGAGTCCTCCGTTTCCGAAGCGATGCGCTCGATAAGCTCTTGTCGGTTCATTCTTCGTTCCTTTCCAAGTTGCTGGCCCGCCTCCTTAGCGGGCCATGTCGTGTGCCATGTCGCGGACTTCGGCTTGCGGTTCTTTGCCTTGCTCGTGAACCTGGCTCTTGCCTTCCTCGTACTGGATGGCCACCTTGTCCCCTTGGTGCACGTCGCGGTCTAGCGCCGATTTCTCGAAGCGCACGGCGATGTCATCAGAGATGGCCACCAAGGCATGCTGCGAAGACGTTGCAACTACCTCGCCCTTCACGTCGCGCGCCAGGTCGTCGCCGTCGCGCACGCTTCTGATGCCGCGCTCTGCGGCCGCCAGGTCGATGACGCGCTCGGACTCGGCGTGCGTGACCGGCCCCTCGGGAATCTCGCCCCTGCGCAGCTCATTGGAGATTTCGGCCTTGGCTTCGGCATAGGCGGCATCGCGTTCGGGCACCGGCTTGTCGGCCAGCGTCTCCCGGACTTCTCGGAGCTGGGCGTAGGCGCCGTCCAGCTCGGGATGCTTGGCCAGGGCTTCTGTCTGTGGCAATTGCTCGAAGGCCTCGGCGCGGGCGTTCCCACGCTCAGCCGTGGCCGGGTCGATCTGCACGTCCCGCGCATCGCGCGTAGCCTGTATTTCGCGGCTGGTGTTCTCCGCTTGCGTGGCCTTCTCGGCCAGCTCGGGGAAGTCACGGCGCAGGGCCTCTTTGTAGGCTGGCGAGGCCTCGGCGTTCTCGGCCACTACCAATGCGCCTTGATGCTGCCAGCCGGCGTCCTTGATCTGCGCCATGTCAGCCGCGTCCGCTTGGACGTGCTGGCGGGCCACTTCCTGGGGAACGTCCGCGCCTGCGGCCGCTCGTTCGGCTGCCCGGTCCTCGATGGCATGAATGGCCGCTCGGTCGCCGGCCTCGTTCGGCGTCTCGATGCGCGGCACCGTAGCGCCGATGTTTTCAGCCGACTCCGGGCTGGGGATGGCCGGCCCTTGCTGGCCTCGTTCTGTGTCGGCGCGCGACAGGTTGCGGCCGCCTTCGTCATCTAATGCCATGCTTCCTCCTATGCGGGTTAAAGCAGCGCGCGGATCTGCGCGCCGTTGGTGATGGCGAACCGAAGTTCACCGGATTGGATTTGCTTTTCCTGGTCATCGGCTTTCGCGCGCGAAAGTGCGCGCCTGGTCCGGTTCGTTGTGCCTGGCCAGCTCGGCTTCAAAGGCCTGGTCTGCGAGTTCCCGAAATACGTTTTTTCCGAACAGCGACGGCCACAGCGGAACGACAGCCAGGCCGATGACGGCACCGACCGAAACGGCTTGCATGCTGTCGAAACCTGCCGTCCTTGCTGCCAAGGCGATCAGCAGCACGGCGCAGATGAGCTTTAAAGCGCCGATGGCCACGATGCCGGCCTGCGTGAGCCACACGGCGCGGCTGCGCAGGTTCGCCCGCATGGCTGCAGCACGCGCTCGCTCTGCCGCTACAAACGCGGCTGGGAGCTGGGTAGGATCTGCGGATTGCTTCATGGCGCTGAAAGCGTGCGCTCGCGCTCCATCTGCATGGAATCGCGGCCACGGTCCTTGAATGGCTCGTCTCGCTGGTCGTAGACCTTGCTTTGCTCCTGGCTGTGCTGGATGGTCAGTCGCTCGCCGCGTTCGATGTTGCGATCAAGGTTGGACAGCTCATAACGCACTGCCACCATGTCCCCGACCTTGAGCATCGCGTGGTGCGAGGAAACGGCTACCACCTCTCCCCGGAACTGGCCACCCAGCGCCGCGCTGTCGCGGATCAGCAGGGATCGGGCCTTGGCCGCGTTGTCGATCACGCGGCGGGATTCATCCACGGTGACCTCGCTGCCGGCGATCTTGCCGGCGTGCAGCTCGCGCGAAAGCTCCGCACGGACCTTCTCCACGTCGCCGCCGTCGCGCTGGGTTTCGTAGAGCTGCTTGAATGCGCGGTCCAGCTCGGGGTGCGCGGCCAGTGCTTCGCGCTGGCCTTCACGGCCTCCTGCGCGGTCGAACGCTACGGCACGATCAACGGTGATGATTTCGTGGAAAACCTCTTTGATCGGCTCCAGATTGCCACGCGCCGACTGCTTGGCGGCGTCGTTCCAGTTCTCGCGGCTCACTTTCGTGAAGTCCAAAGAGTGACCGGACTCCTTGGCCAGGCTGGCCATGTACTCGCGGGTTGCTCGGCCGTTGCCTTCCCGGAAAGGGTGCATTTCGTTGACTGCCGCGTAGACCTCGCCCATCTTGCCGGCGAAGTGTTCGCGGTCCAGCCCGCGCAAGTTGTTCGCGTCCTTGATGAGCGCCTTGATTTCCGCGCCCTTCGCGGGGATGTCTTCCTTGAACGTGAACAGCGTCCGGTCGCCGGCTGGCCCCTTGGCGATGTCCACCTGGCGGATCTGGCCAGCCCATTCGTACACGTCCTTGAACACCTGACGATGGATGTCCTGCAGGTGCTGCAGGCCGTAGTCGCCCTGAATAGGCTTCTCCCGCAGCTCTTGAATGCGAACTGCCGTCACCCCACGCTCGAAGCGCTGCAGCGTGCCTTGGTCTCGGATGTCTGCCCGATTTTTCAGGACATTGGAGCCGGGGTAGGTGTAGTCCTCCGGGCCGCTCATAGCGTGCCTTCTGAGGCCTGCTGGATGTAGCGTGCCACCGCCTCATCGGGCGTCAGTTCTCCGCGTGCCACCAGTTCCTGCACGGCGTGGTCGCGGCTGTCCGGGCGCATCCCTTCCAGCACAAGCGATGCATTTGCCTGGCGGAACTGCAGCCGGCGCTTTTGGGCCAGTTCGTCCGGCCCGGACGGTTTTGGCGGCTCAACGGTGTTCAGGTCTTCAAGCATGGTCATCACCTCACAAATATGATGCCATTTTGGCATCAATCGGACATATCAAAAAGCCCGCGACTGCGGGCGTTTGAGGGCATTTCGTCATCCGTTTCAGTCCCCCGCGCCCTCGCATCGCCCCTGCGTCCAGCAGGCCTTGCGCCACTCCCACGGCGGGACCGGCGCCGGCAGGCTCCAGATTCCCAGGTGCTTCGCTCGCGCCGCTTCTTCATGCTGGTAGCTGGCCTGGTCGCGCACGTAGCGCGGTTGCTGGCGATAGGCCATGGCCAGGCCGGCATCGAGCATCGCCATGTTGGTATCCGTGCCGTCTACGAACACCCTGCACACATAGCGGATGCGGGTGTGCCGGTTGTCGATGTCGTAGCAGGTTGCCGTCGCCTGCTTGCCCAGCGCCAGGGACTTGAGCAAGGCGGCCGCCTTTCCTGCAAATGGCTGGCCCGGGCGGCGCGTCCCGTGCCCGGACTCCGGCGCGTCGATGTCTGTCAGGCGTATCACCCACTTGAGCTGCTGGGCATCGAGCATGGTCAACGTATCGCCGTCATCCACATGAATAACCTTGCCGGCCAAGCTCATGGTTTGGCCGTTGGACTGGGCGAATGCTGGCAGCGAAGCGATGCCGGCCGCCAGAAGGGCGGCCAACAGGGCAGGGGGGTGAGGCGCCCGCATGCTTAGGCCTCGGCTAAAGACTCGCGCACAGGCCGCAGCGCCCTTGCCGTCTTGTCAACGATGTGAAGAATGTCCTGCAGGAACCCGTCCACCCGCTGCTTTGACTGGGTCCACTCCGACTTGATCGTCACCAGCTCGTCGCGGCGGTCCTCACGGTCGGACGGCAGGTAATGGATGCAGTCAGCGATGGTCATCAGCCGCACCTCCATGTTGCGCAGCGCGTATTCGCATCGGTTGATCTGCTGGGAGTCGATAGGCGTGTGGCAATAACGGACGTTTTCCACGTCGCGCACGTAGCCTGCGAAGTCCTTGCGGTGGTCCTCGATCAGGCTCAGAAAGCTCTCCAACAGTCGGTCTTCTCTTGTCATATTGGTCATGTCATTCCCCTCTCAAAAAAACGTCAACGTTCAATGGCATCGGCTGCGGTGGCCGCAGCTCTTGCACTTTCCCTGGTGGGCCATGCGCGGCTTGGCGCGGCCCGTAACCAAGTCGATATAGCGGTGGATAAGCTGCTCGCAAAAGGCGTCGTTCTCCAGCTCCACGCTCTGCGCTTCCCGCTTGCCGGTCTTGCGGTTGTTGATGACCACGTAGCCATGCCCAGCCGTGGGCATCCCGTTCTTGCGCAGCAGCCAGGCGCGCAAAGAGATCTCCGCGATGTCGGTGTCGTAGACGGCGAAGCTGTCGCGGTTTTTCAGCTCGACCGGGACGTGTAGGCCGGTGGTCAGGCGGTAGACCTGATCGGGCCTGCCGATCACAGGTTCTGGCTCGTCGGCGGTAAGGTCTTCCTCGACACGAGCCAGCTTCCCGGCCTTGAGGTCATCGGGTAACCAGTCTTGCGACAGGCCTGGCCACGCCATGTAGAGCCACCACGCGAGGCCTGCGGCTGCGAGGAAGCAAAGCAGCGCCGGCAGCGTCATGCTGCACCGCCGATCCGCCGCACAATGGCATCGAGACAGCGCCGGGCCCAGCGCGCCATGCGCGGGCTGCGCTTGAGGATATGCACAAGGGCGGGGGACGTGGCGTAGTACGCGGCGACGAATGCCCGTCCTGCCCGTGTCCGCATCAGCACCGCGTCACGCCATGCGCGCAGCGCGTCGGTTTCCACGGCCGATACGCCGTAGACCTGGGACGCGATGAAACAGCGCGAGTCCCGCGAACGGTAGCGGGGTCGCGGATTGCCGGTGGCGATCTTGGCCAGGAACCTAACCGGATTGCGGGTGTAGCCCTCAACCTCGAATCGACGGTGTTCAAAGGTGCCCTGCTCGGCCTTCCGGCGCACCTCTGGCGTGCTGGCCTTCCCATACTGCCGGTCGAACACAGCCTTGCGCTCGCAATACACGGCGCCCACGATGTCAGTGACTGTGTGCCGGCGCCTGGTCATTGCAGCCCCGTCAGAAGGTAGCGCGCGGCGAGCATCAGGAAGATGGCCAGGCCGGCGCCGATCATCAGGTTTGCCAGGATGGCACCCAGCGTTTCAATGAACCCCGAGGCCATCTTGTCCGAATAGCCGTTGAATTGCTCGATGCCAAACGGGCTGCGGCGGTTGAACTTGCGAGCGTTGACCCAGTAGCGCAACGTGAAGCCGCCGCCAAGGGCGCAGCAGATGCCCAGCACGTAGGCCCATAACGGAGCGGTCAGCATTGACGGGCCTCCTTGGTGTTTCGCGCGCGAAAGTCGCGGGCCTTGGAGCTGCAGAGCCAGCGTTGCACGCCCAGCAGGCTCGTTGCGGTCATGACTATCTGCATGTAGACGATGCTCGGCCGGCTTTCCAGCAAGCCGAAGCCGATCCAGCAGGCGTTTGAAAGCAAAAACACGACGAACCCCCATCCCGAAATCCGCGTGTTCGTGGCCAGTATCAGAGCGCCTACGGCGCCCGTGATGCAGCCCATCCATTCCATGTACCAACTCATACCCCCTCCTTTCAGAAAAGACTCTGACGCCCGGTTTCGAGCGCCTTGATACGCATCGGCAGGGTCGGGTAGGACATGGCGAACACGAACCAGCGGGACGAACGTTTTGTTTGGTAGACCGTGGCCAGCTCCTTGAGGCCGGTCAAGATGGCCGCAGTGCCGACCAACTGGGCAGCTCCTGCATCTGCGCGGTACTCCAAGTGCCGGCGCAGGGTCATGAAGGCCAGGAACCCGAAATAGAACAGCAGCGGGTCGTCGGCCAGGTGCGCAACCAGCGAGTAGGAACAGGCATAGGCCAGGACGGCCAAGATGTGGTGTTCCTCGACGTGCGTGTCTTCGTGCGCGAGGATGCCCCGCAGGCCCTCGTCGCTCAGCAACGTCATCAGGCCGGTGGTGACGTACACACGCGAGTGCCCCGCCGTGAGGCCCACTGTGTTGGCGTTCTGCTCGGGGTGGTCGTACAGGAACACGGGCCGCTTCCGTGGCATGCCAGCCATGACCCGCGAGAGCCGGTCCTTCATGGCCTGGTCCTTGGTTTCCCTCGGCGCGAGAAAGCGCGCAGAAAGCGGGGCGGCCGAGTAGAAACCCATCAGGAAGACCATGCCGGCCAGCGTCTGAGCGAGTGCCCTTTCCGACTCTGGCGCGAACCGGGTTGCAAGCCACATGAGCGCACCAGCCACTTCGAGGATCAGCAGGGCAATGACTAGTCGGCGATACCACGAACTAGGGATCATCGTTCTGCCGGCATGCGGCAGTCGTCACACTGGATCGAGGCCGGGATGGTCCTGTAAGGGCTGGCGTCTGTGCCCGCGCGCGGATCTGCGCGCAGGCCGGTGGCTTTCGGGGCACTGCAGCCAGCCAGGGCGAAGGCCATGGCCAAGATGGTGAGGGCGGTTTTCATGGTTGGCGATCCTTTTTCTGCATGAGGTGGTTGATGCTTTCGAGCAACGTTTTACAAACCTTGTTGACCCGTTGCCGGGACACTCCGATGCGTCTTGCGACGACTGCTTGGCGGAAGCCGTGGACGAACACGTCTTTCACCATGCGATAAGATTCCTCCGGTAATCCGGCGTTTTCTTGTGCTTTCACAATGACATCACCGGGAACTTTCCCGCACGCTTCACGGACTGACTGGAATTTCATAGATAAATTCTTGCTTGGCGCGGGTTTTAGGCGTAATTTGTCAACTGAATCCACGTTGAATCGTACCGTTTTAGGAGGGTCAAATGAAGTTAAAACGCATATTTTTTGGTGCCACTCTGGCATCACTTTCGCTATTTGCGGCTGCAGCCGGCGCACAAGATGCTGGGCCTATCAAGGGCACGGTCTGTTTCGCTAACCAGATCCGCGATACCGAGAAGGTGCCTATCTTTTGCAAGGGCCTTGGCAAGTTCGCCAACGTCAGTGATCTGTACGAGCGTGGTTATCGCGTCGTCAGCAGTACCGTGCTGCAAGAGGCCGGCGTGAACACCGTTGTTTTCTTCATCGAGGAAAGGAAATGAGTCATGATGGAATTCCTTAATGCCATCGGCCCTTGGGTCGTCGGCGTTGCTGTTTTCGGTGTTCCCGTCGCTCTGGCCTGGTGGCTGAGCGACGGGTTCTCGTCTGTTGAAGTCGGGTCGGCTGAAACGCTGGTGGTCCCGGCCTTCAATCCGCATACCCAAAGGGCAGGGCACGCGGTTGTCTCCAAGCCCACGGGCGCCCCAGTCGCTTACATCGACTAGGCAGGCGGCGTCGCCGCCTGTCCCTCCTACTTCTTGCCCGTGTTGTTCTGGTTGATCTGAACGGTGGAGCCGGTTTCCCGCTTCATGTTGTCGTTCAGCTTCTCGCCATCCGCTGTGCCGTCCCCGCCTGTGATCTTGTCCCAGGTCTTGAGCACGGTGTCTTTCACGTCGCGGCCTTCCATGTCTTCAACGACAGCCATCGGGTTGGCCCTGCCCTCGCCCAGCTTCTTGTCTGCGCTGGCCCATGCGGCCGCGTTTTCATCGAGCGCGCCGGCTCGCTGTTGCATGCTGCCCGGAACGGTCGGATTGAGCTGAGCTTTCACGTCTGCCTCGTTGGCCGTGGCAATCGCCGGCATGGTGGTGTCGGTCTTGACCGGCGTCACGCCACCGAAGCCCGTGCGCGAGGCGTTGCCACGATGGATCTTGTCGATGTTGTCTGGCAGCTTCGTTTCCTCGTCCTTGCGAATCTGCGTCAGGTCGCGGCTGGTCTGAGGGATTTTTTCGCCTGCGAAAGTCGTGGTCGGCATGGTCGTGGATGCCTGCATGGCGCCCTTCTCTGCCGCGTAGTCGCGGATCATCTGCCACTGCCGGCCTTCCTCCTGGCCAGCGAAGCGAGCGGCGGTCATGCCGTGCCGCTGTGCCACCTTCTCAAGGAAATTCGGATCTGCCGTGAGGTCGCGCTGAATCGAGAAGCTATCGCTTTCGCTGCGGCTGGCCCTGTCGTTTGCGCTGTAGTCGCGGCGGCTGGATACATCCCGCACGCTGCTGCGCTCGTCCACCGTGCCGCGCGAGGCATCGCGGCCGAGCCGGTCTTGTTGGCCGGATTGCTGCGTCTCGGAATTGTTGACGTTGCGGGCGCCGGTAATGGAGTAGTTCCGGTCGACGCGGGCGCTTTCGTCAAAGCCGTGGGTGGTCGCATCGCTGCGCTCACGGCTGTGCTGAGCGCTGTAGGTCTTTTGAGACGTGCCGCCAATCGACGGCGTGATGCTGGCCAGGCTTCCGCCACGGCCGGGCTTGGCTCCCTTCCCTGCCGGCTGCGCTGGCTGGGCGGGCTGGGCCGGCGCGGCGGCCTTGGCCGGGCCGGTCGGCACCTTTTGCTGGTTGCCAAAGTCGTCAGTGACGAGGCGATAGGGCTGTTCAGTGGCGCCGCCTCGGGCGTTGGCCAGCGCTCCTTCGACCTGCTGCGGTGTCGCGCCGCCGCCTTCCATTCCGCGTCGGATGCGGTCCTCGTTCACAGGCCCTGTGTTGCGGCCTTGGCTGGGCAGGCCAGGCCTGGTCGCATCACCTCCGACTGCCGGAGCTGGAGCGCTGCCCCGTCCCAAGCTCAATCCCATGTAGGCGGTGTCCTGCGCGCCGCTGCCCATGTGGAACCCGGAACGGTCGCCGAGCTGGCGGTTCAAGTTCTGGCCGGTGCCGTGTTGCCCAGTCTCGGTGCCTGCGCGGGAGAACTCGGTTGACACACCCCGGCTTTGGTTGCCGCCGCGTGTCTGGTCGTGTGCGGTGGTGGCGTTGAAGGTCGTTGAGTCGCCATGACGGACGGCGAGCTGGGTTCCATTGGAAACACTGTTGCCAACAGAGCCATCCTGCGAACGCTCTGTCTGGAATCGCTTGTCTTGGCTGAGCTGGTGAACAAAGCGGTTCTGGAGCTGCGAGAAGGCCTGCGAGCCATTCGCCGCAATCGTTGCGGTGCCGCCGTTGCTGTAGCCGATGGTTGCCCCGCCGCCCATCAGGTCCATGCTGTTGTTGTACTTGTGCATCGAGGTGGTGTTCACCGATGCGGTGTCGATGCCTGCTTGACCCATGCTGACGTTGCCGCTGGCCATGCCGGCGCCGATGGATGCACCCACACCACTGAACCCGGTAATCATCTTGTCGGCCACCGACATGAAGCCGCCTTGGCCCATTTTGATGATGGCCGCCGACAGGAACGGCACCAGAACCACCATGTAGCCGATGGCGGCCTGCTCGCTGCCCAGCGTGGCGTCGAAGGTGTCCGAAAGCTGGAAGGGGACGCCAGAGGCCAGGTTGAGCGCGGCCATCTTGTGCTTGAGGTGCATCAGCGACAGATGGTTGATGACCGCGAACATGATCGGCCAAAGGCCGATCCACACGATGCTCATCATGTAGCCGCCCATCAGCTTCTTGGCACCCTCTTGCGGCACAACCACTACAAGTACCACCACCAGCGGGAACAGCGCGTAAATCATGGCTTCGAGCCAGTTGCGCATGTGCGGCAGCGTCTCTTGGGCCAGCATGGAAATGGTGGCGTTGGAACCATCAGCTTGGCGGGCCGCCTGGGCGGCACCGGCCATGTTCTGCAGCTCCTGCACGCGGGCGGGGTCACTCATCAAGGCAGGCAGCTCGGAGCCGGCTTCCCGCCAGATGTTGTTGAACATCGCCTGCTTCATAGCGTCTGAGGCGCTGGCCGAGCTGGTCAGAATCCAATCGTAGGACGTGCCAACGGCCGAGGCGTACATGGAACTGGCCAGCGCGTCGGTGGTGGCCCGCGTGACGGCTTGGCGGCCGTAGAAGGACTGAGCGGATGCCAGGCCGTTATCCACGCGCGCTTTCAGCACGTTGGCGGCGTCGGTGCAGGTTGAGGTTGTCGGGCTTGGCGTCAGCGTGTTGTAGGTGACGAAGCGGGCAGGCGAGGTGTTACTGAACACCGTATTCCATGTGTCGGTCTGGCCGACCACCTGGTCAACAGTGATGACGCCATCCTTGATGTCGTACAGGGTGCATTCCTTGATGAATTGCATCAGGTCTGCGCGCAGCCCCGGATCGCGGATCACGGTCCTGTTGACGCCCTTGAGGATGCGGTGGCCGTAGGCCAGGTCGCCTTGCGATAGGCCCAGCTCGTCGGGCACACCGAAGACCGTTTCATAGGTCTGCGTGGCCCAGCCGGACGCCGTGTTGGCCACCTGGGCTACTGCCGCGAGCGCAAACGGCACGTTGTCCACCACACGCGGCGGCTCCAAGGCCGTCTTGTCGGTGATGGCCACGCGCGCGATCGGCAGGTTCAGCAGCGTCACGAAGATGAGCGCCTGGATGAACCACGTAGCAATTTCGAGCTGCCGATTGCCGGCGTAGGCGAAGATGCCCAGCGTCAGGCCCATCAGGAACACCAGCTTCAGAAGCCCGGCGAAACCTGCACCGGCCATGATGGCCGCCACGCCGTTGAAGACGTAGTACAGGGTTTCGACGTTCCAGTACGTTGAAATCTCGAAGTCGATCATGGCCGCCCCCTTAGTTCAGGCTCTTGCCGTAAGCGAGCGACTGGCGCAGCGTGCCGGACAGGTTGGCGGTCAGAGCGCGTTCCATGTACCCGACTTCCTGGGCGATGTTGTAGGTGCTGACCGTCTGCGTGTAGGCTGTTGCCATGACCTGGCGGGCTTCCTGCGACAGCGCTTCGAGCTGGGGCATGATCTTCTCCAGCGCTGCGGCCTGCGACGTGGGAGCCTGCGCCGAATACTTCGCCACGGCCGCGCGCATGTCGGTGGCGGCGCGCTGGATGTAGACCTCGGCATACTTGGCGGCGATCAGCTCTTGGTAGCGGTTCACCAAGTTGTCGGCCATGGATGTGTTGTTCAGCGACGTGGAGACTGCCAGCAGCTTGTAGACCGGGATGTCGGTCGTGTTCAAGAACTGCATGATCGCCGTTGAGTTCGGATAAGCGGAACGGGTCGCCAGGTTGTCGGTGATCGCGTTCATCTTCGTGCGGATCATGGCGCGGAAGCTGTCGGTTTCGAGGGTGCTTTCGGTGACGGTCAAGCACTCGTCCATGTCGCTGCAGCGCCAGATGGGCAGGTTGATCTTTCCGACCGGCAGGCCTGTATCCGCATCCACCACATTGCCGCCGATGAGGGCCTGCACGGTGATTTCCTTGCGGGCGAGGATGACCGGGCTTTTCTCGCTGTCGGTGGGGAAGATCGTCGTGCCGACCATCGACATGATGAGCATGCGGTACTCGTCGGTGATGCCGTCGAGCTTCTTGAGCGCCTTCCACGTCACATTGCCGGTAGGCAGCGTGTCCTTCACCTCGGGGTTGTTGGTGGCGGCTGTGTTGATCTGCTCATTGGTCTTGGTCAGACTATTGGCGACGTTGGTCCAAGCGTCCGTCACGTCGGAGAAGAAATTCCCGTCCACGCCGAACATCTTGGCCGTGTTGGTCTTGTCGGTCTGCCAGGAGTCGGGCACCGATGCGTTCACGATCCCCTTGGCGGCCTGGCACGAATCGACGTTCATCCGGTTCATGGCCTGGGCGGTCGCCTGCAGAGCCTGCATCACGTTGTCGCAAGTCGGACACAGGTTCTGGATAGCCAGCTTGAAGCCGTACCCCAGTGCGTTGGAACCGATGTTCCGAAGCATGGCGACGAACTGCTCTTTGTTGATGAACGAGAAGCCGCCCGCAAACAGGTCGATGCCGCCGCAGCCCGTGCTGTAGCTTGGGGGCGTGAAGGTGCCGATGTTGTACGTGCGCTTGGGCATCCGCATGAACATGCTGCCGCCGCTGAGCATGTTCATGGTCTGGCCCTGCACCACGGACGGCGTGGACACGTTCCCCTGCGCGTTCACGTCATCGAACAGCTCTTGCATGGACATGGCCGTCGAGTTGACGGTGAAGACGCAGGCGATGGCCAGGACGGTGAGGCGGCGAGCGGTATCTTTGATCTTGTGCATGGTTGGCTCCTTAGAAGTTCTCGCCGGGCTTGGTCCCGGTCAACACGAATATGCGGTTCACGATGTCTGACAGGGCCATCGTTCCGAAGCCTATGGCGGCCTTGTCGCCGGTCTGCTTCGAGCCGATGAACAGGGCCGGCACGCGGTCCACGCCCCACGATTCCATCTGATTGCGGCCGTCGCGCGGATTGGGGAACTCGGGTAGGCCTCGGCCGTCGATGCTCACACCCAATACCTCGATGCCGTACTTCAGCGACAACCCTTTCAAGACCGGGGCCATAGCGTGGCAATAGGGGCAGTCCGACCGGAAGAAGAAGATCAGGCCGTGGTCCTTGGCCAGGTCGCGGAGCTGCTGTTCCTCGTTGTTCTCGCGTGCGGCGTCGTAGGTCTTGATGGCCACGTTGTTGGTGGGCCGCTTGAGCGAGTAGTCCAGCTCGGGGGTCTGCCACACGACACGGCGCCAGTTGTCAGCGAAGGTTGAGCCTTTGTCCTGGGCGAGTTGCCAGAGCTGCAGGTAGTCTTTCAGGTTCTCGTCGCTGGGGTTCATCACCGCCAGGTCTTCGCGGCGCTTCAATTCCACCCGCATCTGCTCAGCGGTCTTGATGTCGCGGATCTCGATGCGCTTGGCCTGCGGCTGCGCGTTGCTGGGTGCCGGCTTCGGGGGCGCGGCCTGGATCTGCGGTGCCGGCTTGTCGTCCTCGTCGCAGTACCAGTTGAATTTGGACTCGTCGCACTTCCAGACGGATTGATAGTCCAGCGCATTGCGCTGAGCGTGAGCGGAGCCGGCCAGGACCAGCGCAGCCAGGAAAACCAGTTTCTTCATTTCACATCCTCCCCGCCAACAGGCGCGCGGCCGCTGGTGCAGTAGTTCAACTTCATTTGCATGTCCAAGTCCCTCGGCCCTGCAGGCGTGATGACTTCCTTTTTTGTGTAGACCACCTGTACCCGCTTGCAGTCGGGTTGTCCGGGGAAGTCGCGCAGCGTGGTCGAAGAAACCAGCAGCATCCCGTCGCTCTTGAACTGCTTGCGGAAGGTGTCTGCCGTCTCGCCGGTCATCACGCCGTAGGCGCTGCCGTTCTTGATGGTGTCCACCAGCATCTGGTGCTGGCTGGTGTAGATGACGCTCTTGCGCACGTCCTCGGCAGCACTTTCGCGCGCGAAAGTTGCCGCCAGCAGCGCGAGGATCAGCAAAGACATTTTCATGGCGTGGTCCTCGTCCCGTAGTAGTCGTCGATCATCTTGTTCACCGTATTGGTGACGCCTGGGGTGTTGCTGCTCGCGTCCGTGTTGGTTGGCACGATGGTCGCGATGAACTCGGAGAAGTCGATGCGCGAAAAGTCAATCTGCTGGATCTGGTCTTGGTTGAACCCGCCGCATTGGTCCATCGGCATGCCGAGCTGTGCACGGCCTTGGCGGTTCACCAGCTTGGCCAAGATGCTGTTGAAGCAGCAGTGCTTTTCCTTGCGCTCCACGCACACGCCGAGAACCTTGCTGGAGCAGTAGGTGCCAAGATACACACACAGGTTCTGGCCGCGCTTCAACTGCATGGTTTGCTCGTTGGCATCGCACTGCAGCCACGCCGTGACGATCTGAACGGCCACCGCGAAGGCGAAGCTGTAAGGATCGAATCCGACGAAGCTAAAGCCACCGCTGGCAGAGTAAGAAAACTCGAATCCGTAGGCTCCGAATTGCGTGCCGGCCTGGGACGCCACGCCCTCCGCAGCTCCCGATGAAAGCCCGCCTGCAGCAGCGCTTGCGCCCGACTCGATCAGCCCGGCGTCCTGGGCCTGAAAGAGTGCGTCGTACATGTACTTCGAGCCGGCCTTGAGTTCTTCCTTGCCCACGGCGTAGGCCGCCTTGGCGGTCACGCCCAGCACGGCATAGTTGGAGAAGCCTGCGCCGCCGCTCGATGCTTCGCAGCAGCTCTTGATCGAAGATCCGCCAATGGTCTTGATGGAGCATTCCTCAGCGTAGCCCTTGAAGATTTCGATGTTGTCGCCGTTGACGCCGTAGACTCCGGCCTCGCGCGTCGCTTCCATTGACGCGGCGGCCATGCCGAAGTCCCGATCAGCAGGCCGGCTTGTGTCGAAGCATCCTGTGCCATCGGCTGCGCACAGGGACGTTTCACACACTTGGGTTTCGCGCGTGGTGGCTGGTGTGGCCTCGCACTGGTATTTCATCGTGTAGGACGTGCAACTGCCCTGCTCGTTGGTCGCAAGGCACGTTGCGCTGAGCTGCCCGCAGCCGCGATCCCGTAGCGGTTGGCAGGTGTCCACCGAAGCGTTGTCGCGGCATGTGAATGCGGCTTGGTACTGCCAGCACGATTCGGCCAGGACCGTCGCGCCGAGTGGTGGATTGGCCGTGCCGGCCAGGCAGGCGGTCACGCCGCTGATGTTCTTGCACGGCGTGGCGTCAAGGCACGCATCCGCCTTGTCTTGCTGGCAAGAGCCAGACTCGTATGTCGGCGCGGCGGCCGCTCCGTTGACCACAAAGAATGCCGCGAGGGCCAGGCTTTTGAGCTTCATCGCTACCCCTCAATGAGCGAGCGCCCCGCGTGCATCCGCACACTGGTCGTCCCAGCGGTTGGTGCAGCCGGGGGCCACGTTGTAGATTTGTCCAGCCACCCGAACGTTGCCGCAGGCGCCGCCGTAAGGCGCCGTGCCCCAGTAGACGGTGATGCGGTTCTGCCCCTGCTGGAGCGGCATTTGTGAAGACACGCTGCCGGCCCAGGTTCCACCGCCCTCATGCCGGTTCATCAGGAACTTGCCTTCTGCGTTGCAGAAGAAGCCCTGGATGTTGTTGGGCGTGTAAGTGCTTGGGTCGGAGCAGTTGCCGTCGCCATCGCAGTAGGCGAATGCGCGCTGTGACGTGGCGGCGTACCCGCCAGGGCAGTAGTCCAGCAGCTTCGTGTTCGCGCTGAACGTCTGCACGTTGGGAACCCATGCGCGCTGTGTGACCGTTCCTCCAGGGGTTCGGGGATACCCCGAGGCCATGGGGGAACGGTTGGCTTTGGGGTCCGACTCGGCCCTAGCCGGTTTGGACCACCAGGCGTAGAATGGCGGTCGAGGGGAGCCGG